>Ga0136636_10000003_pt1 | contig 92518 bp, 80 predicted proteins | sample AntDrymUQ8522106_2_FD_104653 | JGI IMG/M metagenome (GOLD analysis project Ga0136636, IMG submission 104653) | Polar desert sand microbial communities from Dry Valleys, Antarctica - metaG UQ852 (21.06) | ecosystem: Environmental > Terrestrial > Soil > Desert | place: Antarctica: Dry Valley... | reverse complement strand
GAGTACCCATTTCGGAACCGCCTCCAACTGGCAGAATGGTTTGGTTCCCCCAAGCGGATCAGATATCTCGTTTGCCGTTTCGCCGTTTAACAATTGTCTGCTTGACCAAAACAGGACTCTCAGAAACATTACCAATGCACAAGCCACTTACAAACTGCTGCTCAATGGAAACCAACTCACGCTGACAGGAAATCTTAGCTTTTCAAACAATGCTAAGATAGATGCTACGGCCGCTTCGTCGGTATTGATACTGGCAGGAACCGCAGCCCAAACGATACCATTGGATGCTTTAGTTTCCAATACCATAGACGGACTCACGCTTGACAATCTGCAGGGACTTGCGCTCAATAATGACATTACGGTAGCACATCCGTTAGCACTAACAAATGGAACCTTAAGCATAGGAGCGCATACTTTAACCCTCGGCGGAACCATTACTGCAGTATCGGGAACAATGACAGGTGGAAGTACTTCTAATATTATCATTAATGACAGCGGAACTGCCAGTTTACCGGCAGTCGTTTTGAATAATCTGACTGTTAACCGCATAGGCGGAATTAATCTGGCAGGTTCAGTCTCCGTTGCGGGAACACTGGCTTTAACTGCCGGCACAATAACTGTCGGCGCCAATACATTGACCCTTTCGGGCAATTCACCCACACGTGTCAGTGGCGGTGTTGATGCAGAAAATGCCACAGCTACGGTGGTTTTCAGCAATACGTCAGCGATAATAGTGCCTTCCTTGTTTTTTACCGCCGCGGTAAACAATCTTACTGTGAACGGTTCCGGTGGAATTACTTCAGCGGGTAATTTTACGATTAATGGTATACTGAACCTACCATCGGCAAATCCTTCTGCAACCACAGGCAGTCTGTCAATGGGAATATATACTTTGACTATGGGGGCTAGTGCCATCAATACCGGTATCGGAGATGTATCGGGAATAGTGACGAGAACCAATATTGTACCAAGTACGCTTTACACCTTTGGTAGTGCATATACCTCAATCATTTTTCCAAATAACGGAACCCTGCCTACGGCAATGAGCTTAAAAATTGATCTCGGTGTAGCACCAGGTTGGAGAACAGGAGCCATCAACCGTACTTATGATTTTATACAAACCGGAGGCTCAGCAACAAAAGCTGTAATTAAAGCCCATTATTTAGATTCTGAACTGAACGGTAATGTGGAATCCAAATTAGTGGATTGGGCACATATTATCCCATCAAATACAACCCTGGAGCAAGGACGTTCTAACTATAATACTACTGAGAACTGGGTGGAACTCACCAATGTAAATGTTGGATTATACTTTGCCGGTGTTTTCGGAGTAGTATCACTGACTTTAGATGAATCAGCTGCGGGCAGTTTAACATGGAATGGTTCTGTGAGCGACTCTTGGACAACAGCTACGAATTGGACACCTAACGCTACGCCATCTGATATCTCAACCGTTTTTATACCAGATTCTGCAACAACCCCTAATGACCCCACATTGAACCCAACAGTTTTATTGGGCGCGTTAAATATTGAAACAGGCGGAATTTTGAATGCACCCGCCAATTCCGAATTTACTATCAATCGTGGAGCTGGAGCCTGGATTAACAACGGAACATACAACCCTGGTACCGGAACCAGTACTGTTATTTTTACAAATGCGGAAACTACAATAGCGGGTTCAACCAATTTTAATAATATTACCGTAAATGCCGGAGCAGGATTACGACCTCTGACCGAAAATTATATTAACATTGCGGGAATATTTACCAACAATGGGTCACTTTATTTTGGTTCAATAGAGAATACTGTGGAATACTCGGGAACCAATCAGGTCATTACCAATCCTAACGGCGGATTATCAGCCTACTACAATCTGACTATTAACGGAAGCGGTGCCATTTTCCCAGGTTCGTTGAACATCACAGATAATTTGATTTTAAACCAAGCTGTTAATTTTTCGGGAAAAACCATTGCAATGACAGGTTCTGAACCACAGCTTATTGATGGTTCGTATAGCCCGTCTTTTGATAACCTTACCATCAATAACACAGATGGAGATGTAACATTAATGAACAATGCTACGGTTACCGGAACGTTGATTTTGACTTCAGGATTATTAAAAGTGGGAACTAACACACTGACTCTTGGAGCCGCAGCAGTTACCGGCACTTTTGACAATACCAAAATGATAGTCGTTAATCCTGCCGGTCAGGTTAGAAGACCATATACCGGAACAGGTTCGTATATCTTCCCAATTGGAGAAGAAACAGGAAATACTGACTATTCACCGATAACAGTGAATGTAACAGCAGGAAGTTTTTCAAGTGCCTATGTTGGAGTAACGGTTGTTGACGGCATTCATCCCGATAGTAACAGCCCGGAGTATACCATCAGCCGCTATTGGAATGTTACAGAAAGCGGCATAACAAGTGCTACTGCCAGTATTTCAGCAAACTATACTTCCGGAGATATTGTAGGAACTGAAGCCAGTATAGCTGCTGCCGAATTAAATGGAACCTTTGACCAGCAAACCAATCCGTGGATTAAATTCGCTATATTGAACAGCAACACGTTAACTGCTACAGGAGCTTTATTAACCGATGGGCAAACCGCCGCTTTTACTGGAATAAAAGGAGCTGTCTTTAGTGCTACTATCAATGGCTATGGCTCATTTTGCCAAAACGAAACGGTTACCTTGACCGCTCCGCCAAATAATGGTGACGGTCCTTTTACTTATTTTTGGTCTAATGGATTGGGAACTGAATATACGGCCACACCATCAACTACTGCAGTTGGGTCGACGAGTTATACGGTTACGGTTAAAGACAGTAACGGTATAACGGCTACAGATTCTGCTAGTGTTACTGTTTTAACCCAAGCAGTTGGCGGAGCAATATCATCCAATCAATCTATTTGTTCAGGTTCACAACCTAACAATTTAACATTATCAGGTTATACGGGTTTGATATTATACTGGCAAATTGCTGCTGATAATTCATTTACTAACGCGGTTACTATTTCAAATACCACTAACATATTAACGGGCGCTGCGATCGGAGGACTTTCGAGTACCTCATATTATAGAGCTGCTCTACAAAACGGTTCTTGCAGCATAGTATATTCGACTTATGCAACCATTTCTATTGACAGCACTATCTGGAATGGAACACTATGGAGCAATGGGTCACCAACATCCAGCACATCTGCTATAATTTCAGGAAATTATACGTCTTCCGGAATTAATGTTAATGCTTGTTCGCTAACGGTTGATAGCAATGCTGTTGTGACAATATCATCTGGTGATACGGTGACTTTAAACGGCGCTTTAACAGTCAGTTCCGGAAACTTTACACTGGAAAACAATGCTGTTTTGCTGCAAAATACGGATGCGGCAAATTCAGGCAATATTATTGTAAAACGTTCCAGTTCGGCTTTAAAACGCCAGGATTATACCTTGTGGTCATCGCCGGTTACAGGCCAGCAATTACTAGCTTTCTCGCCGCAGACCTTAACCAACCGCTTCTACAATTACATCCCGGCGACTAATTTATATGCGACTGTCACCCCATCGGCTGATTTTGAAAGTGCCAAAGGCTACCTGATTCGTGTTCCAAACAACCACCCGGTCGTGGCGACGGTATGGAATGGTGCTTTTACAGGCGTACCGCATAACGGAAATTATTCCAGATCCCTTGAGGCCGGAGATGCAACACATCGTTTTAATTTAGTGGGAAATCCTTATCCTTCCCCAATCAGCATGACCGAATTTGTATCGGAAAACAGCAACAACATTACAGGAACCTTGTATTTTTGGAGAAAAACCAATAATGCTGCGAGCCCGTCCTATTGTTCATGGGCAGGCGGGACTTTCGTCAGCAATGGTGAAGCCGAGGTCTTCGATCCTAACGGCATTATTCAAACCGGACAGGGTTTCTTTGTGGAGGCAAAGGATGCGGCAACTTCAGTATCCTTTACGAATACGCAAAGGGTTTCTGATGGTGCCAACCAGTTTTTTAGGAACAATGATACTGTTGAACAACACCGGATTTGGCTAAACGCGACCAATGCTGCCGGCTTGTTTTCGCAAATGGAAGTGGGTTATGTGACCGATGCCACCCAAGGTCTCGATAGTTACGACGGTAAATACATAAACGATGGTGGCATTGCACTATACAGCTTGGTGGCCGATGAAAAACTGGTAATTCAGGGACGTGCTTTTCCGTTTGGTACAGCAGACACCGTGGCTTTGGGATTTAAAGCAGATGCCGGCGGAACCTACACCATTTCGTTAGATCATGTTGACGGACTTTTTACGGATAGTCAGGATATCTTCCTTAAAGACAATGTTAGCCAGACCGTTCAAAATTTAAAATCCGGATCCTATTCATTTGTTTCGGAAAGCGGCACATTTGACAACAGATTTGAGATTATATATTCAAATTCGTTAGCCATAGTGACGGCTCCCCTTTTAAGCAACAGTGTTATCGCTTTTAGAAACAATGGTGCTCTGATTGTCCGCAGTGAAAGCATCTTCTTGGAATCGGTGAAAGTTTTTGATAGTAGAGGGCGATTGCTCGCAGAAAAAAAAGAGATAAATTCTGTTGAGACCTTATTACCCGCAGGATGGGCTGACGGACTATTGCTTGTACAAGTTACCGCTGCTAATGGCATAACCTGTTTCAAGAAAGTACAGTAAAATTCAGCAAGGGGCGGAAAACCATTCTACAAGATTGGAAAAGCTACAAGATATTTTCAATATGGGAACTATTTACCAGAGAAATTTCCATTTGTTACTCTTTTTTAAAACCCACCTTTCAAACCACTGCAACGGAAAAAACTCGCAAATCCTTTAAAATTAGGAAATTACGAGTTTTTGTTTGTGGTACCTCCAGGGATCGAACCAGGGACACATGGATTTTCAGTCCATTGCTCTACCATCTGAGCTAAGGTACCATTGCTTTGATGCGGGTGCAAATATAAGATGATTTTTAATTTATCCAAAACAAATATTAAAAAAAATCAATTCGTAACTTCGCGATCTCACACTAATCGTATGTTGCTAGCTGTTGATATCGGGAATTCCAGAATTAAAGGTGCTGTCTTTGAGGACAATACTCTTTTGAAGCAATTCGTTTTTTCAAATACCGATATCAAGGCAAACTTATCCATTATCCTTGACCAATATCCGGATTGTACCGATTTGGCAGTGGCTACTGTAGGGGATGTCGAAAAAGAATTGTTTTTATCGTTCGATCACCGGTTGAAAATTCATTTCATTTCCCATGAAGACCGCTTGCCATTTCAAAACCACTATGCCACACCTTTGACACTGGGAATCGATAGGATGGTGCTCGCTTCGGGCGCGGTGTTGCAATTTCCTTCGCAAGATCGTTTGGTTGTCGATGCCGGGACTTGTGTGACCTATGATTTTATTAATTGCAATGATGAATATCTTGGCGGGGGCATTTCGCCAGGAATACGGTTGCGTTATGCGTCGCTGCACCAATACACAGCTAAATTGCCGTTGCTCGAAAAAGAAGCACCCGATAATTTTATAGGTAATTCTACGGCGCAGTCGATTCATTCAGGAATTGTACAGGGATTAATCCACGAAATAGACGGTTTCATTACCCAATACAAGCAGCAGCATCCAAAAATTATAATAATTTTAACGGGCGGAGATGCCGAATTTTTGGCTAACCGATTAAAAAATACCATATTTGCCAATTCAAATTTTCTGCTCGAAAGTCTGAACCAAACTTTTCAATATAAAATCAAAAATGATTAAAAAGATTCTTCTATCGGTTTTCCTGCTTTCTTCACTATTAACTATCGCACAACAAGCCACTTCCTCCCCGTATTCGTTTTACGGAATCGGCGATATCAGGTTCAAAGGCACTGTCGAAAACAGATTGATGGGCGGCGTTTCGGTTTTTGCTGATAGTATCCACATAAATCTACAGAACCCGGCCTCTTACGCAGGTTTAAAGCTATCAACATTCGCAGTAGGTGGTAGTTTCAGCTCGGTTCGGCTCAATTCCTATCAAGGTAATGACAAAGCACAACGTAGCTCAGTAGATTATTTGGCGATTGGTATGCCCATTCTCAAATCTTCATCGATTAGTTTCGGACTTGTACCTTATTCTGCTGTAGGCTACAAAATTAAGAACATTTCGAGTACCGGTGTGGAAAGAAGATATGAAGGCGAGGGTGGACTCAACAGAGTTTTCGTTGGTTACGGTTACCAATTCAATAAAGATTTTAGCTTTGGTGCCGATGTCTATTACAACTTTGGAAGTATAGAAACCAATAGTTTACTCTATGATCAAGTGCGCGGAATTGAATATGGAGTCCAGGAACGCAATACATCGGAGATGTCGGGGTTGGGCTTTAAAATTGGTGCGATGTATCAAAAGAAGATTAAAAAATATGATTTCTCCGCAAGTATGACTTTTATGCCGCAAAGCGGACTCAAAAATGACAATTCCAGATCGATTGCGGCGGTTCAATACGCAGAATCCAATTCGCCGGGTGTCATTGCTCGACTGGATCCAGTTAACAGTAAAACTACGGTCAAATTGCCAACGCAGTTGTCGGTGGGCGCCGGATTCGGACAGGTAAAAAAATGGCTGGTCGGAACTGAGGTTGTGTTTAAACAAAGCAATAGTTTCGACAATCGTTTCGCCGATGTGACGCAAGCAACTTTTGAGAATGGCATTCAGTATAGTTTTGGGGGTTATTTCATTCCGAATTACAACTCTTTCTCAAATTATTTTAAGAAAATTACCTACCGCGCCGGTGTGCGCTATGAAAAAACCGGGATGATTATTCGCGATAAATCAATTAAGGATTACGCATTTACTGCGGGTTTCAGCTTTCCATTAGGCGGCGCATTTTCAAACCTCAATCTGGGTGTTGAATACGGAAGAAGAGGAACCGCTACGGCGAATCTCGTTGAAGAGAATTATACCAATGTCGTGCTGAGCGTTTCGCTTAATGACAAATGGTTCGTCCAGAGAAAATTTGACTAAACAAAATGCCGCATGGCTATAAGAATGCAAAATCTTATCTTTCCTGTTCTCGCAGTCGCGGTCCTGCTTTTTTACGGTTGTGAAGGCAATTTTAAGGAAGTTAGGAACAGCACTTATTCAGAATTTATTCCTAGCGGCGAAGCCACTGACTTTAATCTGAAATATACTGATTCGGGTCGGATCAAGTCGATACTCGTGAGCCCGAAAATGCTCGACTATGCGGCTGTCGAATTTCCTTTTACCGAATTTCCCATCGGCGTCGATGTGACAATGTTTGATAATAAAGGTAAGAAGACTTTTATCAGGGCCGATTACGGAGTGACGTTTAAGGGTACCGATATCATCGACTTGCAAAACAACGTCAGGATTTCAAATGAAACAGGGCAGCTTATGGAAACCGAGCAGTTGTATTATGACCAGAAAAATGAGTGGTTTTTTACCGAAAAAAAGTTTAAATTTACTGACCCGAAAGGCGTTTCTTTCGGAGAAGGTATCGATTTCAGCAAAGATTTTAAAATCGTCAACTCGCAGCGCATCAATGGCGCCATCGATCAGGCAGAAGAATAAAAAACCCCGATATGAATTATTTAAAATTTACCCAATATGTTTACCTGATTTTCGGAGTATACTTTCTCTACGACGGTATCGTCAAATGGAACAACCCCGAAAAACCTTGGCTGAGTTTCATAATAGCCGGGCTTGCGATTTTCATGTTTTTCTTCAGAAGGCGTTTTGCGAAAAAATTTGAAGACCACAATAAGAAATCCTAGCAGATGGAAATTGGCATCATCATCGCTTGTTTGATACTGGCTGCCTTTTTTTCCGGAATGGAAATCGCCTTTATTTCTTCCAACAAAATTTATCTTGAAATAGAAAAAAAACAGGATAGCTTTTTGTCTCAAATTCTAACCAAACTTACTGAAAAGCCTGCTCAATTCATCGTTACGATGCTTATCGGCAATACGATTGTACTCGTGGTCTATGGCTTTTTAATGGGCGAATGGGTAATGCAGTGGCTTGCAAATATGGGATATCAATTGAATGGTATTTCAAATGTGATGATCCAGACAATTATTTCGGCGATTGTCGTTTTGATCACTTCCGAGTTTATTCCTAAAGTCTTTTTCCAAATTTACGCCAACAGCCTCATCAAATTTCTGGCGCTTCCCGCATATCTCTTCTACCTGCTGTTTTATTTCATTTCGTCGTTCCTATTGTGGATTTCCGATTTCATACTACAAAGATTTTTCCAAATTGCAGGCGACAGGGTGCCATTATTTTTCAGCAAAGTTGAACTCGGTAATTATATTTCCGAACAGATGAGCACGGTAGAAGACCGCGAAAACCTCGATTCTGAAATTCAGATTTTTCAAAATGCACTTGAATTCTCTGGTGTAAAAGCGCGCGATATCATGTCGCCGCGTATAGAGATTGCTGCGGTCGAAATCTATGACTCGGTTACCGAACTTAGAGATAAATTCATCGAAACCGGTTATTCCAAGATATTGGTTTATCAGAATTCACTTGATGACATACTCGGTTACGTGCATTCGTTCGAGCTTTTCAAAAAACCACGCACCATTAAGTCGGTAATGGTTCCAGTCGAATTTGTCCCCGAAACCATTTTTATCAAAGATGTACTCGACCTACTGACCAAAAAAAGGAAAAGTGTTGCAATAGTACTCGATGAATACGGAGGAACATCCGGAATGGTAACTGTGGAAGATATTGTCGAGGAGCTTTTTGGAGAAATTGAAGACGAACACGACCTGCTTGAGGAAGAATTGACCGAAAAAGAAATCGGAAGTGGCGAGTTCTTATTTTCGACGCGACTCGATGTCGAATACCTGAACCTGACCTACAAGCTCCATATTCCCGAGAGCGATTCATATGGAACGCTTGGCGGATACATAGTCGATTTCACCAAGGAAATTCCGCAAAAAGGAGAGCAGATCAACATTGAAAAATTTCATTTTACCATTCAAGAAGCTACAAATAAGAAGATCGAATTGGTTAAAATGAAAGTCCTGGCGTAGGATTTTTAAAAAAAATAAAATTTCCTGCAAATTATAGGTGCATAAATATGGTTATTAAATAGATAATTGTATTTTCGCAAACTGAAATAAAAATTAACAACAATAAAAATGGCAGTTTTACAAAAAATCAGACAACGCTCACTACTTCTAATATTAGTTATTGGTTTCTGTTTATTCGCTTTTATCATCGGCGATTTATTTAATAGTGGTAACTTCAACCAAACAGGAAAATACGTTGGAAGCGTTAATGATAAAGACATTGCGTTCGAAGATTTCCGTGTGAAAGTCAGCAACGTTGAAAAAAGTGGACAGCAAGGAATGACACCTGCTCAGGCCGTGAGCCGTGTATGGGATCAGGAAATTTCTATCGCGTTATTGACTGACCAATTTGAAAAATTAGGGATACGCGTTGGGGAGAAACACATTATTGAGACTTTCAAAGCCGACCAGAATATCGGACAAAATCCAATGTTCCAGAATGCTGCTGGGCTTTTCGACCTCGCTAAATTTAAGGAATATTTTAAATCCAATCCGGAGCAGGCACAATATGTTAAAGACCGCGAGAAAGATGCCGAGCTCAATTCAAAATACCAAATCTACAATACGCTTGTTAAAGCGGGAATGTACACTACGGAAGCGGAAGGAAAATTGAAATACGAAATGGAAGCTAACAAGGTTAGTTTTGACTATGTTGCAGTACTTTATTCGACAATCAAAGACACTGATGTAAAGGTGACTGATGCCGAAATCGTAGACTACATGAAAAAGAATGAGAAGAAATACAAAGCAGAGGAAAGCCGCGAGGTAGAATATGTTTTGGTTGAAGACAAGGCTTCTCCAGAAGATGAAAACGAAATCAAAACGAATGTTAATGCTTTGCTGAACAGTCGTGTTGAATACAATAACACAACGGGTAAAAACGATACTTTGTCAGGATTTAAAGGGGTTGCGAATGTAATGGAGTTCGTCAATTCAAATTCTGATATTCCTTACGATTCAACCTATGTAGCGAAAAAAGACCTTCCGGCAGAGCACGCTGATGCATTATTTAATTTGCCTGCAGGAGAACTTTACGGACCATATATGCGCGGACAATACTACTGCATTTCAAAGGTCTTGGGAAGAAAAGCAGGAGCGAACGTCAAAGCGAGCCACATCTTAATCAGCTACGAAGGAACTCAGGTTCCGAACAAGAAAGAGAAAAGAACGAAAGAAGAGGCAAAAGCCAAAGCAGAGATGTTATTGGCACAAGCACTCGCAAATCCATCTAGCTTTGTGATGTTGGCTTTGATGAATTCTGATGATTCGTCCGCACAACAAGGTGGTGATTTGGGTTATTTCGGTCCTGGCCAAATGGTGAAGCCTTTCAACGATTTCGTTTTCAATAATCCTGTTGGGAAAATTGGATTGGTAGAAACTGATTTCGGATTTCATATCATCAACGTTACCGAAAAGCAAGATGCTGTTCGTTTGGCTACTATCGCCCGTAAAATCGAGCCGTCGGAAACCACTACTGATAAGTTATATACCAAAGCAGTAAAATTCGAAATGGATGCCAACAGCAAAGATTTTGAAAAAGTAGCTAAAGAAGCAGCACTAACTGTGAATCCATCTGTGAAAGTAAAAGCTATGGATGAGATGTTCGGATCTGTAGGCGCGCAAAGACAAATCGTTCGTTGGGCTTTCGACAAAGAAACCAATACAGGTGATGTGAAAAGATTCGAAGTGGCAAACCTCGGAAATGTAGTCGCCAAACTTAAAAAAGTAAACGAAAAGGGATTAATGGCGGTCGATGAAGCACGACCATCAATTGAGCCTATTTTGAGAAACAAGAAAAAAGCAGAGAAGATCAAAGCTAAAATGACCGCAACCACATTGGATGCTGTTGCGAAAGCTACTGGTGCTTCTGTAATGCAGGCAGTCGATCTTACCGTTGAAAATGCTAATATTCCAAGTGCAGGTTTTGAAAGAAGAGTTGTAGGTACGGCTTTCGCAATCGGCGTAAACAAAGTATCAGCGCCAATCGAAGGAACCGCAGGCGTTTATGTGATCAAACCAACAGCGATCACAAAAGCACCGGTTTTACAAAGCCATGCCGATTATATCGCGAAAGTAAAACCACAAGTTGCCGGATTCGCCGGAAGAGTTATTCCTGCGTTAAAAGCCGATGCGGATATTGAAGATCATAGAGCCGTCTTCAATTACTAAATCGTTATACAGAAAATAAGAAATCCCGGTTCATTGAGCCGGGATTTTTTATTTACAATCAAAGTTATGACAAGATCATTTTCTCGTAAGGAATTACGATTTTAAATCCTTTTGATTCAAAGTATGGCGTCGGATTTCTGTCGGATACAACCAATACAAAGTCACCGCCCCAAGCACCAAGGCTTTTCACAGTGCCGTTGAAATCGGAAAACAGTATGTCCTTTACTTTGTCGATTTCCAAAATACCACTCATTACGGTTTCATGTTCTTCAAGTAGTGAAGCGAAGTGCTGGACCTCGCGTGTCTTTAAAACCGCTTGCGTAAGGGAATCGATCAGTGGAACAAATACATTGGCGTTTTTTTTCTTACTGTTGTAAGAAGCAATCGCAGTTTTGCTGCTTTGCTTTGTATTGAGATAAACAAAATATAGTTGCTTTGTAAAATCGGGATGAAAGGCAACCGGTGTTACATTGGGTTTTCCCTGAGTGAGACGGTAGCATAATGGCGTATTGTGCTGCGCGCATGCAATATCATAGCCGCTACCGCCGAAACTATTTTTGAGTAGCTCATAAGCGTCAATTTTGAGCCATTGTGCGATATTGTTGATCAAGGTTGAAGAAGTCCCCAAACCCCAAGATCTCGGGAATGTGAGATGCGCGGAAATCACAAAGCCATCTGATTGCAAGAAATTGGGATTTGCAAGCGAAGCCTCGTGAAGAATTTTGAGCAGGGTTGCTTTAATAGGGTTGTTTGTAGCAGTCTGTATGATGATTTCCTCGAAGGTAATAACGTCTTCAAACCATATTTTTTTGTCGCTGTCGTAGCTTTTCCATTCCAGGCACTTATTTTCTCCAACTGCCACAACCAAATCCTGACCGAATTTTGTGGGCAAAGCCAAAGCTAATGCGCCATCAAGCACGGCGTATTCACCGGTGATGAGTAATTTGCCATTGCTGTAGAATGTTTGTTTCATGCGGTATGTCATAGCCCCGATAGCAGTGGAAATCCTTTTTTAAGGATTCCCCTTAGCGTAGCTGAAGGGAAATCATACTTTAAAAAGATTGTAACGTATAGCGGGAATAGCTTCAAATATTACTTTCTCAAATTTTCGATCAGTTCAACTGCCGCCGAATGTGAAACGACATGTTGCTTAAAATGGTTTTTGACTGCGGTGCGTTCCTCGGGCGTGGCTTCAAACTGGTTGAGTATATTATTGAGGTGCATTTTCATATGGCCTTCTTGGATTCCGGTTGTAGTCAACGAACGCAAGGCCGCAAAATTTTGAGCCAAACCCGCTACTGCCACAATCTGCATCAATTCTTTCGCAGATGGTTTTTGCAGCATTTCAAGAGACATTTTGACTAGCGGATGGAGGCTTGTCAAACCGCCAACAGTTCCAAGAGCCAGCGGAATTTCCATCCAAAAGCTAAAAATACCGTTTTCAATTTTTGCATGCGAAAGGCTGGAATATTGTCCGTTTCTTGAGGCAAAAGCATGTATTCCCGCTTCCACGGCGCGAAAATCATTCCCCGTCGCGAGCACAACAGCATCGATGCCGTTCATGATGCCTTTATTGTGGGTAACCGCTCTAAATGGTTCCACTTCGGCAATTCGTATGGCGCGTATAAATTTTTCGGCAAATTCTTGTGGATTTTCAATTTTCTTATCTACAAGTTCGGAAACTTCGCAAGAGACTTCGGCTCTGACGATGCAATTGGGAACATAATTAGACAATATGCTCATGACCACTTGAATATCTAGTCCGTAGACTGTCGCTTCTTCTTTTAATGTTTTTGAAAATTGCTCGAGACAAGAATTGATGAAATTGGCGCCCATCGAATCTTTGGTTTCAAAGGTGGCGTGCAACTGGAAATAATTTGGCATCAGTTGCGTTTTGTTGCGCAGTTCGATATCGAGGATTCCGCCGCCGCGCGCTTGCATGTTTTTGGTGAGGCTTTGGGTTTCGAGGCGTAATTTCGATTTGATGTCGGCGTAGCACTGCTCTAGTTTTGCCGCTTCGCCATAATAAATGAAATGCACCTGTCCGATTTTTTCGGTGTTTAAAACCGTCGCTTTAAATCCGCCACGTGACGCCCAGAATTTCGCAGCCTTTGCAGCCGCTGCAACCACCGAACTTTCTTCGATAGCCATTGGAATGGTGTAGTACTTGCCGTTGATCAAGAAATTTGGCGCGACGCCCAACGGAAGGTAGAAGTTTGTGATGGTATTTTCGATGAATTCGTCGTGAAGCTTTTGCAGCTGCTCATTGGAATTCCAATAACTTTTGATTAATGCGACCGACTCTTGCGGGTTCGAGAAATAGGTGTTGGCAATCCAGTTGATTTTTTCTGCTTTGGACAGTTTTGAAAATCCCGAAACGGCGTCATTCATCTTAAAATTTATTTAGGCAAAGATAACTTTTCAGCAAATATAAGGATTGGTTTGCGGAGCTTAAATTTTTTCAACAACGGTTCATTTTTAATACTGCCGATTTGCAGTGGGCGACCGAAAATGTAACTTCCCAAAAAGATTTTACCGCTCGCCAAAGCGGCAGTCGATCATGGTGCAGTTGCTATTGGGTGCACTGTTGTAAGGCTCAACGGTGCCATCGGGGAAATCTTTGCCGACTGGATATGAAAAGCCATGCCCGACTGCGTCGACAAATTTCTGCATCAAATGGAAGCCTGCCATGGCGGAAATCTCAATGACAGTCGGTGAGGAACAAAAAAAACGGGCGGAGGCGAATTTGCGCAACTCATACACTCACAGATGATTCTGGCGCGGAAAAAGTTTTTTGTTGGAAAATCGTTTCCAGAATTGAATATTAGATTGTACGAACAGTATAAGGGCGGGCAGTTGCAACTCTTGCGCTGAAAGTTAAATGCTGTAACAAAACTTCGAAACCGCGTCAAACCGACGTGTGTGCACGAAAGTGCATTTAACACAGAAAAGTAGTATTATATCCAAAATTTTCACTAAAATTGACAGTTTTTATATTATGAAACAAATGACGCATTCAAACAGCATTACCACATTCCTCTTATTTCTTTGTGTTTCCGTACTTGCACAGCAAAAAATTACCGTCGAAGACATTTACACCGGCGCTTTCCGTGCAAAAGGCATGGACGAGCTACAGTCGATGAAAAACACCAATCAGTATACAGTGCTCAATTCTGACCGTGCTTCGAGAAGTATGCAAATCGACCTTTACGATTTTGCGACGCTTAAGAAAATTTCCACGCTAATTGATTCTAAAAGCCATACTGAACTTGTAGGCGGGATCGATTCCTACTCGTTTAGTCCAGATGAAAAGTCCATTCTTATTGCCAACAATTCCAACCCTATTTTCCGCCATTCATTTACCGCGGATTATTTTTTATACGATCCAGCCACTAAAAAATTGTCGAAATTATTCGAGCAGGTGCAGGAGCCGACGTTTTCTCCCGATGGAAAAAAAATAGCGTATGCTAAGGAAAATAACTTGTTTCTTTATGACATAACGTTTAATAAAACAACTCAAGTTACCACTGACGGAAAGAGGAACGCCATTATCAATGGTATTACCGACTGGGTTTATGAGGAAGAATTTGCCTTTGTAAAGGCTTTCGATTGGAGCGCCGATAGCAAGAAAATCGCATACATCCGATTTGATGAAACTTTGGTTCCTGAATTTTCGATGTCGGTTTTCCACAAAGAGTTGTATCCAAAAGTGGAAACTTTTAAATACCCAAAAGCAGGTGAAAATAACTCGGTTGTTTCTTTGCATTTGTTTGATGTAGCGACGGCCGCATCCAAAAAAGTAAATCTCGGCAATTACAATGAATTTTACATTGCGCGAATGCAATGGACAAATGATGCAAGCATTTTGTCGGCACAGGTATTAAACCGTCATCAGGACAATCTCGATTTGTTGTTTATAGATAGCAATACCACAGCGGCAAAAGTAGTGCTCAACGAAAAAGACAAGGCTTATGTTGACGTTCACGATAACCTGACATTCCTAAAGGACAACAGTTTCATCTGGACAAGCGAAAAGGACGGTTTCAATCATATTTATGTTTATGATAAGAGCGGCAAACTTAAAAATCAAGTGACAAAAGGGAATTGGGAGGTAACAGCTTACTACGGATTCGACGAGAAAACAAAGGACATTTTTTACCAGTCGGTCGAAAACGGTTCAATCAACCGGGATGTTTACCGAATCGGTCTCGATGGAAAAAACAAAGTACGTCTGTCTCAGCAAACAGGAACTAGCGAGGCGACTTTGAGTCCGAATTTTCAATATTTTATCAGTACCTATTCCAGCGCTACGCAGCCAAAAACATACACATTAAACGACGCAAAATCTGGCAAGCAAATCCAGATGATTGAAAACAACGAGAAATTATTGGCTAAACTTAAAAATTATAAGCTGTCTTCAAAAGAATTCTTCGTGCTCAAAACGGCTAAAGGAAACGAACTCAATGCGTGGATTTTAAAACCCAAGGATTTAGACGCTTCCAAAAAATATCCCGTCATGATGTACCAATATTCAGGTCCGGGCTCACAGCAGGTCAACAATGATTGGAATAGTGCCGATGATTATTGGTTCCAGATGCTGGCGCAACAAGGATTTATCGTGGTTTGTGTCGATGGACGCGGAACCGGTTTCAAAGGCGCCGCTTTCAAAAAGGTGACGCAGAAGGAATTGGGAAAATACGAGGTGGAAGACCAAATCGATGCGGCTAAAGTACTGGGGAATTATCCGTATGTTGACAAAGACAGAATTGGAATTTGGGGCTGGTCATATGGCGGTTTTATGGCATCAAATTGTCTTATGAAAGGAAATGATGTTTTTAAAATGGCTATTGCAGTTGCTCCGGTAACCAATTGGCGTTTTTACGACAGCATATATACCGAAAGATATATGCAAACGCCGCAGGAAAATCCGTCAGGCTATGATGACAATTCCCCGATCAATCATGTGGATAAACTCAAAGGAAAATTATTGCTGATACATGGGTCAGGTGACGATAATGTGCACGTGCAGAATTCGATGCAGATGATGGAAGCGCTCATACAAGCCAACAAACAATTCGATTCGCAAATTTATCCCGACAAGAATCACGGTATTTTCGGGGGACAAACCCGAATCCAGCTGTTCAATAAAATGACTAATTTTATCAAAGAAAATTTATAACCAAACTAAAACCGTAATACAATGACAGAAACTCAGGTAAAAACAGGACATCCAAAAGGACTTTGGGTATTATTCGGAACAGAAATGTGGGAGCGTTTTAACTTCTACGGAATGCGTGCCATTCTCACCTTGTTCCTTGTGAATTCATTGATGATGAAAGAGGAGGATGCATCGATTATTTATGGTGGATTCTTGGGGCTTTGTTATCTGACACCAATGTTAGGCGGTTTTGTCGCCGATCGTTTTTTTGGTAATCGCAACTGTATTTTATTGGGCGGATTGATGATGGCGATTGGGCAAATGTTGTTATTTGCGAGCGCCAGTATTTTTGGAGAGAATTTAAGTTTGGCCAACATTTTAATGTGGTCGGCACTTGGAATTATCGTATTTGGAAATGGTTTTTTTAAGCCAAACATTTCGAGTATGGTCGGCAGCCTATATCCAAAACAAGAAAAAAGCAAGCTGGATACGGCATTTACGATTTTCTATATGGGAATTAACCTTGGTGCTTTCCTCGGCCAGTTGATTTGTCCACTTATAGGAGATGTAAAAGATGCCGACGGAATTCGCGACATTCACGCTTTCAAATGGGGATTCTTGGCAGCATCTATTGCAATGCTTATCGGAACCGCCTTGTTCTATGTATTAAAAAACAAATATGTCATAACTCCGGAAGGCCGTCCGTTGGGTGGATTGCCATCTAAAAACGACGCCTCTGATTTCGAAGAAGGCGAGTCTCAAAAAGCAGTATTTTCGTCAACCGCTTTAATGATTGCCGGCGCCATGTTCTTGGTTTTGGGAGCGCTTATTCACTTTGTTTTCGACCAGAATTTGATTTATACTTTGATTTATTCGAGTGGTTTAACGTTGGCCGGACTCATTGTATCTGATTCATCTTTGACCAAAATTGAAAGAGACCGTATTTTTGTAATCTACATCGTTGCGTTCTTTATTATCTTTTTCTGGGCTGCTTTCGAACAGGCTGGATCATCGCTGACATTTATCGCAGATAACCAAACCGATAGAAATTTCTTCGGATGGAATATGCCGCCATCGATGGTTCAGATTTTCAACGGACTATTCGTTGTTGCTTTCGCAATACCGTTCAGCATGTTGTGGGATTATCTCAGAAGTAAAGGCAGAGAGCCAATTTCGCCAATGAAGCAAGCTTTCGGGTTGGCGTTGATTGCCTTGAGTTATTTTATCATCGCACACAACGTAAAGGATTTGGGAAACAGCGGACTCTTAGCCATCAAATGGCTGATTCTTTTATATTTAATCCAGACTTGTGCGGAACTTTGTCTTTCGCCAATCGGATTGTCATTGGTTGGTAAATTATCACCAAAGCGTTTCTCTTCCTTGTTGTATGGTGTGTTCTTTTTATCGAATGCTTCCGGTTATGCATTGGCTGGAACTTTAGGTTCTATCATGCCTGCTACCGGAGACAAATTTGTTAAAGCCAAAGAACTCGGCATCGACCTACAGGCGGTTCTCGACAAAACTGTGACACCGACGGCAGAACAAATGGCCTTACTTTCAGAAAATCAAATTCCAGATCACAATCCTGTTTTCGCGGGTTTTGAAATTCACAACCTTTTTGAATTTTTTATGGTGTTCGTGATATTGACCGGATTGGCGGCGGTAATTTTGTTCGCACTCACGCCAGTATTGAAAAAGCTAATGCACGGCGTAAGATAATATTATGTGGAGTAAACACCCAAAAGCACTGCCTTATTTATTTTTATCCGAAATGTGGGAACGTTTCGGGTATTATTTAATGATCGGGATTTTCACACTTTACCTTAAAGATGTCGAAGCGGGTTTTGCCATGACCGAAAAGGAAGCTTCAGATTTATACGGGACTTTTATCGCGCTCGTCTTCCTGACGCCTTTCGTGGGCGGTTTGGTTGCAGATAGATATTTTGGATATCGCAAGTCAATCATAATCGGCGGGATACTCATGGGTATCGGATATTTTCTAATGGGTTTTCATTCTATTCAGATGCTTTACATCGCAATGACATTGGTGATTGTTGGTAACGGATTTTTCAAACCCAACATTTCGACACTACTTGGAAATTTCTACTCGAAACCCGAATACAAGGACAAAAAAGACGAAGGCTACAACATTTTCTATATGGGAATCAATGTTGGCGCATTCATCTGTAATTTCTTCGGTGCTGCTTTGCAGATCATGCTCGGATGGCAATATGCCTTTATGGCTGCGGGAGTCGGAATGTTTATTGGCGTAGTCGTATTCATTCTTGGAACCAAGCATTATGCAGGCTATGACCAGAAAAAAGGGGTTCAGCCCGGCGATATGCCGTTTTATAAAATTGTATTATTTATATTATTGCCATCGGTCGTTTTTGGTATAATCGGTTGGCTGCTCAAAGGCGTCACTTCAGATGCCAATCCGGATGCCTATATTTTCGGATCTGACAGCACCGATGCATTTATATTCGCGTGTATTCCCATAATCTTCTTTTACGGAAGCCTGTATTTTAAAGCCAAGGTTGAAGACAAAAGACCCATTGGCGCACTACTCGCTATTTTTGGTGTCGTCATCTTATTCTGGGCGGTTTTCAAACTCAACGGTTCGGCGCTCACAACTTGGGCAGATCGTTATACGGATCGGGAAATTACCGGAACGACACAAAATGTTTTCTCCGGATTGAAACTCGCCAAAGAAGTAACGTTCAAAAAGGATTCGGTCGAATTGTATGATGAACAGTTCAGGCTGCAAAAGGAGAATGGTGTAGTAAAGAAGGAAGTTAATTATCCGCTGTATTTCCGAAACGTTGCCGAAGATAAAAAGCCCGCGGAAAATGATAAAGTGTGGCTCTGGGCAACTAATCTGAGCCAGTCGATCAATCCCGGATGGGTCATCATCCTCACGCCGCTTGTTGTCGCATTTTTCACCTATCTGCGCAGCAGAAAAAAAGAACCGACAACGCCTACTAAAATTGCATTCGGATTGTTAATATCAGCGCTTTCGGTACTCGTCATGATAGCTGCCGTGAAAATAGGAGCGAACGGGACCGAAAAAGTCAGCGTCTGGTGGCTTGTCGCAAACTACGGCATCATTACGATTGGGGAATTATTCCTGAGTCCGATGGGATTATCGGTAGTCTCAAAATTAAGTCCGACAAATATTACTTCACTGATGATGGGCGGTTGGTTTTTATCGACTTCCATCGGAAATAAATTAAGCGGCGTACTCGCCAGTATGTGGGATACTTATGAAGACAAAAGCCACTTCTTCTGGGTTAACTTTGCGCTATTGATGTTTGCGACCTTGCTCATGTTCATCCTGCTCAAACAGCTCAACAAAGTTATGGCAGAAAAAGGAATTAACTAGACAGATATGGAACAGATACCAGTTGCCGATTTAGAACAAATCCAGAATTTCAAAGGTAAATACCCCAAACAGCTTTGGTACTTATTCTTCAGCGAAATGTGGGAGCGCTTTTGCTTCTACGGAATGCGTGGGATGCTTGTCATCTTCATGGTTACCGAACTGATGATGAACGACGAAGTTGCGAATCTGCAGTATGGCGCCACACAGGCTTTTGTTTACGCTTTCACGTTTATCGGCGGACTCTTCGCAGACAAGATTCTGGGTTACCGAAAGTCGCTTTTCTGGGGCGGACTCCTGATGATTGTCGGGAGTGTTATTCTGGCTATAGATCCTAAACAGTTTTTCTTTTTTGGGATCAGCTTTACGATCATCGGAACAGGATTTTTCAAACTGAATATCTCTACGATGGTAGGCAAACTCTACAAAGAGAATGACAACCGTAGGGACGCCGGATTTTCGCTTTTCTATGCAGGTGTGAACCTCGGCGCACTTATCGGCGGTTACCTTTGTATCGCTGTCGCTAATGGAAGTCTGCTGGCCTCAGTGGTTCCTGAGAATTTAAGATGGAATGTGGCCTTCGGATTTGCGGCGTTAGTGATGGTAATCAGTTTGCTGACTTTCGTACAAACACAGAAATCTCTAGGGAAAATTGGAATTTCACCTTTGTTGGAGATGAAAGATTCCAAGCGGAAAACGTATGAATATCTTACTTACATTGGTTCATTGGTCATCATCCCGGTGATCATGCTGTTGGTTTCCAATTCAGGATATACCGATTTATTTATGTACATCATCGGACCGTGTTCGATTATATATTTGCTATATGAAATGCGGGGCTTCTCCGTGAATGAGAATAAGAAATTGATTGCGGCCATGGTTTTTATCCTTTTCTCAATCGTATTTTGGGCGTTTTTTGAGCAGAGCGGCGGCTCACTAAGTTTGTTTGCCGCGAATAATCTTGACAATAAGCTGATCGGAATTCCGTTAGATCCTAATGGTGTGAACAATTCGGCCAATTCTTTGTTTGTGATCATTTTTGCGGCAATAGTCGGAATGGTTTGGCTTTATATGGCGAAGAGGAAAATAGAGCCGAATACGGTCGTTAAGTTCGGTCTCGGATTTTTATTTCTCGCCGGTGGTTTTTACGTTTTCTATTACACCAAATTTTTTGCAGATGCGAACGGAATAACTTCGCTGAATTTATTTACTTTTGGATGGTTCATTATCACTTTCGGTGAATTGTGCCTGTCACCAATTGGAATGTCGATCATGACCAAGCTATCGCCAGCGAAATTACAGGCGGTAATGATGGGAATGTGGTTTTTAGCGAGCGCCTACGGACAATATTTTGCCGGATTATTGGGCGCCAATATTGCCAGCGCATCAGAAAATGCATCCAATATTGACAAGTTGATCGTATATGCTGACGGATACAAGCAATTGGCGCTATATGCATTGATTGCAGGGATTGTTTTAATCCTGATTTCGCCATTCGTGAAAAAACTTATGCAAGACGTAAAATAAACGCCGGTTATTCGGCACCATTTTTGAAAAAAAGCGAGAATTAAAATCTTAATAAACATGAAAAAAATACTTATTACACTATTGCTTGTTGTTGGGTCGATAACTGTTGGAGCCCAAGAATTAAAATGGGAAACCAATCTTCAAAAAGCTTCTGAAGTTTCGATGAAAACCAAAAAACCTTTATTGTTGTTTTTTACAGGAAGCGACTGGTGCGGCTGGTGTATCCGCTTGCAGAACGAGGTTTTGAAAACTCCTGATTTTGCAGCATGGGCCAAAGACAACGTAGTATTAGTCGAATTGGACTTCCCGAGAAGAACACCACAGCAACCCGAAATATTAGCACAAAACCAAGAATTGCAGCAGATGTTTGCCGTTCGAGGATACCCAACAATATGGTTTGCCAATCCTTCTAAAGTTGATGGGAAAGTCAATCTCGACAAACTCGGTAGTACGGGTTACGTTGCAGGCGGGCCGTCAAAATGGCTTGAAAGTGCCAAACAAATCATGGCACTAAAAAAATAAAGATTATTCCAGTTTATAAAATCCCTTTTCGTCAGTCGCATGAAAAGGGATTTTTTCTTGCGCACAAGTGGCGCTCCACCGTTTCACATACGATTTATAATTACTGCCGTCGGCAACAATGATTTTCGGGCGGCAACTTTGCAGCATTCGAGTGAGGTTTACTTTTGGAGAATGATGTAGGATTAGCACATCGGGATTTACTTTTTTCGGATAGCGGCCGAGATTGTCCAAGAGCATAATTTTTCGCGATTTGAAATAGGCGGAATGTTGCAATGGTAGTTTTGATTTGATATGACAGAAGTTTGCGAGGAGATACGATTGTAGCAATGCGTTTTTTGCTGTAGAGTCGGCGTAGATCGTGACTGCTTCGCCATTTCGTTCGGCGATCATTGTCGATTTACGCGCGTTGAAGACAATCCACTCTTGCTTATTTCGGTTGCTCCAGCGCGCCCCAAAATAACTTGCCTGAAACAGAACCAATGCGATTAAAGCGAAAACCATCTTTTTAAAAGTTGGTTTTTCAAACCACAGTATGGCAGTCAATATTAAAAGATATAAACCTGCTAACATATGCACACTAAACGCAATGTCCTTAAATATAAATTGTTCAAACGAGTCGATCCAATTGATAATCTGATTGAGGATTCGGACACTTGAAGCTAAAATTTCGGCAGGTAAACTTGGAACGTAATTGAGGGCGGCCATCAGCATTACACTAACACCGACACCCATAATCAAACTTAAAAATGGGATGATGATAAGATTGGTCACAAAGAACAGTCCGGGAAATTGATGAAAATAGTAGATGCTCAGTGGCAGCGTTCCTATCTGCGCCGCAAAAGACACGGTGAGTATCTGCCAAAAATAGTTGATGATTTTAAATTTGGGTGTCCAGAGATCATTAAGCAATGGCTGCAGCCATACGATAAAGAATAGGGCGAGATAGCTCAATTGAAAACCGACATCAAACAAAAATGACGGTTCGAAAAGCAAGATTAGAAAAAGTGACACCAACAAGGTATGGAAAATATTTGTAGTTCTTTTAAGGTGCATTCCCAACGCCACAAAACTGAACATGGTTACCGATCGAATGACCGAAGGAGAAAGTCCAGCCAAAATTGCAAATCCCCATAACGATAGCAGAACGACCGTTAGCTTTGCGTAAGACATCGTTTTATTTTTCGGTAAATAGCCCAAAGCGAAATTGAGGAAAAGCAATATGAATCCAACGTGCAAACCCGAAACCGACAATATATGTATCGCGCCTGCAAACTGGTAATCGTGTAAAATTTCGGGAGCAATATCCTGTTGTTGTCCGAGAATCAATGCGGCGATAACGGCAAGTTCCGTTGTTGGAAATTGTGCGTTTTTCATGTTTCGCAATATTCGGTCGCGAAGCCATCCCGCATAGTAAAAAGCGTCTTTTTTAAGCAACTGATTAACATTGACAGCCCCGATGTTGATGTACATCTGTGCAAGAATTGACTGGTTGGTAAGATAGCGACCATAATCAAATTGGTCCGGATTATCGGGTTGTTTGGGTTTGAAGATTTTACCGCGAATTAATAGCCCGGTGCCGGCGGCAAAAGTTTTTTTTGAAGATTCTTTTCGGAAATTAAGCAAGATTTTGCCACAACTCTTTTTTTGGTCGATGCGGTTGACGATGGCTATATAGCGTTGGTTATTGACCGTAGCTTTAAGTTTCTCCCGAATTAATACTTCGAGTTCATGATCGTTCTCATTAGAACCCACCTGATGGATATAATGCGTTTCCTGAAAATATCCGTTTCGAAGTGTCAATGTCGAAGCGCCCATGCAAATGGAAAAGCAAACTACGGAAATCCCGAAGTACGGCTGAAATAACGCATTTTGCTTCGACAAGTAAAATACGACAATAAGTGCCAAAAAAGAAAGTCCGAGAAATGCCAATACGGTTAACGGAAAGGGTTTCCCGAAATGGGCTAATAAAATACCTACTGTGAATAAAATTGTGACCTTAGCCAAAGGAAATTGCAACACTTTCATGTTACTAAATTGGAGAATGCTACAATAAAATCAGTACAGTTTTTCTGTAATTATTCCAAAACTCTGTTGGCCTGTGCGAAAGTGCGGCCATAATACGTTTCTTTGGTAGAAGAGATGATAACGCCTTTTTGCGTTGAAGAATGGATAAACTTGATTTCGTCTTCTGAAACTTCGGTCACCATGCCAACATGGTTGATGACGCTTTTGCCATTGGTCCTAAAAAAAACCAAATCGCCTTTTCGGATTTCGGTATTATCGAGTTTGCGGCCCACTTTGGCCATATCGTTTGACGAACGCGGTAAGGAAATATCGAATTTCCTAAATGTGCTGAACATCAGTCCCGAACAATCGTAACCATCGGGCGTAATGCCACCCGTACGGTAATTGCTGCCTAAATTTTCTTCAGCGGCATTGATCAATTGTTTCACCATATAGCTGGAATTGTCTACATTGAGCACATAATCGTCCTCATTGCGGTCGTCGAGCTGGCGTCGTCTGTCAATCTTTTTAGTTTCATTGCGTTTGATTTCTGCTGGCGCTAATTTCTTAGGCGCAGAATAAATTCTAGTAGCAACTCGGTTATTATTCGCAGGCGCTTTATAAATGCCTCGTTTTTGGGCTTCGGTTTTGGAAGTGACGATATTTGAGGTGGGTTTGCAACTCACAAATAAAAACGTCAGCAGTAAAAAGGAAATGAGGTGTTTCAAAAGTTATAATATTTGGTGCAAATTTAGTAATTATATTGTAACGCAACTATTTTAAATTTCGTACAATTAATCTTGCAGTTTTTTCACTTGCACCAATTCCACCGAGTTTTTCCTCCAGTTCGTCGTACTTTTTAAGTAATTCTTTTCGGTTTTCCGTCTCAAATAATTTTTGCAGTTCAGCCTTAATATTTTTGAAATTACATTTATCCTGAATCAACTCGGTCACGACTTCCTCATCCATAATTAGATTGACAAGCGAGATATATTTCAATGTAATTATACGTTTCGCGATTTGGTACGATGCCCAGCTACCTTTATAGCAAACCACCTCGGGAACCTTAAACAAGGCTGTTTCCAAAGTAGCGGTGCCTGATGTGACCAGCGCGGCTTTTGAATGACTTAGTAAATCGTATGTTTTATTAGAGATAAAATGCACATTTTTATTTTTGAGGAAAGGCGCATACAACGATTTTTCCTGACTCGGTGCACCCGCGATGACAAATTGAAATTCTGGGAAATCCGCTACCACACTTAACATCACCGACAACATTTTGGTAATTTCCTGTTTGCGGCTGCCCGGAAGTATGGCTATAATCGGTTTATCATCAAGTTTGTTTTCCCGAAGAAACCGCACGTCGTCAGTAATGCTACGGGCGTGTATCGCATCGATGAGCGGATGACCGACAAATTCCACAGGGAAATGATGTTTTTTTTCATAAAAATCCTTTTCGAAAGGCAGAATGACATACAGTTTGTCAAAGTCGCGTTTAACAGCAGCAATTCGGTTTTCCTTCCATGCCCAAATTTGTGGCGATATATAGTAGTGGGTCGGAATCCCGCGTTCTTTTGCCCATTTGGCGATGCGCATATTGAAACCCGGATAGTCAATAAATACAATAGCGTCAGGTTTAAACCTTTCGATGTCGGCCTTACAGATCTTGATATTATTAAGGATGGTTTTTAAGTTGAAGATTACTTCGATAAATCCCATAAAAGCAAGTTCGCGATAGTGTTTAACCATAGTGCCACCAGCTTCTTGCATAAGGTCACCACCCCAAAAACGGATTTCTGCATCACGATCTTCCCGGTACAACGCCTTCATCAAATTTGAACCGTGTAAATCCCCTGAGGCTTCTCCTGCAATGATGTAATATTTCATAGTAATTTCCGCTAGACAAATAAAGTGACGATTGTAAGTATGATGGTTGCCAGAATCACGCCTCTTCCCATCATTTCACGATTGAGTCGCATAAGGATAAATAAGGCGGCAATATTTAAAATCGCGCCTAGCGTAATGACTTTTCCGAGCAAACCCTGCGATTTCATGATAGTAATACCTTCAAGAAACGAATAGGGAGTAAATGCTTCAACAAATATGAAGCTTCCTATAATTGGCGCAACGAACCCAATTAAAACGCCGATCAATAAATCAGTTTTTTTCATTGAGGTTCCAGGTATTGAGTTGCTGAATCGCGTGGTGTGCCGTCATATCAAATTGCACCGGAACGACCGAAATATATCCGTTTTCCAAAGCCCATTCGTCAGTATCCTCGCCTTTATCCTGGTTGATAAATTCGCCGGTAAGCCAATAGTAATCCTTGCCTTGTGGTGTTTGGCGCTTGTCGAATTTCTCCATCCAGAATGCTTTGGCTTGTCGGCAAACTTTAATGCCTTTGATTTCTTTTTCCTTTAATTTTGGGAAATTGACATTTAGAATTGTACCTACTGGCAGCCCTTTTTCCAAAGTTTCGAGCGTGATCTTCCTGATAAAAGATTTGATCTGCTCAAAATCGGCATTCCAATCATAATCCAAAAGTGAAAAGCCAATCGCGGGAATCCCTTCAATACCAGCTTCCACCGCAGCGCTCATTGTTCCCGAATAAATCACATTGATAGACGAATTAGAGCCATGATTAACGCCCGAAACACAGAGGTCAGGTTTGCGGTGCAAAATCTCACTAATCGCCATCTTGACACAATCGACTGGCGTTCCCGAGCAATTGTATTCGGTTATTTGCGCGTTTTCCTCCGAAACTTTATTGAGGTATAGCATGCTGTTCATCGTAATGGCATGGCCCATCGCGCTTTGGGGTTTATCGGGAGCAACGACTAACACATCGCCAATCTCTGCCATGACGGCAATAAGTGCTCGAAGTCCGGGTGCTGTGATGCCGTCGTCGTTGGTAACTAAAATCAGTGGTTTCTTTCTCATGTTGATTCAAAGCGTAAAAATAGGCATTTTTAACACGAAGTTATTACATTAGCATCTTTAACAAAAAATTAGCCTGTGTAATCGGCCGTCACATCGTTTTTTACGTACTTTAGTTCAAAATTTTTTAATGAATGCTATTATTCAACATATGAAAAGGAATTATAAATTACTGCTGGTTGTTGTTGCTTTATGCGTAGGTTTTTTGAGCTTTATCCCAAAAGAAAAAGACGATCCCGAAAAGGACAAGTTGCTACTGGAACTGCTCACTTTTGTGATAGAACGCGGACATTACGAACCGGCAACAATGGACGACAAATTCTCGAAGGGAGTTTACAAAGATTATATCGAGGCACTTGATCCTTCCAAGAGGTTTTTTCTCCAATCGGATATCAATGAATTCGCAAAATTCGAAACACTTATCGACGACCAAATTAAAGGTAAGGACCTAAGTTTCTTTAACCTGACTTATGACCGATTGATAAAGCGAATCGCAGAAAGCCAAAGTTTTTACAAAGACGTGCTTGCCAAACCTTTCGACTATTCTGTCAAAGAAGATTTCAATACCGATTACGAGAAACTGCCGTACGCCAAAACTACAGCCGAACTCAAAGAGAAATGGCGCAAACAAATTAAATTGTCGGCCTTGTCTTCGCTGACCGATAAACTCAAAATGCAGGACGATATCAAAAAAGGGATTACTGCCGAAGGAAATAACGATCTTACTGATAAAACGGGAAAAACGCCGATACCCGACAAGAAAAAAACCGTAGACGTTAACAAAACAGTGGAAGAACTTGAAAAGGAAACACGCGAAACTTCTTTGAAATCGCTTAATGAATATTTTGAATTCATCAATGACCTTGACCAAAATGATTGGTTTTCGGTGTATGTAAATGCAATCGCCACACGTTTTGATCCACACACGAATTACTTCCCGCCAGACGAAAAAGAACGTTTCGATGTGAGCATGAGCGGAAAACTCGAAGGTATCGGAGCGCGACTCCAAAAGAAAAATGATTATACGGAAATTTCCGAACTTATTTCGGGCGGTCCAGCCTGGAGAGGAAAAGACCTCGAAACTGGAGATGTCATTATGAAAGTGGCACAAGGAAAGCAGGAAGCGGTCGACGTAGTTGGAATGCATCTCGATGATGTTGTTAAGAAGATTAAAGGTCCGAAAGGAACCGAAGTGCGCCTGACCGTAAAAAAAGTAGACGGAACCATTAAAGTAATTTCCATCATAAGAGATATTGTTGAAATCGAAGAGACCTATGCCAAATCGAGTATTGTTGAGAAAAACGGACTAAAATATGGCGTGATCTATCTTCCAAAATTCTATATCGACTTTGAAAACAACGACAGCCGCGACGCTGGAAAGGACATGGCGGTTGAAGTCGACCGACTCAAAAAAGCAGGTGTTCAGGGAATCGTCATTGACCTTCGCGACAATGGCGGCGGTTCTTTAAAAACAGTTGTTGATATCGCCGGATTGTTCATTGAAGAAGGTCCGATCGTACAAATCAAATCCGCCGGAAGAAAAAAAGAAGTGCTGTATGACCGAGATAAGAAAGTACAGTGGGACGGACCGCTTGTCATCATGCAAAACAGTTTCTCTGCATCGGCGTCCGAGATTTTAGCAGCGGCAATCCAAGACTACAGACGCGGTATCATCATCGGCAGCAAACAATCATATGGTAAAGGAACGGTGCAAAATGTAATTGACCTAAACCAATTTGTAAGAGGCAGTACAACCGGTGACCTCGGCGCTTTGAAAACCACAACCCAGAAATTCTACAGAATTACCGGTGGCTCAACTCAACTCGAAGGTGTGAGAAGCGATGTCGCCATTCCAGACCGCTACAGCTATCTCAAAATGGGGGAACGCGATATCGAAAATGCCATGCCGTGGGACAAGATCGACCCGGCTCAATTCAATTTCTGGGAAAAACAAAATGATTTTGACGCAGCTATCGAAAGCAGTAAAAAACGTATCGCCGAAAATCCAAAGTTCAACCTCATAGACGAGAACGCAAAATGGATCGATGCGAGAAATAAAGAAAATGTCTACAGCCTCAATATCAACCAGTTCAAAGCCGAACAGCAAGCGATTGAGGAAAAAGCCAAAAAATACAAGTCGATTGCAGATTACAAGAACTCATTAAAGTTTATCTCGCTGCCTTACGAAGAACAGGCAATGAAAAGTGATGTGTCACTCAAAGAAAAAAGAGAAAGATGGCATGAAAGTCTTGCCAAAGATATTTATGTTGAAGAAGCCATCAACGTTCTTGACGATCTACAGCCAAAGAAAGGCGCCGAAATAAAAAAGAATATGGTGACGAAAATCAAAAAAGATAAGTTGGTAAAATCGTAATTCAGCCATTAAAATTATAACCCGGAATTCAATGAGTTCTGGGTTTTTTTATGCGCTTTTATTATTGGGAGCTATTTCCTGCTGTCCGCTATTATCTTTTATGCCACGCTGTGTCATAAAAGGATAGCCGCTTCCATCAGGGCTAGGGCAGCAGTGGGAAATGATGCAATGGATTTTTAATTCTTGTTACTTACAAAAATACGTTACCATTCGTTAACCTTATTGGCATCCATCTTTAAAAAGATAAAGAGCAAAATGGTAAAGCCCCAAAGTCCGGAGCCGCCATAAGAGAAGAATGGCAGCGGCACTCCAATAGTGGGGAAAATACCTGCGACCATCGCGATGTTTACAAAAAAGTGTATGAAGAGCACCGCCGCCACACAATAGCCATACACGCGGCTGAACTTGGTCTTCTGTCTTTCAGCCAGATAAATAACACGGAATATGAGTCCGATGAACAAAGCAATCACCACCATGCAGCCAAAGAAACCCCATTCTTCGCCAACAGTTGTAAAAATATAATCGGTGTGTTGCTCCGGAACGAATCCGCCTTTGGTTTGTGTGCCTTCCAAAAACCCTTTGCCAAACCAGCCGCCAGAACCGATAGCGATTTCCGATTGGTTGGTATTGTAACCGATTCCTTTCATGTCGACTTCCTTTCCCAATAAAATATTGAAACGGTCCCGGTGGTGTTGCTTGAAAACATTGTCAAAAACGTAATCCACAGAAAACACAAATCCTGAAATTAGGACAAATACAACCGCGCTCGCTACCAAATTCCGGTCAGACAGTCGACTTCGAAAATACACAAGACAGATAGCCACCAAAGCGATCAAGGCTACCGCCCAAGGTTCGAAAACCAAAGCGAGCACAAATAAGATAATCGCAATAAAGCCTGTCCATAAATACCATTGCGGTAAACCTTCACGGTACAATACCAAGACAAACATCGTATAAATTAGCGCACTTCCGGGATCATGAGGCGCAATCAGAATAATAGGCAGGAAAATAATACTCAGCGCCTGAATCTGTCGGTTTAGGTCTTTGAGGTTAACTTGCACATCGCTTAGATATTTTGCCAATGCCAATGCGGTAGCGGCTTTCGCAAACTCGGAAGGCTGTAACCCAAACGATCCGAAAGAATACCAGTTGGCCTGTCCTTTAACGGTCTTTCCAAAGACAAATAATCCCGCGAGCGCCAATAGTGAGATAAAGAAGATGATGCTTGCAAATTTTTCATAAAACTTCCCATCCACCGCCAATACAATGAATATCAACGGAATTGTCAATCCGATACTCAGCAATTGCTTGCCGTAAAATTGAGATAAGTCGAGTAGATAGGTATCTTCCGATAGCGAAAGTGATGAAGAATAAATATTTAGCCAGCCCATAACGACTAGCACAATGTAAATAAAAACACTGATCCAGTCCAAATTGTTCGTTACACTCTGATTCTTCATCTCGGTTAATTTTCTGTTTCGCTGTCTTCGGCTTTAGGCGCAATAGGTTTGGTTAACAACAGGCTATCGGTTTCCTTTTTGCCTGTATATTTCGCGTATTCTGATTGTAAGCTGCCTTCAAGCATACGCTTCTCGAGATCGGTCCGCGTGATTTTATGACGCAAGTATTTTTCAATCATCAAACTCGTAATGGGTCCGGCCCAACGTGCACCCCAATAGCCGTTTTCCACAAGCACGGCAATTGCAATTTTAGGATTGTTGCGCGGAGCAAATGCCACGAAGATGGAGTGATCCTGAAGCTTAACCCTTTTGCCATTGATCTTCGTAAAGTTCTCTGCAGTTCCGGTTTTACCACAAATTTCGATGCCTTCCACCTGGAGCGCATGCGCTGTTCCCATATTGTATACGTCGAAAAGACCGTCGATCACCGGTTGGAAATATTTCCGGTCAACGGTGGTCATGTGTTTGGTTCGGAATTTCTTATCGATTGTTTCCTTTTCTATTCTTTTAATGATGTGAGGCGTAAAATAGAATCCGTGGTTGGCAACCGCCGCCATCATATTGGCAAGTTGAATTGGCGTCATCAATACCTCACCCTGTCCAATTGCGTTCGACACAATGGCTGTACTGCGCCAACCACCATTGGGATAAATGCGTTTGTAAGTCTTGGAAGAAGGCGACTTTCCGCGTCTTCCTGTTGGTAGGTCATAACCCATAAACTGTCCAAGCCCGAAACTCTTGAGATGATTGCTCCACACATCGACACCGTCGGCAGGCTTAACAAATTTATCAATCGTCTTCATATAAGCTGTTGCGAAATACGCATTACACGATTCATAAATGCCGCGATGCAGTTGTAGCGCCCCGCCGTGGCAGTGACATCTCATAAAACGGCCGCGCGCATAGCTGAACCCATGTCGGCAGAAAACTGTGGTTTGCTGGTCAATGACGCCTTCTTGCAGCGCGATCAAACCGGTAAGTATTTTAAAAGGCGACCCCGGCGGATATTCAGCAAGCAAACCGCGATCGTACAATGGTTTGGCGATAGAATCATTAAATAGCATCGTGTAATTTTTAGAACGCTGACGCCCAACCAGAATTGCAGGGTCGTAGGACGGCGCGGTTACAAGTGCGAGGATTTCTCCGGTGCTGGGTTCAATGGCTACGATTCCGCCACGCTTATTGGCCATGAGTTCTTCTCCGTATTTCTGGAGTTCGGCGTCGATCGATAGATAAATATCTTCGCCCTGCACAGCAATGGTATCGTATTTTCCTTCTTTGTATGATCCTATTTCGCGGTTAAATTTGTCTTTCTGAATATATTTTACGCCTTTAATTCCGCGCAAAGTAATCTCATAACTTTCCTCAACTCCTTGCTTTCCTAGCAAATCTCCGCTATTGTAATACGGGTTTTTTTCTATCAGTTTTTCACCCGCCTGCGTAATAAAACCAAATATGTTGGCACCAAAATTCACCTGATAGTCGCGCAGTGATCTTTTCTGAATATAGAATCCCGGGAATTTACGGATCTTCTCCTGAAATGCCGCAAACTCGAGTTTGTTGAGTTGTGGAAGAAATACAGATGGCAGTCGCGGACTGTAAACTTTGGCTTTTACGATAATCTTGATGAAGTCTTCTTTGCGGATATTGAGAAGCTGGCAGAATTCCAACGTATCGATATTTTTCATATCTCTGGGAATCACCATAATGTCATACGACGGCTGATTGGCCACCAACAACTTGCCGTGGCGATCGTAAATATAACCGCGCTCGGGATAATCGTATTGTATTTTAATCGCGTTGTTATCTGACTTCAACTTAAAAGTATCATCAATAACCTGCAAATAAAAAAGCCTCAAAACTACTAAAATGGTCGCAATGATAATGATAGTAGGCAATAATACTTTCCTCATCGTTTATTGGGTTTAATAATGTAAATGATGATGATGCAAAGTAATATGGTGAATAACGTACTGAGAACGGTCTTAAGCAGAATTTCGCCGATGAAATAGATCCTGAAGACCTCGAGCAGGAATAGCGCAAAATGGTGAATGACTACTGCAATCAGGATAAACGAAAAACGCTCAGGTGTCAGAACGTCATTAAGTCGTACCGTTTGATATTCATAACTCAATCCGAACGAAAATTTAAAGATGTACGGTCGATAATAAGCCAGTAATACAGAAGCGGCTGCATGAACGCCACCCGAATTGCAAAACATATCCATGATGATTCCAAGGAAAAAACTCGCCGCGAGCAAACCGTATTTATTTCCGTTTACGGGGTATAAAATGATGAAAAGAATATAGGGATACGGATTGATGTAACCCAAAAAGTTGATATTGTTGAAAATAAGAATCTGTGCCGCAAGCAGCAGGATGAAACGGGCGATATTGACCAACAATGCGCTATTCATTTTCTTTCTTTTCGAGTTTGATCAATTCCTCACGGTCCTTACTCTTGATGATGTAGACGTGACCGAGATTGGTCATGTCGTTGAATAATTTCACATTGAGCGTATAGTAGTTGGTTTTGTTGTCGGTGAAGACTTTATCAATGGTTCCGATACCGATATTGGGTGGAAAAATAACCGATTGTCCGCCGGTTACTATAGTATCGCCTTTGCGAACCGAAGCGAGTCGCGGTACATCGATGAGTTGTACAAATCCTGTGCTTTTACCGTTCCAGATCAGCGAACCGAAATGATTCGACTTCTTAATTTTTGCATTGATTTGCGATTTTACGTTAAGAATGCTGATCACCGTAGCGTAATTTTTCGAAGTTTTATCGACAATTCCAATAATCCCTGCGCTGTTCACGACACCCATATCAGGTTTCACGCCGGCAGCCGAACCACTGTTGATCGTAAGGTAATTTTCGAAAACAGTATAAGAGTTGTGAATGACTTTCGAAACGATGATATTGATTTTATCGACACCTTTGACGCTGTCAATTTTCGGCAATGAAGCGCTGTCCTTGGCGTTGAAAAGCAGCGCTTTCAAACGTGCATTTTCAAGTGCTAGCTCGTCATTCTGTCCTTTCAGACTCAGGTATTCATTAACATTGCTGATGCGTTCATACACGCCACCGCTGAGGAAATTGGCCGAGCTGATCACCTTACTTCTGTGAAAGGAATGGGACTGAATGGTAAGCACTAACGATACAACCAAAAGCAGCAAAAACAGCAATCGGTAGCTGTTTTTAAATATAAAATTAAATATCTGCTGCATTGTCTTTCAGGTATTCAGTGTTCGGTTTTTCAGAAATCAATTCGAGAGGTAATGTATGAAATTAGTCTGAAAGCAAATTCGATGTTGAAATTAGTTATCCGTTATTTTATTAAGATACTCCTGAATTTCGGAATGTTTTTTAATGCCATTCCTGTGCCGCGAACAACAGCCCTTAAAGGATCTTCGGCTATATAAACCGGAAGGTCTGTTTTTTGCGAAATTCGTTTATCCAAACCTCTGAGCATCGAACCGCCACCGGCGAGATAAATTCCGGTGTTATAGATATCCGCAGCCAATTCCGGAGGTGTTTGCGATAAGGTTTCCATGACCGCATCTTCAATTCTTTGGATCGATTTGTCTAATGCCTTGGCAATTTCGCGATAGGAGACGTCTACTTGTTTTGGTTTCCCTGTCAAAAGGTCACGCCCTTGAACCGACATTTCATCGGGTGGTGTTTCCAATTCCTCGAGCGCCGCTCCAATGGTGATTTTTATTTTCTCAGCCGTACTTTCTCCAACGAAAAGATTGTGCTGTGTTCTCATATAGTAAACGATATCATTGGTGAAAACGTCACCTGCAATCTTAACCGATTTGTCGCATACGATTCCGCCTAAGGCAATCACTGCAATTTCGGTCGTTCCGCCTCCAATATCAACAATCATGTTCCCTTTTGGCTGCATGATGTCGATTCCGATTCCTATAGCGGCTGCCATTGGCTCGTGGATCAAGTACACTTCTTTTCCGTTCACGCGCTCACACGATTCTTTAACCGCTCGCATTTCCACTTCGGTAATTCCCGATGGAATACAAACCACCATGCGCAAAGCCGGCGTAAACATTCTTTTCTTTAATGCGGGAATACTTTTGATGAACATGCTGATCATCTTCTCGGAAGCGTCGAAATCAGCGATTACACCGTCTTTCAACGGCCTGATGGTTTTTATGTTTTCATGCGTTTTCCCCTGCATCATATTGGCTTCTTTACCAACGGCAATAATTTTACCGGAAACCCTGTCACGGGCCACTATTGATGGGCTGTCAATAACCACTTTGTCATTGTGGATAATCAGTGTGTTGGCGGTACCAAGGTCGATCGCGATATCCTCGGTCATGAAATCAAAAAATCCCATAAGTTTGTATCAGGGTTTGTGTGTTTATATACTTTTTTAACGCTTCAAAGTTAAACAAATTAATGTTTGAAATGACGTGTTCCCGTAAATACCATCGCAACTTTATTTTCATTGCAATAAATGATACTCAGCTCGTCTTTTATTGAGCCTCCGGGTTGGATAACCGCAGTGATTCCTGCTTTTGAAGCAATCTCTACACAGTCAGGAAAAGGAAAAAATGCATCGCTTGCCATCACAGTGCCTTGCAAATCAAAACCGAAATTGTGTGCCTTTTCGATAGCTTGTTTTAAAGCATCAACTCTGGAAGTCTGACCCGTTCCGGAAGCGATCAATGTTTGGTTTTTCGCAAAAACTATTGTGTTCGATTTGGTGTTCTTGCAAATTTTTGAAGCAAATAATAAATCGTCAGTTTCCTGGTTTGTTGGAGCAGTAAGCGTAACGGTTTTAAGATGCGTTTTATTGTCGGTGATATTGTTTTTATCCTGAATTAACAATCCGTTGAGCGCGGTGCGGACTTGCGTCTGCGGCAATTCAACATCATGCATCACTAAAATAATGCGGTTTTTCTTTTCAGACAAAATGGCAATCGCCTGATCGTCATACTCGGGAGCGATGACCACCTCGCAAAACAACTGGTTAATTTCGGAAGCGGTTGCAGCATCAATTTTTCCATTGGCGATTAAAACCCCGCCGAATGCCGATGTCGGGTCACCCGCCAAAGCGTCAAGATAGGCTTGCTTTATATTGTTTCTCGTCGCGAGTCCGCATGCATTATTGTGCTTTAAAATCGCAAACGTCGGATCATTGTCCTTGAATTCGAGAATAAGATTAACCGCCGCGTCTACATCAAGTAAGTTGTTATATGATAATTCCTTACCATGCAATTTGGTGAACATAGCATCGAAATCGCCGAAGAAAAAACCTTTTTGATGCGGATTTTCGCCATAGCGCAGGACTTGCCCGTTTTCGATACTCTGTTTGTAATAGGTTGAATCTGTGTTGAAATAGTTGAAGATTGCCGTATCGTAATGCGAGGAAACATGAAAAGCTTTCGTCGCAAACAATTTCCGGTCTTCCAAACTAGTTGTGCCATTGTTGCTAGAAATCAATTCCAAAAGCGATGCATATTGATCTACTGACGCTACGATCACCGTATCCTTAAAGTTTTTTGCCGCAGCGCGAATCAGTGAAATTCCGCCGATGTCGATCTTTTCAATAATATCAGATTCCGTTGCGCCCGAAGCCACCGTTTTTTCAAAAGGGTAAAGGTCGACAATGACCAAATCGATTTGCGGAATTTGGAATTCCTCCATTTGCTGTACATCGCTTTCATTGTCCTGCCGATTTAAAATGCCACCAAAGATTTTTGGATGTAAGGTTTTTACTCTGCCGCCAAGAATTGATGGATAAGAAGTTACATCTTCAACAGCAACAACGGGAATGCCCAGGTTTTTGAGGAAATCTTCAGTTCCGCCGGTGGAATAAAAGGTCACATTCTGTTCGTGCAGTTTGCGAACAATGGGCTCGAGCCCGTCTTTTGAAAACACTGAAATCAGTGCCGATTGGATTTTTTTTGTCGTGCTCATGTTGTAGTTGTGTTGAAGCTGCAAAAGTAGTTCTTTTCTGCCGAAATAGAAGTGCTGATTTTGAATTTTTGAAAGCTTTTAGAAGGCTAAACAGCACCCGCTTCAATTTGCAATTTGTACCCTTTTCCATGAATGTTGATGAGCTGAACAGCGGCATCAGATTCGAGCTTTTTACGGAGTTTCGATATGAAGACATCGAGACTTCGGCCTACGATTACACCATCGTCTTCCCAAATTTCTTTTTGGAGTCGGCCGCGGTCAATAACCTCGTTTGGTTGGTTGGCAAAAATCGCGAGCAGCCTGGCTTCTTTTCCTGTTAAGTTAATTACTCCTTTGGATGTTTGGAGTTGTTTTGTTGCTGCATCGAAAGCGATCGCGCCAATAGAAATCTTTTTGGATGTGTTTTTCAACGGTGGGCTTGGAACTAATTTCTTTCTGCGGAGCACTACAAAAGGACATAGGGCGAATACCGCTAATAATGAAGCTGCGGCAGCGTATTTTTTTATTCCGAAAGACGGATTTCCAAAGTCGACATCCACCAGATAACAGTCCGAAATTTGCTTTCTGCCGGAACACGGAATAACCTCCTTTTTATCACGATCGGATATCGCATAACCAAATATAACCTTCGTATTCGAACAATCTAAAACAGTAACGATATAGTCAGACGTTTCGCTAGTTCCGGCGAGCGTTTTCCGCACAATTCCAACCAAAATGTCGGTATCAAAAGTAAATTCATCCCCGAACTGCAAACGATATTTTTCTCCCGGTAATTTCATTACAGGCAACACACGCGAAGTGCTGTCGCTTGCATGGAGCAATATCTCATGCCCGATTTTACGCACCAGAATCTCCCGCTTCGCCAAATTAAATTGGTCGTCATACTTTATGTCTCTGATCAGAAGACAAAAAATACCAACAAGGAAAAGGATGCAGAATAGGAGCAGTTGCTTGATTTTCATTTATCAAAAGTCAGGTTTTTTTGAACGATGCGATAATCTTTGAAGCGAAATTTACAAAATTTACACTTCTTTTTACAAGAGGATGCCAGTTGAATCAGCGCAACCATTGTAGGTTTGTGAGGATTTACGACCGATGATCTCGGTATATCTTTAACAAAAACAATCAATCATGAAACGGATATTTCAAACGCTATCGCAATTATTAATCTGTGCGCTGCTGATGGTATTCCTTTTTGCCACGTCTTGCAACGGACAAAAAGCCACTGAGACAGTTAAAAAAACAGCAACTACTTACGCTGCCTCTGCGCCAAGAACCAACGTTATGGGTACTGTTAGGGATTCTGTCAAATTACCGTCGCCTTTATACGGACCATTGCCGAATCCGATTGTGCAAATCAGCAAGCACATTTACAATATATTTCAGGACAAAGCGGGAAATATTTGGTTCGCAACCGAGGGCGATGGTGTGTGCCGATACAATGGCAAATCCTATAATTATTTTACAACCCAAAATGGTTTAAGCGGCGATGCGGTCAGGTCAATTTTACAGGATGAAAAAGGCAACGTATGGTTTGCAACCAATAGAGGTGTTTCGCGTTATGACGGACGTTTTTTTACCAAATTCACGGTCGAGATGGTTTGAGCCACAATGAGGTTTGGAGCATGCTCAAGGATAAATCGGGTAATTTGTGGTTCGGGACCGAAGGCGGGGTTTCGCGCTATGACGGCAAATCGTTTACCCATTTTCCGTTGCCGGAAACAGAAGTGAAAGATGCGCAAAAAGCTACCCGATCGCCGAAACTGGTCAACAGCATTATTGAGGATGCAAATGGAAATATTTGGTTTGGCTCGAACGGTAGCGGCGTGTATCGGTTTAACGGAAAAGTCATTTCAAGATTTACCGAAAAAGACGGACTTGCGAACAATTTTGTACAATGTATATTCGAAGATACACAGGGAAATTTATGGTTTGGAACCCGCTTCGGAGGCTTGTCACGCTACGATGGAAAATTGTTTACCACCTTTCGCAGCAACAGTGACTTGGGCAATAATCATGTGCGCGCCATTACAGAAGACAAAGCAGGAAATCTGTGGATCGGTACCATTGGTGGCGGTCTACCTAAATACAACGGGAAATCCTTTACGCACATTAGTACCAAAGAAGGTTTGCCCAATTCTTTTGTACAAAGCCTATTCGAAGATAAAGCCGGAAAATTGTGGATTGGTACTTCGGGCGGCGCATACCAGTTCGATGGTGAATCCTTTACCAATATGACTGTCGATACTAGCATTGCAAAAGACGGCTGCTAAAATATCCTAATATTTGGTAACGAAAAGGAGGTTTTGCGGTCGAATGTCTTAAATTTGTTTAGCAAAATCAAATCCATGGTCGTTTATATCCGGTTGCTCAGAGAGAGTTTCAGTTTCGCAATGAATGCGCTTCGGAACAACAAACTCCGAACAATATTGTCGCTACTAGGCGTAACCATTGGAATCTTCTCGATTATTGCGGTATTGGCCGCTGTCGATTCGCTTGACCGAAAAATCAAGAAAGATTTGAGTACGCTCGACAAGAATACAATTTACCTCACGAGTGTTCCGTTTGGTCCGACAGACATTCCGCAGTGGAAACGCGAGCAATTTCCGAAAGTCAATTACGAAGAATACCAATTTCTTAAACAGTCGCTAAACCACGCCGACTTTTTTTGTTTCCAGTTTTTTACAGGTCGGCAAAGCATCAAATTTGAATCTAAAACCGTTACCGATGTCAATGTGGTCCCTGTGACTTACGAGTTTGTCGATATCCAGCGTTTGGAATTTGCGCAAGGACGATTTTTTAATGAAGCCGAATCAAACTCCGGAAATACTGTTGTTGTTTTGGGTTCAGAAATTGCAATCGGGCTCTTTGGCGAATATGATCCTATCGGAAAAACGGTTCGCCTTTACGGCCAAAAATTTACTGTTATTGGCGTGACTAAAAAGATGGGGCAGACCATGGGACTCGAAGACAGTGACGATGCTTCGGCATTTATTCCGTCTAATCTGCTGCGCAAAATGTACGGCGACAACAATGATTCGATGCTTCCCGTAATCATCATCAAGCCTGAGACGGGAACCGATATTCCCGCATTGAAAGGCCAGATCGCCCAAAAACTGCGTAACTTCCGCGGTGTCAAATCAGACCAGATTGACAATTTCTTTATAAACATTCTCTCGGGTTTGACCGATATGATCGATGGCATCATGAGCCAAATGAATATCGTAGGTTGGATTATCAGCGGATTCTCACTACTGGTAGGCGGTTTCGGCATCGCCAACATCATGTTCGTTTCGGTAAAAGAACGTACGAATCTCATCGGCATTCAGAAATCATTGGGTGCGAAAAACAGATTTATTCTGTTCCAGTTTTTATTCGAGGCGATTATATTGTCGGTTATTGGCGGTGCGATCGGACTCCTACTGGTATGGATCATAACTTTGGTGCTGACCAACGTATTGGAATTCGATTTTGTTTTGAGCCTTTCCAATATCATCCTTGGTACTTTTGTGGCAGCGGCCATCGGATTGATTTCGGGAATTTTACCAGCCATTTCCGCTTCTCAACTGGATCCGGTAGAAGCTATTCGTAGCGGCATTTAGCCTAAATGCATGTGCAATTCCCATTATTTTTTTCGTCGATTGCGTAGTTTTTCCTGAAAAGAGATGCCATCATTGTTGCTATTTATCGGCGCTCCCCAATCACGTTTGGATGGGTTTTGTTGTAGTATTGTTCGTAAATCATTCGTACGAACAAAGTACCTATTTAAGCGGAATATTTCCCGAATTTACTGCATTTGAACATAGAGGATCAAACAAATAACTTACAGTTCTGCATCGCATACAGCCTATGTCTCCGTTGGCGCGAGCGGCCGGCTCGTTCATCCACAATACTTTCACATTAATTACAGAAAAGCTATAACAATTTTAACAGCTAATATTTACTTTAATGTTAATGAGCAGAAAATATAAATTGGACGATCAAAGGGCGCATACTTCATAAGCTTCGCAACTGTATTTTGGATAAATGTGTTTACAAGGAATGAATATTTCACAATAATATCCGAATCATTAGACTATTGCAGAAAGCATAAGGCATTGGAATTATACTGTTATTGCATTATGCGCAACCATGTTGATTTGATTTTTCGCACGGCAGCAAATGATCCGTCTGGTCTAATTCAGGATTTTAAAGGCTTTACATCCAGAAAATTGTTGACGGCTATTGCCCAATGCACAAGAAAGCAGAAGGGAGTGGCTATTGAATATATTTAAAACAGCCGGTAGGATAAATAGCAATGTAGAGAAAATGCAGTTTTTGCAACAAAATAATAAACCCGCAGAAATATGGTCACTAAAAGTTTTTGAGCAAAAATTAAACTATATCCACAACAATCCTGTTGAGAGCGGTTTGTTTTAGATTCCATAGACTGGAAATTCAGTAGTGCCCGAAATTATGGAAATGAGGACCATTCGATTTTGGAAATTGATATGAATTGAAGGCACGAGCGCGACGCTCTCGATAGCAGTGGGAAAATATTAATTCGCTCCGGGTTATCAAACGATAAACGTGCTATTATAGATAAATAAAAAACCCGGAAGCGATTTCCGGGTTCTGTTTTTTTATAAATCAGGCTTTACCTAATTTCATTATTTTCAATCAAATCAATAAATAAATTGATCTTGTCTTTGAGTTCTTTTCGCGGTGCGATAAAGTCGAGGAAACCGTGTTCTAATACGAATTCGGCAGTTTGGAAACCTTCGGGCAGTTCTTTTCCGGTGGTGTCTTTCACAACCCGTGGTCCGGCAAAGCCAATTAAAGCACCCGGTTCCGAAATATTTACATCGCCTAACATTGCATAAGAAGCCGTTGTGCCTCCAGTTGTCGGATCGGTACACAATGAAATATACGGGATTTTTTGCTCTGCCAATTGCGCCAATTTAGCCGAGGTCTTGGCTAATTGCATTAAAGAATATGCGGCTTCCATCATACGTGCACCGCCGGATTTGGAAATCATCACAAACGGCATACGGTTCTTGATCGCATGGTCAATACCACGGGCTATTTTTTCACCTACAACCGCGCCCATAGATCCGCCTATAAAAGCGAAATCCATACAGCAAACGACAAGGTCTTTCCCTTTAGACTTTCCCACAGCAGTACGCACAGCATCCTTAAGGTTGGTTTTTGCCATCACATCTTTGAGACGGTCTGAGTATTTTTTAGTATCGACAAAATGCAAAGGATCTTTCGAAGTCATATTGGCATCGAGTTCTTTGAATTCATTATTATCGAATAAGATCGCGAAATATTCTGCACTGCCAATCCTGACGTGAAAACCATCCTCTGGGCTAACCCACAGATTGCGCTCGAGTTCGTCGGCATCGATAACTTTTCCGGTAGGTGATTTATACCACAACCCTTTTGGCACGTCCTTTTTGTCTTCGGTCGCGGTGGTAATTCCTTTTTCTGTTCTTTTAAACCAGGCCATATTTTTTTTTTGCTTGATAGTTAATAGTGGACAGTTGCTGGTGAAAATCGTTCTAATCCGACAACCAGCAACTAGCAACCGACAACTATAATGTATGTACGTTGTTGAGGTCGGCAAATGCCTGTTCTAATCTTTTGTTGAAAGTCAGTTCGCCTTCACGCACCCATTTTCTAGGGTCGTAATGCTTTTTATTTGGTGATTCTGCTCCATCAGGACTTCCGATCTGCGTTTTTAAATAATCGATATTCTTTACCATATAATCACGAATGCCTTCTGCAAAAGCAAATTGCAAATCGGTATCGATATTCATCTTGATGACACCATATCCAATCGCTTCCCGAATTTCCTCGAGTGTAGAACCCGATCCGCCATGGAAAACAAAGTCAACAGGGTTTTCTCCGGTGCTGAATTTATCCTGTACGTAATCTTGCGAATTCTTAAGGATCTTCGGAGTCAATTTCACATTACCTGGTTTGTATACGCCATGAACGTTTCCGAAAGCGGCAGCGATAGTAAATCTTGGACTTACTTTCATCAGTTCTTCGTAGGCGTAGGCGACTTCGTCAGGCTGTGTATATAATTTTGAGCTGTCTACGTCAGAGTTGTCCACACCATCTTCCTCACCACCGGTGATTCCGAGTTCGATTTCTAACGTCATCCCCATTTTGCTCATTCTTTCAAGATACTTTTTACAGATCTCGATATTTTCATGAAGCGGTTCTTCTGACAAGTCGATCATGTGCGAACTGTACAATGGTTTTCCGGTTTCGGCGTAATGCTTTTCACTCGCTTCAAGCAATCCGTCAAGCCAAGGCAATAATTTTTTGGCGCAATGGTCGGTATGGAGAATCACTGTCGCACCATAGGCTTCAGCTAAAGTATGAATGTGTTTCGCCCCTGCAATGCCACCTGCGATCGCCGCTCTTTCATTTTCGTTTGACAGACCTTTTCCGGCATTGAACGCCGCGCCGCCATTTGAAAACTGGATGATAACCGGTGCCTTTAATTTGGCTGCAGTTTCAAGCACACCATTGATAGTACTCGATCCCGTAACGTTTACAGCGGGAAGTGCAAAGCTTTTTTCTTTCGCATAACGGAAGATTTCCTGTACTTGATCACCAGTAGCAACGCCGGGTTTTATGTTATGGGCCATCGTGTTTTAGTTTAAAATTAAAGACTACAAAAATAATAATTAAAAAAATTAGAAAGGATAATTTATCCCAATATTTACAACCGAATTCCCGAAATTGTAATCCCTGAACCATTTTTTTCCAGACACATCCGAAGGATTGTAAGTCTTGAAACCGAAATCAAGTCGGATAACGAAAAAGTTAAAATCATATCTGAATCCGAAACCCGAACCCACTGCAATATCTTCCAGCGATCGGAAGCCTTCAAAAACCGCTTTCTCATCTTCAATATTATCAAGTACATTCCAAATATTTCCCGTGTCGACAAACAATGCGCCGTTGAATTGCCCGAAGAAGTTAAAACGATATTCGGTGCTGATGGCAATCTTCATGTTCGCTTCATTGAAGTCATTGCGCGCCTCAGTCCTGCCCGGACCAAGCGAATAGGCTTGCCACGCGCGGTTGTCATTGGTTCCGCCTGCGAAATAACTTCGGGAGAACGGAATACTGTTGGCATTACCATACGGAATCGCAATACCGCCAAAACCACGCATGGCTAAAATCCTTTTCCGTCCGAGATCCCAATGCTTGATGTATTCAAACTCACCTTTGATATATTGCGAATATTCCAGTCCGAAAATACGCTTGTTCCCATTTTCATTTGTGGGCTGCTTCGAAGCACCGGCCACCAGAGAGAGGACGTTTCCGGCAGATTCTATTTTAGTTTTAAACCCATAGTAGGTTTCATCTTTCGTATCGGCCTTTGTCGTTTTGGTGAATGAAAAATTGGAAGCAAAAACAAGATTGTTTTCAGTAAGCCTGATGCGTCTTTCCCGAATGCTGCTGATCGTTTTTTTGTCGCCTTCGGTAGTAGCAATCGTTCCCGTGACCACATCATTCATAAAGGCGTTCGTGCCTTGGTCAATGATAAGTTCCCGGGGATTGTCAGTGCCTGGAATGAAATAGGAATTGTCGACATTATAAGCATCAGCTAGTGCGCTCAGCGTTTCATACGAAGATTGATACACCCTGAAATAATTGCCGAGATTGATGTTTTTGACATACTGAATGTTAAACAAGTCGAAGCGGGCACTGTGGTTTCGTTTCGGAGTCCAATTATACGATAGCGCGCTTGTGAAGTTTTCCTTGTCGAGCCCGATGTTATTCTGTTTGGCAATACCCACGCTGAGGTTTGTAAACGGAATCATGCTTTTTGGAATGATCTTCTCAGTTTTAAAGAACATGAATATCCTCGGGAAACTGAGCTTGGAGTCGAGTCCGTATTCCGACACATTGAAAAACTGGTCGTCAGGATTTGCCAAATCCTTAGAAGAGCCGATATTTCCGCGCGCTGCAACCTCAAAGGTCTCTGCACCATTAAATACATTCCGGATCGTAAGCGAGGTGGTGGCCGATATACCAAAATCCTGAATATTGGAATGGGTGAAATCGAGTGACGAACCAAAACTGTACTTCTTGCGCGGCGTAAGGTAAATATTGGCAATCAGCGAGCTGTTGATCGTGTCCTTTTCATCGACGCGGTATTGGATCGTCGGATAGTTGAAAATCCGTAGATTGCTCAAATAACGCGTGGTGAGTGTCGTTCGTATATCCGAAAAATAATTGCCCTTATTAATAAAAACCGCGTCGGTAATCGCTTTCGGGCGGTATTTAAGTTTCCTCGAACTCCACAAATTAAAATTGAGATAAGTGGTTTTGATGCTGTCGGTTGCCGACACCTGCGTCTTGTTAGGCGCAAAATCGGTGTAAATATTCACCTCGCTTATCTTGTACAATTTAAAAGGCCTGGTTTTGGTCGAATCGCCTTCGCGGTAAGAATAGTCGCTGATCTTGAGGTCGACATTTGCCTTGTAGTTGGTATTGAGCGTATCGACATCGAAGGTGATGTTGTTGGGTTGGAAATAGAACACGCCATTGTTCCTGAACTGCGTCGTAATCCGGTTTCGTTCGTTTTCAAAATCCTCGGTCCTATATTGTTTGCCCGGTTTGATAAATGCATTGGCTTTCCGAACCTGGTACATCGAATCGAGCACCGGTGTGCGAATCGTGGTTTTGATGGTGTCGACAAAAAACGGATTTCCGGTTGTAACGAAATATTTGATCTTGGCCTTTTTTGGTTTGAGTGAATCGGTCTCGAAGCGCGTCTTTACGTTAAAAAAACCATTGTTGAAATAATAGGATTTTAAACGCTTCGCTGATTTAGCAGTGCTTTTTGGATCAATGATGATTGGTGGTTCGCCATTGTCTCGCAGGAAATTATGAATCCCCGCATACCAGAAAGATTGTCCGAGGCGATTGACTTGCTTGGCCGAGAGCCATTTAGATTTGCGCTTGTATTTGTTGGGGTTGTTGACGAATTTAGCTTTGTAAATACTGTCGTGCTTGAGATTCGCCAGATTGTAAAGATTGAGCCGCAGGTTATATCCCAAAATGGAAGAATTGGGTTTTTGATACAGTAAACTTTGAATGGTCTCCGACTTGTCTTTTTCCCCATTTACAACAAGCTCATTTTTAGTCAAAAGCTTTTTGCCGTCAGGAACTCTTTTGACAGTATCACACGCAGAGATAAATAATCCAATTAGAATAAATAATGATATTTTTGTACTGGGGTTTCTCAAGGATGTGAAAATATTTAATTCAAAAGTACATTATTTCTATGGTTAGTAAAAACCAAATAAAGCTAATAACGGGTTTGCAGCAAAAAAAATATCGTCATGCCCACGGATTGTTTTTTGCCGAAGGCATCAAAGTGATTCGCGAACTGTTGCAATCTGACTTTGAACTGGAACATTTATACGTATCCGAGAAGCTGTTTGAAGAAGTTCCACCGTCAATGAAGACATTGATTGGCGAAAACGAATTGCGTAAAATCAGCGCTTTAGCTACACCCAATAATTGCCTCGCCTTGTTCCGTATTCCGCTTGAGAAGCCACTTATTCAGGAAGGACTGATTATCGCGCTAGATGATATCCGCGATCCCGGAAATCTTGGAACAATCATGCGTTTGTGTGATTGGTTTGGTGTGTCGCAACTGGTTTGCTCAATGGGAACCGTCGATGTTTACAATCCGAAAGTGGTTCAGGCAACGATGGGTTCGCTTTCAAGAGTGTCGGTTTTGTATATCGATTTGGATGCGTTTTTAGCCGATGCGAGATTGCCGGCGTTCGGAACTTTTATGGATGGTAAAAACATCTATAGCGAAAGTTTTCCGGCGGAAGGAATCATCGTTTTTGGAAACGAAGCCAACGGTATTTCTGAAAGTGTAGCAAAAGTTATTACCAAAAGAATTGCCATACCGCGGTTTGGAAAATTACAACAAACTGAAAGTCTCAATGTAGCCGCAGCAGTCGCAATCGTTTTGAGCGAATTCAGGAGAAATCCTAGTGGAAAGTAAAATTGATTAAAACCGCGCGTGTTTTCATCGACTGCACATTACCGGTCCATGGACTGTTTGGGTCGATATCGCGAATGAGCTCATCTTTGAGTCCGAAAACCCCGCGTATTGAAGGCGAAAACTTGAAATACTCAAGATAAAAGTCAATTCCAAAACCCAGTTCATAATTGCTCGTCATCCTTTTCACCCTGAACTTTTGCTGTTTGTTGTCGTCGAGTGAAGCCGAATTGCTCGAAAGGTTCATTGTCGAGGAAAGTCCGCCCACAAGATATGGCCGTATATTTCCGGTTCGCAGCGAGGAAAACTTCAACAAAAACGGAAAGTGAATGTAGGTTGCGCCAACCTGTCTTTTTCTGTCAATCTCTTTGGTCAGATCGGGAAATGTCAAGTTTCGCTGCGTATAATACAATCCCGGTTCAAAACGCAGGTTGACATATTCATGCAATCTTAAATCGCCAACAAGCCCAACATTAAAACCCGATGTACGGTCAACGATAATTTCCTTCCCCGGATTTTTATAATCGAATTTATAATCGTAAAAATTGAGTCCGAGGAAATAACCCCAATACACGCGCTGCTTGTCAAAATTTTCATGATTGATAATTGGATCTTTGCTAAACAATCGTTTAGCACCTTGAGCATTGGCCTGCAGGACAAACAGTAGTAAAATAAATGCAACTGTATTTTTCATATTATTTTTTCGAAGCGGAATAAATGGTCGCCACACCAAAAGTTTGCGGCATAGCTTTGACATCTATAAACCCAACTTTTCTCAATATATTGTTTAATGTTTCCCCAAAAGGAAAAACGGAAGCCGACTCAGACAAGTAGCCATAAGCGGCATTGTCTTTTGAAAACAGCTTGCCAATAAAGGGCAGGATATGTTTGGTGTAAAAGGTATAACCTTGTTTAAATGGCGTTTTGGTAGGGTTGGAAGTTTCAAGGATCACGAAAATCCCACCGGGTTTTAGCACTCGTAGAATCTCAGCTAATCCTTTTTCAAGGTGCTCGAAATTCCGGATGCCGAAAGCTACTGTAATCGCGTCGAAACTGTGGTCTTCAAATGACATGTTTTCTGAATCGGCGAGCATCATTTCAATCTTATTGGAAAGGTTTTTTGTGGCAATTTTTTTTCTGCCCACATCGAGCATTCCTTCCGAAATATCAAGCCCGACAATTTTTTCAGCTTGGGTTTGCGCCATCAGTATGGCAAGGTCGCCAGTTCCAGTTGCGATATCCAATATGGTTTTGGGATTTTTTTCCGCGACCAATGCGAGGACTTTTTTCCGCCACCGGACATCGATTCCAAAGGAGATAACGCGGTTCAGGTTGTCGTAATTTCCCGAAATATTGTCGAACATCTGTGCTACCTGTTCTTTCTTGGGCAGCGAGGAATTTTTGTATGGCGTAATTGGTTTTGGCATTTGCTAATTTTTGACAAAGATACTATAAACTATAAAACGGGAAAGTGTTTGTTTTGTTAGCGGTTATATCTCTTGAGATAGGTTTCGAAAGTGAAATCGTATGCATGCTTTTCGTCGGCCGAATGGTATTCGGTTTCAATAAGCTGCCATTCCATAATATCAATTTCAGGGAAGAAAGTATCGCCGTCAAACTTGTGGTTCACTCTGGTGAGTTCGATTTTCTCTGCCAACGGCATCGCAAGCGCATAGATTTCGCCACCGCCGATGATATAAGCATCTTCATTTTCGGGAACTGCCGCAATGGCATTTTCTATGCTATTTACGATGATACAATTGTCGGCAGCAAAATTTCCCTGCCGCGTAATCACCACGTGTGTCCGGTTGGGAAGCAACTTGGGAAGGCTTTCGAAGGTCTTACGTCCCATGATGATATAATGTGCGGTGGTGAGCTGTTTGAATCTTTTGAAGTCATCCGGCAGATGCCACAGCAGGCGGTTGTCTTTCCCCAAAGTATTGTTTTCTGCTGCTGCCGCAATAATGATTACCATATCGTTACTTTTTTAATAGCTGTTCTTCTGCTTTAAGGTGCAGTTGTTCAATCTTATATTGTTGTTTGGCAATGAGCCGTTCTATTTGGTCACGTTCCCAGTTCTTGTTCATGAAACGATCGGTAATGAAAACTTTGATAAAGTGCAGCATAAACAGAAAAAGCCAGAGCGCGATTCCCCACGAATACCATATTTCGGGAGAGCCGACATGCATCAGCATATTGCTGACAAACATAAAAAGTCCGCCAATGACCAGTAGTACAAAATGAAAATACAGATTTTTTTTCTGCCGGATTCGGCGGCGTGCATACTCGTATTGCTCATGCGTTTCTTTTTCCATAATACTGAAATTAGCTGGCAGTCGGTTCCCGTAATTGGGACAGCGAAAAAGCCTGTTGAACCAGACAAATTTACATTTTAATATTCAAAGTTTTATACGTGTTTTTTTGTAATTTTAAGCCGCAAAACCGTGTATATGAAATTATGTCTTAATTGTTTTCTCTTTTTGATCGCGTTTCCAATTTTCTCCCAAGAGTTAAAAGAAAAGTTGCCTTATCCGATGATTGAAGTTGATTCCTTATACAGGGAAGACCAGTTTTACGCCGCGTTTTCTTATAATATACTGTTGAATCGGCCAAGCGGCATTTCACAGAATAAGTTTTCCTCGGGTTTCACGGGCGGATTCCTTCGCGATATGCCCATCAATAAAAAGCGAAATATTGCAATTGCCGCCGGACTCGGAGTTTCCTACAATAAATATTTTCAGAATCTTGTCATCTCCAAATCGGATAACAAACGCTTTTACAATGCTATTACTGAAGGCGTAAATTATAGTAAGAGTAAATTCGATCAGATTTTCGTCGATGTTCCCATCGAGTTCCGTTGGCGTACTTCGACACCGCACAGCCACAAGTTTTGGCGCGTCTATTCAGGGATCAAACTGAGTTATCTTGTCGCTGATAAATCGCGGTATGTCGATGCCAATTACAATATCAAGGTTACACAAAATCGCGATTTCAATGAGTTTCAAGTAGGCACATATATTGTCTGGGGTTATAACACGTGGAATTTCTATGGCTATTACGGACTCACGCCTTTATTTAATTCGGATGCCAAATTCAACGGTGAAGCGGTAGAACTCAATACGCTGAATTTCGGACTCATGTTCTATATCCTATAGCCAGCCATACCAAAGCAACAATTGCGGAATCGCACCGATAAAAAAACCAATTATCAGCTCTTTTATTGAATGCGCCTGCATCATAAGGCGTGAAGCGGCTATGATTCCATTTAGCATAAGCATTAGCGCGATAAAATGCAGTAAATTTAATTGATTGTGAAGGCTCAATCCAATCACAAAAACCGTCAGTGCACTAATGCCTGTCATATGAATACTTGCCTTTATTTTTCCAAAAAGCAGCAACAACGTCAATACAGTACTGACCAATCCGCCGAGGAAAAAGAAAAACAATTCCGGGATTCGGTCAATCGTAATGCTTTCGCGAATCAGAATGAAGATCAATACGATTTGGATCGCCAACGGAATTTTGCGCTGCGACAAATTGGAAACCATAACCGAATCGATGCGGCCAAGTGTCTTCAGTAGGTAAAAAAAAGAAATCGGGATCAATACCGTAATGATGATAATCTGCGTGAGCAACAACAATTGCTGGCTTGTTTCTAAGTAATGCTCGTTCCACGAAAGATACGCCAGCGTACCAAAAACCGGAATAAATATCGGGTGAAAAAGATAAGAGAAAAGCGGCAGGACTTTCAATCGGTTTCTTTTAAAATTGACCTACATTTTTTTGCGCATCCTAGCAACCGGAATATCGAGCTGTTCGCGGTATTTGGCAATCGTGCGACGTGCAATGGGATAGCCTTTATCTTTAAGCATGTCTGCCAACTGATCGTCGGGAAGCGGCTTGTGCTTGTCTTCCTCTTCAATGATATTCTGCAGGATCTTTTTGATTTCAAGCGTCGAAACATCTTCACCCTGATCGTTTTTCATCGATTCGGAAAAGAACTCCTTGATGAGTTTGGTGCCATAAGGTGTTTCTACATATTTGCTATTGGCGACGCGTGAAATTGTCGAGATGTCCAAGCCAACCAAATCCGCAATATCCTTGAGGATCATCGGGCGCAACTTGGTTTCATCGCCTTCAAGGAAATATTCTTTTTGATAATGCATGATCGCGTTCATCGTGACAAGTAAAGTCTCCTGTCGCTGTTTGATCGCATCAATAAACCATTTGGCCGAATCGAGTTTCTGTTTAATAAATTGTACTGCGTCTTTTTGTGCAACAGACTTGTCTTTCGAGTCCTTGTACGTTTGCATCATTTCCTTGTAATCACGCGAAACGTGAAGCGTAGGAGCATTTCTGCCATTGAGCGTAAGTTCAAGTTCGCCTTCAACAATGCGAATGGCGAAATCAGGTACAACATTTTCGGTAATTCTGGTTCCCGCCGCAGAACCTCCAGGTTTCGGATTCAGTTTTTCGATTTCGTTGATCGCTTTCTTGAGCTGTTCATTGGAAACGCCGTACTTCTGAAGTAATTTGTCGTAATGCTTTTTTGTAAACGCGTCGAACTGGTTTTCGATGATGTCAGTCGCCAGTTCGACATATTCGCTGGGCGTCTTGTGTTTAAGCTGGAGCAGCAAACATTCCTGCAGATCGCGCGCACCAACACCCGAAGGCTCGAGTTCGTGAATAATACGTAGAATTTTTTCCACGTTTTTCTCGTCAGTGTAAATGCCTTGTGTAAACGCCATATCATCTACAATATCGGCAATACTCCTGCGAATGTAACCCATATCGTCGATACTTCCCACAAGGAATTCGGCAATATCGCGCTCCTCATCGTTGAGGATAAAAGTATTGAGTTGATTGATCAGATCCTGATGAAAACTCATCTGCGATGCCAATGGCGATTCGCGATGGTCATCGTCATCACTATAGTTGTTGGTCTGAGTCTTGTAATCGGGAGTTTCGTCGTTGCTCAAATATTCATCAATGTTGATCTCGTCGGCGTCGATCTTCTCATTGTCATCGTAATCGTCAAACTCCTCTTCATTTTCAAACTCATCTTTTTCGTATTCTTCCTCTTCGGTCCCGCCTTCGAGCGCCGGATTTTCATTCATCTCTTCTTTGAGCCGCTGTTCAAAAGCCTGGGTTGGCAATTGGATCAGCTTCATCAGTTGAATTTGCTGCGGAGAGAGTTTTTGAGAAAGCTTGAGATTTAAAAATTGCTTGAGCATGGTGTTGTGCGTGTCGTTGAGTTGGTCAAATTTACGAAAAGATTTTTTTTCAGGAGCGTTTTCCCGCTATACGTTTCAATCTTTTACTCCATTGCATTGCGCAAAAGGATTTTCACTGCTATCGGGGCTATTCTTCTTTTGGTTGTAAACAAAAGAAGCAATCAGGAGGCATTTATTTTATTTTGGCTTGCGCGCTGCGCCGAAAATCCTTCTAAGAACGCTTATAGATTAATTAGTGAACATGGGGTTTTGAAGGCCTTAAAAGATGAGAAAAGAAAAGTCCGACACAAGCCGGACTCTATATTCTATAAGAAATGATATTTAAAACTCGGCGTTCATTGGCGTTCTCGGAAAAGGAATTACATCACGAATATTCGTCATTCCCGTTACAAACAAAACCAATCTTTCAAAACCAAGACCAAATCCGGAGTGTACGGCCGAACCAAAGCGTCTGGTGTCCAAATACCACCACAATTCTTCTTCGTCAATTCCCAAAGCGCGCATTTTTTCAACAAGTACGTCAAATCGTTCCTCACGTTGTGAGCCGCCAACGATTTCCCCAATTCCGGGAAATAAAATATCCATGGCACGAACCGTTTTTCCGTCTTCGTTCAAACGCATATAAAACGCTTTGATATTCGCCGGATAATCAAACAAAATCACCGGACATTTAAAGTGCTTTTCAACCAGGAATCGCTCATGCTCACTTTGTAAGTCGGCGCCCCATTCGTTAATGATATATTGAAATTTCTTCTTTTTATTCGGAGTAGAATCACGCAAAATGTCAACGGCCTCGGTATAAGAAACACGCTTGAAATCATTTTCAAGTACAAAACGTAATTTGTCCAACAGGTTCATTTCGCTTCTTTCCGTCTGCGGTTTTACTTTTTCCTCCTCGACCAAACGGCTTTCGAGGAATTTGAGATCGTCGCCACAATTCTCAACGGCATATTTCACGACATACTTGATAAAATCTTCCGCGAGATCCATATTGTCATCCAAATCATTAAAAGCCACTTCGGGTTCGATCATCCAGAATTCCGCAAGGTGTCGAGACGTATTCGAATTTTCAGCACGGAATGTTGGTCCGAATGTATATATCTGTCCTAATGCCATCGCGAAAGTCTCCCCTTCCAATTGACCCGAAACGGTTAAGTTGGTATGTTTTCCAAAAAAATCTTCTCTGTAATTGATACTGCCGTCGTCGTTTTTCGGAAGATTATCCAAAGGCAACGCAGTCACCTGAAACATTTCTCCAGCGCCTTCGGCATCGGCGCCAGTAATCACCGGCGTGTTCACATACACAAAACCTTTTTCCTGAAAATATCGATGAACGGCAAACGCCAAAACCGAGCGCACGCGCATGATCGCACCAAAAGCGTTGGTTCTGACACGCAAATGCGCATTTTCACGTAAAAATTCCAAAGAGTGTTTCTTCGGTTGCATTGGGAATTTTTCGGCATCGGAATCGCCGAGGATTTCGATTGTTTTTACCTGAATTTCATATTTCTGACCAGCGCCCTGGCTTTCAGATAAAGAACCGGTCACCGAAACCGCAGCGCCCGTCGTGATTCTCTTCAAAGTATCGGCCGGCGTATTTTCAAAATCAACGACACACTGGATATTATTGATCGTCGAACCGTCATTAAGCGCAATAAATTGGTTGTTTCTAAAAGTCCGAACCCAGCCTTTTGCATTAACTTCACTGATCGTCGTTGTACTGTTGAGTAGTTCTTTAACTTTCGTATGTTTCATTTTTTGTATTTTTATGGACTGCAAATATAGTAGATTTTGTTATTTTTTTTGAAGCGCAGTTTTCCGCTTTCGACTTTAACCTTTTTTCGCTCCACAAAAGAGATATGCTGCTCATTTGACCTTTGACCTCGCGCCATCTATTGTGACTCGAAAAGTTTTATTCCAAGTAGCCAATTGATTCAATCCTTTGCGATACCGTCGTTCGGAATTTCTTCGACCTTCAGCCGCTTCTTTTCAAAAGTCAACACCAAAGAAGGAAGCACAAGCAAATTGGCAAACATCGCAAAGAGTAGCGTACACGAAATGAGTGCGCCCAAAGCGATCGTTCCGCTAAAACTCGACAACGTGAAAGTGGCAAATCCGAAAATCAGCACCACCGATGTATAAAACGTACTGATACCGGTTTCGCGCAGCGCACTAAAAACCGATTTCTTGACTTTACCATTGTTTTTGATGAAGTCGTGGCGGTATTTTGCCATAAACTGTATCGCGTTGTCGACAGAGATTCCGAAAGCAATACTAAAAACCAAGATTGTCGACGGCTTCAGCGGAATCTCGAAATAACCCATCAAACCGGAGGTAATGCACAGCGGCAATACGTTCGTGATTACTGACGCCATGACCATTTTACCCGAACGAAACAAGTATGCCATCAATAACGCGATGATCAGGATAGCGAGAATCAGCGATTCGATAAGGTTGTCGATGAGGTAAGAAGTGCCCTTTTGAAAAACCAACGCCTTTCCTGTCAACGTTACTTCGTATTGCTCTTTAGGAAAAATTTGAGTAATTTTTTGATGAAGCTGTTGTTCCACACGGGCCATTTCCTCTGTACCGATATCTCTCATGAACGTAGTAATCCGCGCATATTGTCCGGTAGAGTCGACATAGCTTTTCATCAAATTGTCTTTGGTGTTCTTCGTCGCGTTTTTGGCATACGACAAAATGAACGCCTGCTCCTGCGATGTAGGCAGGTCGTAATAAGCAGGATTGCCGTTGTAAAAAGCTTGCTTCGAATATTTCACTAAGTTGACGACTGAAACTGGTTTCGACAATTCGGGGATTTGCATGATGGTTTGTTGCAGCTCATCCATTTTCTTTATGGTCGACAACTTCATGACGCCTTTCTTGCGTTTGGTGTCGATCATGATTTCGAGTGGCATCACACCGCTGAATTCCTTTTCATAGAAAACGATGTCCTTGAAAAACGCCGAGCTTTTAGGCATTTCGCCTATAAGGCTTCCCGATACTTTCATCTTTGAAACACCAATCACACTAAAAACCAGCAGCACCGCATAGCAAGTGTAAACGATGCGCCGCTTGCTTTTGACAATTTTTTCAACCCAGTCCAAAAGTGATGAAATGTAATTTTTGCTGAGGTGATATAAGTGTTTTTCCTTCGGCACGGGCATAAAACTGTAGATAATCGGAACGAAGAGCAAAGTAAGTAAGTAGACGGTGATCACGTTGATTGAAGTGACCAAACCAAATTCAAACAGCAAATCATTTCCAGTAATCATAAACGTCGCGAAACCAATCGCGGTCGTCATATTGGTCATCAATGTTGCAACGCCAATTTTTGAGATAACGCGTTGCAAAGCCTTTGCTTGATTGTTGTGCAACTTGATTTCCTGTTGGTATTTGTTGATTAGGAAAATACAGTTCGTGATACCGATGACGATAATCAAAGGCGGAATGATGGCCGTGAGAATCGTAATTTTATACTGGAACAATCCCAAGGTGCCAAACGACCAAATCACGCCGAAAATCAGAATGAAAATCGAAATGAACGTTGCGCGCCACGAACGGAAAAACAAAAAGAAAATCAGCGAAACAACGCCAAGTGCAGCGCCTATAAAGAGTCCGATTTCGCCTTTCATGTCCTCAGCATTGATTGTCCGAATGTACGGCATACCCGAAACCCGCAGATCGATTCCCGTTTCTTTCTCGAATTTATTGATTCTAGGGACCAGGTTTTCGAGGATGAAAGTCTTGCGTTGCGCAGTATTTACGATGCTCTTTTTAAGATAAACCGCCGAGCGGATACTGCCCGACTGTTTGTTGAAAAGCAAACCTTCGTAAAATGGCAGGTTGTTGAAAAGCTCCTCCTTGATTTGCTGCAGATAAGCCGCGTCGGTTGTTTTGTTTTGATCAATCAGCGGAACGAGGTTGAACTTTTCTGCAATCGTATCCTTTTCGAGCGTTTTGAGATCATTGAATGAAACCACTAGTTCGACCGCGTTTTTAGAATCTTTGAGTCCGGTCATCAACTCATTCCAAGCCGCATAAGCCTTGGGCGTAAAAAACGTATTGTCTTGAAAACCAACAACGATGAGGTTTCCTTCTTCGCCAAATTTATTTAAGAAATCCTGATATTGTTTGTTGACGATATGTTTTTTGGGCAGCAAGTTGGCTTCGGTATAGGTCATTCCTAAATTTCTCCACTGTAGGCCAAGAAAAATTGTAATGGCAACTATCGCGGTCAAGATGGCAATCCTGTTTTTCAGTATGATACGGGCGAGTCGTTCCCAGAAACCTACTTTTATACTGTTTTTCATATGCTCAAGAAATGGCTGCAAAGGTAAATAAAATAAGGCAATTTAGCGAAGTTAGGTGTTAGATTTTGTCGCGACATTGCGTAAAATTTTATGCCTTATTAAATTACGGTTACTAATTTTTCTGCCATTATAATTTATATATTTGGTTTCGCATATTTGTATAAAATAACTCAGCAACCGGTAACCTTTTTTCTATGAGGAGTATTAAGAATTCAGTTTTCTACATCATTGTAACCGGGGGATTTTCGATATTGATATATTGGATTCTCAGTCAGGGCAAACTCCTGGAAAACGGCCGAAAAGTTGTAGCGGTAACTTCCACAAAAGACCAATGGTCTGAATTCTTGTCATCGATTGCGCAAAACCTGCAGCATCCGCTTGCAATCCTGCTCGCACAAATCATTACGATCATTATCGTGGCGCGTTTTTTCGGATGGATGTTCCGCAAGATTGGGCAGCCTTCGGTGATTGGTGAAATAATTGCGGGTATTGTGCTCGGACCTTCATTGGTTGGTATGTATTTTCCTGAATTCTCCGCGATGCTGTTTCCATCGGCTTCATTGGGCAACCTGCAGTTCTTAAGCCAAATAGGTTTGATACTTTTTATGTTCGTCATCGGGATGGAACTCGATCTCAAAGTTCTGAAAAATCAAGCTAAGGAAGCGATAGTAATCAGCCATGCGAGTATCATTATTCCGTTTGCACTCGGCATCGGACTCGCTTATTATATTTACCATCGCTTTGCACCTGAAGGTGTCGAATTTCTGTCGTTCGGACTTTTTATGGGAATTGCCATGAGCATTACAGCTTTCCCGGTTCTCGCTAGAATCGTGCAGGAAAGAGGGATTCATAAGACTAGGCTCGGAACCATCGTCATCACTTGTGCCGCGGCAGACGACATCACCGCTTGGTGTATTTTGGCAGCTGTTATTGCCATTGTAAAGGCAGGTTCGTTCGGTAGTTCACTTTATATCATCGGATTGGCAATCGCCTATGTAGCGATCATGCTCTACGTCGTAAAGCCTTTCCTCAAAAGAATTGGCGAATTGTACAGCAGCAAAAGCAAGCTCAACAAACCGGTCGTGGCTATTTTCTTCCTAACACTCATTCTTTCGGCTTATACCACCGAGGTAATCGGAATTCACGCGCTTTTCGGTGCTTTTATGACTGGCGCCATCATGCCCGATATTTCAAAGTTTCGAGCCATCTTCATCGGCAAAGTAGAGGATGTTTCTGTGATTTTATTATTACCGCTATTTTTTGTGTTTACGGGATTGCGCACGCAGATCGGCCTGCTCAATGATCCGTATTTGTGGCAAGTAACCGGATCTATTATTTTGGTTGCTGTAGTTGGGAAATTTTTGGGAAGTGCGCTTGCGGCAAAATTTGTCGGACAAAATTGGCGTGACAGTCTAACTATCGGTGCGTTGATGAACACACGCGGCCTAATGGAGCTCATCGTTCTCAATATCGGTTACGATTTGGGCGTAATGACCTCGGAAGTATTTACGATGATGGTGATCATGGCCTTGGTTACAACGTTCATGACAGGTCCGGCGCTCGACCTGATCAATACGATTTTCCGCACCAAAGATGTTTTCATCCCAGAATCGGTTACCGATGGCAGCAAGTATAAAATCCTGATTTCCTTTGGTAACAACGAAAAAGGAAAGTCGCTGCTTCGGCTTGCGAACAGCTTTAACAAAAAGCAAAAAGACACGACAAGTATCACCGCAATGCATTTGGCGCTAAGCGATGAGATGCACACTTACAATCCGGAAGAGCTCGAAAGAAAGCGTTTTTCGCCCATTATCGAAGAGTCGAATTTGTTAGATCAGGAAATCACGACCATTTTTAAAGCGACGGTAGATATCGAGACCGACATTGCCGATATTGCCAATCAAGGCGATTACGATTTATTGCTCGTGGGTTTAGGGAAATCGATTTTTGAAGGAACGATATTGGGAAAGGTGCTCGGGTTTACAACACGAATTATCAACCCGGACCGCCTCATTGATAAATTTACTGGAAAAGAAGGTTTGTTTGAAAATTCCCCTTTCGACGAACGCACCCGACAAATCATTTCAAAGACCAAAATGCCGTTGGGAATCCTCATCGATAAAGAGCTTCAGGAAGTGGAAAGCGTCTTTATTCCAATGTTTACATCCGAAGATGCGTTCGTAATGGATTATGCGCAGAAATTGATTTACAACAGCAGCTGCCACATTTCGGTCATGGACAGTAACAACCATATCACCAGCAATTTTGTTATGGAAAGCGCGGTGAATTTATTAGTGGCCAGATATCCTCAAAATATTTCACTGATGCAGGAAAAAATCATAAAGAAGGATTTTATGGAAAAACAAGACCTGATGATCATCAGCCTCGAAAGCTGGAAAAAGCTGGTCGATTCGCAAAGTATCTGGTTAACCAATGTGCCTTCGGTCTTAATATTAAAACCATAGATGAACTGGGTTCTTCTCATAATTGCCGGACTTTTTGAAGTTGGTTTTGCAACTTGTCTCGGCAAAGCCAAAGAAACTACGGGCGCCACAGCCACTTTTTGGATGACCGGATTTTTTGTTTGCCTTTCCATCAGTATGTTGCTGTTGTATAAAGCGACGCAGACCTTGCCAATAGGGACCGCTTACGCAGTTTGGACTGGAATCGGCGCAATCGGAACGGTTCTCGTCGGCATTTTTATCTTTAAGGAACCGGCGACATTCTGGCGGATCTTTTTCCTCAGCACGCTCATTGCGTCTATTGTAGGTTTAAAGTTCGTGTCAACCCAGTAGTGGAAATTCGCTTAAAATTATAGTCCGAGATCCAAAACAAAAGACAATTTAACCGAAATATTGTCTTCAAAATCGGGTAATTGATTTGGACCGTAACGATAGAACCCTGACAATCCAAATCCGCTGTAAATCTGATTGAGTTCTATACCCGATTCAATAAATCCCTTTTCGAGTGTCTTATAATTGAAGCCCGCATGTTGTTCGGGTTTTTGAAGATCGCCCCAAACGACTCTGGATACCATTACAAATGAAGGCCGTACTTTCTGAAGCAATTTGATTCTTTTAAATGCGTGCTTAATTTGAAACATCGCATATTTATTCGAGAAAAACTCATTGAAGTACATGGTTTCAAAACTATTTTTTCCCGCAAAAGTAATGCGTTGGATGATCTTGTCTTTGGTCAGGTTGTTCGGAGAAGTATTGTAAAGATGCGTTAGCGGCACATCGCCAAAAGCATACCCGGCCTCGATTAGAAAATCGGTTTTTTGCTCGTTGATATACTTCTTTTCATAAACCGCACGCAAATCGATTTTGCCGAATGTGAAATCATTTCCAAGAAAATCAGGAATCGTCTGCGTGTATTGGAACGTAAATTTCGGAAATCTCTTTTCCGATTCAAACCGCTCATGTGGCGTTTGGATATAATTCGAAAACGGATTCCACTGCAAAGAAACCATTGCGGTAGTTACCGTAAAATTCTCATACAACATGCCGTCATTGTTGAAGACGTAACCGAACAGCGGCTCAATCGTACTATAGTTCAGTTGCCAGATACTTTCAGTCTTCGGAATGATTTTGGTTTCAAAATACAGTCGCCAAAGTTGATACGAATAGAACGTACTCACGTTAATTGGCCTTGGGTCATACAGTTTGAAAATCCGTTTGTCAATGGCGAACGAGGTACTTCCAATCTCGCGAATATCATCGGTGTAGGAAAACCCAATCCATGAACTCGAGAATTTATCGACGCGTGTCGCCGCGCCAATGCTGTATTTGAAAGCCTCATCTTTTGTTCCGTAAGAAGCGTAACCATCAAGGCGGACTTTCCGCGAGAAAGTTTCATTGGTTTTTCCGCCAATGCCGACACGGAAGCCTTCGTAATTATTAAAACTTAACAGGTAACGCAAGTCGAGGTCAAAGAGTCCGAAAGGCATATAGCCGTTGAGGATTTTTCTTCCCGAAAGCAAACGTTTTTCAATTTTTCGGCTTTCTGCAAGGCTGTCCAGCACAATGTATGTTCGTTTACTCCTACTATCAAGGCTATCTTTGCGGTATTGGTTCCAAAATGACGCTGGTTTGGTTTCGGCATCTTCATTGACTTCAATCTCAATTGCACGATTTTTAATCGACACGAATTCGTTATAAACCATATCGAAATTATGGGTTTCGGAAAGTGCATACGTAAAATCGGAAGCCACCTTTTTGCGATTTCGTGGACTGTCATCGGCATCAAATTTCAAAACTTCGCCCAAAATCCGAATATCTTTCTCTTTTTTTCCTTTGATGACCCTGAAGTTTTTATACACCGGAAACCACAGATCTTTATCGGCGAGATAGTCAAATTCGTGAAACGCACTAATGTCAATTACGCCACGGATTCGCATAATGGCTTTGGCAATTGCAAAATTGTCGCTGTCGATATAGAGAATGCCTTCAAGTCCGGCGGCTTTTCGTTTGCGCTTGTTCTTGAAGTAAATCATATAGGCTTTCCTGCCTTGAATCGTCGTGCTGTCGAGGAGTTTAAAATTGTAATCAGTATTCGAATAATCGGAGATCGGACTATTGTATTGTGTTTCAAACAATTCATAACGCTCGTCGTAAATCGAAAAAGACTGTAAGTTCAACGTAAGTATTTCATAAACAGGTTCTTTGAATCCAGCCATTTTCGTCGCCAAGATCGTTTCTTTGAGGGTATTTTTGCTGAACTGAAAACGCGATATTTGTTCGGTTTGGAACAGATGCTGTTTTGAGATAATTTTTTTGAAACGGTAATCAGAGGAATCAAGTTTGACTTTTCTCTTGACTAAAACGGTATCGATGCGGCCATCGATAGAATCTGGATTGGCGGTAATAATGAGCTTGTTGTACGATTTAAATTCGAAACTTTGTAGTTTCTGCTGCGGATCGTTAGCGTTTTTCTTGCGGATGGCCTGGCGGATAATGGCACGTGCCGGATTTTCATTTGAAATACGCACTTCATCCAGCGCATCGGCTGATGGCGACAACAATATGGTGCAGAATTTTTGGTTTTCACCGATGGAAATTGCGGTCTTGGAATAACCCACGTATGATATTGTAATGGTTGCAATTTGCATTTTAGATTCCATCGCAAACTTTCCATCGACATCTGTGATCACAAACTTTCCGTCAGGAGCTACAACTGAAGCAAATGGCAGGGCTTTTTTAGTGGAACCGTCTTTGACAATTCCGTTAACGTGAAACTGCGCCTGACAGACAAGCGGTGCAAATAGTAACAGCCAATATAATTGCCTCATGTTTTTGGGTAACGATTTTTAAAGATAATAAAATAAAAAAAACCGCCTTACTATTTAAGAAGACGGTTTGTATATTTTAACGCAGTCCGTTATACTTTCATGATTTCGGCTTCCTTTATGACCAAGAGTTCATCAATTTTCCGGATATATGAATTTGTGAGATTTTGAACTTCTTCTTCAGCGGTTTTGCAGATATCTTCTGAAGTGCCTTCCTTCTCGAGTTTTTTGATTTCGGTATTAGCGTCTTTGCGCGCATTTCGAATTCCAATCTTCGCATCTTCGGCTTCCGATTTTGCTTGTTTGGTCAAATCTCGTCGGCGCTCTTCCGTGAGTGGCGGCACACTGATGATGATGAGATCGCCATTGTTCATAGGATTAAAACCGATATTGGCCACCATGATCGCTTTTTCGATCGGCTGCAACATGTTTTTTTCGTATGGTTGGATAGTGATTGTACGCGCATCCGGCACATTGAGATTGGAAACTTGTGAAAGCGGTGTTTGGGAACCGTAATAATCCACAAAAACGCCGCCGAGCATTGCCGGTGAAGCTTTTCCTGCACGAATATTCAAAAATTCCTTTTCGAGATGCGCCACTGAACCCGACATGGATTCCTCGGTGCTTTCGAGTATAAAATCAATTTCTTCAGTCATTACAATCGATTGTTGGATATTGGATTATTGGATTTTCCGACTTCTAAATCGAAACATCGAAAAATCGAACTATCATTTATATATTAACTACTGTTCCGATATTTTCGCCTTCGCAGATTTTTATCAGGTTGCCTTTTTTATTCATGTCAAAAACAAGAATCGGCAGTTCGTTTTCCTGGCTAAGCGTGAATGCGGTCGAATCCATTACATTGAGTCCTTTTTTTATAACATCTTCAAATGAAATAGAATCGAATTTGGTCGCGGTTGGGTCTTTCTCAGGATCGGAAGTATAAATCCCATCAACGCGCGTTCCTTTGAGGATTACGTCAGCATGAATTTCCACTCCCCGCAAAACTGCAGCGGTATCAGTGGTAAAGTAAGGATTTCCGGTTCCCGCACCAAAAATAACAATACGTCCTTTTTCAAGGTGGCGAACCGCGCGTCGTTTGATGTAAGGTTCGGCGATGGCCTCAATTTTTAATGCCGTTTGCAAACGCGTCAGCATGCCTTTGTCTTCTAGTGCGCCCTGCAATGCCATACCGTTGATAACGGTTGCAAGCATTCCCATATAATCGCCCTGAACGCGATCCATGCCATTGCTGGCGCCCGCAATTCCTCTGAAAATATTCCCGCCACCGATGACAATAGCGATCTGTACACCCTTTTCGTGAATCTGCTTGATTTCGTCGGCGTATTCGGCAAGTTTGGCGGGATCGATTCCGTATTGACGGTCGCCCATTAACGCTTCGCCGCTTAGTTTCAAAAGAATTCTTTTGTACTTCATGGGTGATTTTAAGTTGAGTTGTGCAAATATAGTTATATTCTGTTTTTGTAAAATATTCTTTTAAAAAAAATAAGAAAGAATTTGGGACTAGTGGAATTGCATTGTTCTGTTAAAAAATTCCAGATTATTGGGGTTAAATAGTAACTTTGTTCAAAACACAGCATTATGAAAATGGCAGTTGCAGAGGGGCTGATGAATAGCCATTCCTATCTTAAATACAGACAGATTGTAACCGAATTGTTAGCTAAGGGTCAATCTACCGGCAACGAACAGTCGGAAGAATTAACGCATTACACGTCGCTCAATGAAGCGCGTATGAATCGCCTCGACAAAAAGATTATGGTTACCGAAGCACATATCCAGAAACTTTTGGCTCTCAAAAAAAAATATGTATGGCTAGTACTATCAGAAGGCTGGTGTGGCGACGCGGCGCAATTGCTCCCGGTGTTCAATAAGATGGCGACCATATCCAAACACCTCGAACTAAAGATCGCCCTACGCGATGAGAATGAACCACTGATGAAGCAGTTCCTGACGAATGGTGCCAAGTCGATCCCAAAAATGATTATTCTTGAAAAGGAAACTTCAGAAGTATTGGGAAGCTGGGGTCCACGACCTGCCGGGGCGGCGCAACTAATCAAAAGTTACAAGCAGCAGTACGGTGTAATTGATGAAACCGCGAAAACAGAATTGCAATTGTGGTACCTGCATGACAAAGGGCTGAGTACCCAACAAGAATTGGTTACTCTGATGCAGCGATTCGATCAATTGAATCCTCAAACAAAGTAACATCCATGGCGCTTTCAACGCAATAGTTGCCAATTTTAGTACGGCGTAAAGCAGTCAGATGGGAGCCCGAACCCAATGCCTTTCCAAAATCAAAAGCCAGCGAGCGGATATAAGTGCCTTTGCTACAAACAACGCGAAAATCAACTTCAGGTAATGCTATCCGAGTTATTTCAAATTCGTGGATCGTAGTTTTTCGTGACGCAATTTCTATCATTTCGCCCGCCCGGGCATGTTCATACAAACGAACACCGTCTTTCTTGATGGCTGAAAAAATGGGTGGCTTCTGGTCGATCTCACCCAGGAATTGTTTGGTGGTTTCGAGAATTAAATCGGTGCTGATATGGTCGGTGGGAAATGTTTGGTCTACCTGCGTTTCGAGATCGTACGATGGTGTTGTCGCACCTATGTAAAAAGTTCCCGTATATTCTTTCGCCTGTCCTTGAAGCTCGGTAATTTTCTTGGTAAATTTTCCAGTGCATACAAGTAACAGCCCAGTTGCTAAAGGATCGAGTGTCCCCGCGTGACCAATCTTGATTTTCTTAAGTCCAAGTTTACTCTTGAGCACCCATTTCATCTTATTGACTGCCTGAAAGGAGGTCCAATGCAAAGGTTTGTCAATCAATAAAATTTGTCCGTTCAAAAAATCTTCGGCAGTAATCACGCTTAGTTGTTATAAGTGAAGTAAACCAGCAACATAATCCCGGCAATGATGCGATACCAGCCCCAGGGTTTGAAGCCATATTTTTTGATGACACCGATAAAGAGTTTGATCGCGAGTATTGAAACGACAAACGCAATGATGTTTCCAATTGTGAAAAGCATCAGGTTGTCGGGGGATTGGTTTAAGAGTTCGTAACCTTTGAGTCCGGAATGCGTGTAAGTTTTCAAAAACATCGAGTAGCAGGTCACGGCAAACATCGTGGGCACGGCAAGAAAAAATGAAAATTCGGCCGCTGTTTCGCGATTGAGTCCCTGCTGCATTCCGCCAATTATTGATGCCGCCGAACGGCTCGTTCCCGGCATCATCGCAAGGCATTGCCAAACCCCAATGGCAACCGCTTTTTTGATCGAAATCTCCTCTTCGCTTTTGACAGTTGGATTTTTAAAATAATCGTCTACAAACAGCAATACGATACCGCCGATGATAAGCACAACAGCAATCGGGATCGGACGCCCAAGTACGGCATCAATCATATCGTCAAATATTTTTCCGAGAACCAACGCCGGAATCACCGCAAGGGCAAGTTTGATATAAAAGCTGAATTTACTGAAATCGAAGAATTTCTTCCAATATAAAACCACTACGGCGAGAATGGCCCCGAACTGAATGGAAACCTGAAAAAGCTTAACGAAATCATGGTCTTGAATTCCAAAATAAGAACTTGCAAAAATCATGTGCCCGGTGGAGGAAACAGGAAGATATTCGGTGAGGCCTTCAATAATGGCAATGATGATGGCTTCTAGGAGATTCATTAAGTATTGGATTTCAGATTATAAAAATGTAATAGTTTGCAGCGAAACACCAGTAGTGTCAAACAATCTAGGAATTCTTTTTTGGATTTTTCAAAATAGAATAGATAGTGATGCCAAAACCAATCAGCACCATTGTTGGAGCAAGGCGAATCCTTCTGAAACTAAAGATCGCATCGTTGAATACTTTGGGATCATCGCTTCCGCCGCCAGACATCAGGATAAACCCGACCGCAATCACCACAATTCCGATCAAAAGGATTTTATAATTGATTTTGTCAAAAAGAAATTCTTGTTTTGGGTTTTTATTTTCCATAGTTTAAATCTTAACGGACATTCTTTAATACAAATCGTCGGTGCGCAAATTCAGGAATCGTTGCGTCGCAAAAAAGGTACTGATCCACGTAATTAAAATCCCGAGGAGCAGTACGCCCACCAATACCAATGCGATCATCGGTTGGTCTTCGGCAATCTTGAGGTTCTCATAATTGGCGTCGAGATAGTAGAGTAGGCCGAGCAATGCCAGTATCGCCAAGATAGCGCTGATAAAACCAAGGCGAATGCTTCTCCAAATAAAGGGTTTGCGGATAAACGACTTTGTCGCGCCTACCATTTGCATCGTTTTGATGATAAATCGGTTCGAATATATCGATAAACGCATCGAACTGTTGATCAGCAATACGGCGACCAATGCGAGGAATCCGCTCACGATCAGGATCCACATACTGACTTTTTGAATGTTGTCATTCACGAGATTGACAAGAACTTTGTCATATCCAATATCCGAAACCATTTCATTGGCGCGGAAACGATCTTCTATTTTACGGATGTTTTCGGCATCTATATAGTCGGCTTTGAGGTGAATGTCATAGGAGTTCTGCAGCGGATTGGCACCCAAAAAGGTCATGAAATCCTCACCGATGTCTTCAATGTGTTTTTTTGCCGCTTCGTCTTTGGTCATAAACACGCTGGATTTAACGAATGGCGCCGACTGCAATTCGTCGCCAAAAGCTTTCATAACGCTGTCGTTGGCTTCATTTTTAAAAAAGACGGTCAGCGGAATTTCTTCCTTGAAGTGATCCGACAGTTTTTTGGAATTCAGCACAAACAATCCCAAGATCCCGAGTAGGAACAACACGAGGAAAATACTTAAAACCACCGAGAAATAAGAGGAAATCAGCCTGCGCTTTTTAAACTTTTCGTATGAAGAACTCATAGTTTGCTTGAAATTATTTGGTAAAAATAGTAAAGAATTTCTTTATTCATAGTTTATAACGGCCAAAGTTTTGACTTTCGTACAATAAACGTAAATTTGCGCTCACACAGTTAAAGACACGACACTTTACTCTTTGTTACAGTAGTTTTGACACATAAGTTTAAAGCGGCAAACGCTAAAAGTAACGAGCCATGTCATTTAAATTAATCCCAAGCGCTTCGGCGTCTTTGTGCCCCGGAGGCAAACAAAATGAATATGAAATACAATCCGAACGAAATAGAAGCCAGATGGCAGAAATACTGGTCAGAAAACCAAACCTTTGCTGCAAATAATCCTCGTGGATTTGAGGGCGAAAAACCAAAATATTACGTGCTCGACATGTTTCCTTATCCGTCGGGCGCCGGACTCCATGTTGGCCATCCGCTGGGTTATATCGCTTCGGATATTTATGCGCGCTACAAACGCCACAAAGGTTTTAACGTATTGCATCCGCAGGGTTATGACAGCTTCGGACTTCCAGCAGAACAGTACGCGATCCAAACCGGGCAGCATCCCGATAAAACGACAAAAGAAAACATCGCGCGATATCGTGAGCAACTTGACAGGATAGGGTTTTCATTCGATTGGAGCAGGGAAGTGCGCACTTCTGATAGAGATTATTACAAGTTTACACAATGGATTTTCATCCAGCTTTTTAATTCCTGGTACTGCAAAAATTCAGGGCGGGCTTTTGATATTTCAGAACTGGAGAAAGTGTTTGTGGAGGAAGGAAATGCTACGGTTGAAGCGGTCTGTGATGATGCAGCTTCGGTCTTTACAGCCGAAGAATGGAATGCCCTTTCTTCCGAAGAGCAGCAAAAAATCCTATTGCAGTACAGGCTCACCTACTTGGCGGAAACAGAAGTCAACTGGTGTCCGGCGCTGGGAACTGTTCTTGCCAATGATGAAATTGTCAATGGTGTCTCAGAACGTGGCGGTCATCCGGTTATCCGAAAGAAAATGACGCAATGGAGCATGCGAATTTCGGCTTATGCCGAACGACTGCTGCAAGGACTCGATACAATCGACTGGAGCGAGAGCATCAAGGAGAGCCAGCGGAATTGGATTGGAAAATCGGTCGGTGCGATGGTAACCTTCAAAGTGCAGGATTCGGAAGAACAACAAAATACCGTTGATTATATTTTATCTGGAAATCACGACAGTGTATACGAAATAGAAGTTTTTACGACGCGCCCCGATACGATTTTCGGCGTAACATTTTTAACATTGGCACCCGAGCACGAACTGGTTTCAAAAATTACGACCCCCGAATGGAAACAATCGGTTGAGGCTTATGTAGAAGCTACTTCCAAGCGTTCGGAACGAGAAAGAATGGCCGATGTCAAGACGATTTCGGGTGTTTTTACCGGCGCCTATGCCGAACATCCGTTTACCGAAGAATTGATTCCGATTTGGGTTGGCGATTATGTACTCGCAGGATACGGAACCGGTGCTGTCATGGCAGTTCCGGCAGGAGATGAGCGCGATTATGCATTCGCCAATCATTTTAAGCTCAAAAATGGCATGCCAGAAATCAAGAATATTTTTGGCAACGCCGATGTTTCAAAAGAAGCTTACAGTTCCAAGGATAATGTTGTGATTGCCAATTCAGATTTCCTCAACGGACTCGATTATAAAACGGCGACTAAAACGGCGATTGAAGAACTGGAAAAAATCGGGCACGGAAATGGCAAAACCAATTACCGCCTGCGCGACGCCGTATTTTCACGACAAAGATATTGGGGCGAACCGTTCCCGGTATATTATGTCAATGGGTTGCCACAAATGATCGATGCGCAACATTTGCCAGTTGTTTTACCCGAAGTAGAAAAATATTTACCTACCGAAGATGGCCAGCCGCCATTAGGAAACGCAACGCATTGGGCGTGGAATACCGCAACGCATCGAGTAGTAGGAAATGAGTTGATCGATAACCAGATCGTTTTTCCGTTGGAGCTCAACACTATGCCCGGTTGGGCAGGAAGTTCCTGGTATTGGATGCGCTATATGGATGCGCATAATGAAAATGAATTTGCTGGTAAGGAAGCTTTGCATTATTGGCAGAATGTCGACCTCTATATCGGCGGAAGCGAGCACGCAACTGGTCATTTATTATACTCTCGTTTTTGGAACAAATTTTTAAAAGACAAAGGTTTCGCACCCACCGAAGAACCGTTTAAAAAACTGATCAACCAAGGTATGATTTTGGGGATGAGCGCTTTTGCATTGCGACTTGCCGGAACAAATACTTTTATTTCAAAGAATAAAGCCGAAGAACGAAATGTGCAACCGCTTCATGTGGATGTTTCTTTTGTCAATGCTTCAGACGAACTCGATATAGACAAGTTCCGCAATTGGCGCGATGATTATAAAGATGCAGAATTCATCACCGACGACAATGGTAAATTCATTGTTTCGCGGGAGGTTGAAAAAATGTCGAAGTCTAAATATAATGTCGTAACACCTGACGATATCTGCGAGCAATATGGCGCCGATACGTTACGGTTATATGAAATGTTTCTCGGTCCGCTTGAACAGGCCAAGCCCTGGAACACCGCCGGAATTACGGGCGTTTTCGGATTTCTTAAAAAACTCTGGAAACTGTATTTTGACGAAAGTGGATTTGTAGTAACTGCAAATCCGGCAAGTAAGGAAGCCCTGAAATCACTCCACAAAACCATTAAGAAAGTGCAGGAGGATATCGAAGGGTTTTCATTCAATACTTCTGTGAGCCAATTTATGATCTGCGTCAATGAACTCAGCGCCATGAATTGCCACGAACGCAGTGTGCTCGAACCATTGGTCATACTGATTTCACCTTATGCGCCGCACATCGCCGAGGAATTGTGGGAACAACTCGGACACGATGGCAGTATTTCGACTGTGCCGTTTCCGAAATTCAATCCCGAACACCTTATCGAAAGCAGCAAGGAATATCCTGTTTCTTTTAATGGAAAAATGCGTTTCACACTTGAATTGCCGCTCGATTTAACAGCCGCGCAAATCGAGGAAATCATTATGAAAGATGAACGCACGATCAAACAACTCGAAGGCCGAACGCCGAATAAGGTGATTATTGTTCCCGGGAAAATCATCAATCTGGTTGGTTAGCTCTTGAAACATTAGCTTACGACCGCGGCAAAGATGCAATTGTAAATATGTGTTGACGGGTTTGTAGTACATTAAATCCATAGCAAGTCCATAGCAAGTCCATAGTAAGTCTATAAAATGGATTGTTTTAATGGAGTTATTATAGATGTGCATTGGTTTAATGTTTAACTTATGCTGGAGAGAAGTTTGCAAGTCGAACTGACAAAATTGCACTATTGTTAATACCAAGTCAATTGGCTTGCAATTTGATGACGGTTTTGTACTTTTAAAAACTAAAAAACAAAAATTATGATTTATTGGATATTCATTGGTGGAATTATGCTAGTAAGCTGGCTCGTGAGCAACCAACTCAAGAACAAATTTGAGAAGTATTCGAAAGTGCGTCTTCAGAACGGCATGTCAGGCGCCGAAATCGCCGAAAAAATGCTGGCCGATCACGGGATTCGCGATGTGCGGGTTATTTCAACTCCCGGAAGATTGACCGACCACTACAACCCGGCCGACAAAACCGTCAACCTAAGTGAAGCGGTCTATAACGAAAGAAACGCCTCCGCCGCCGCTGTTGCCGCCCACGAATGCGGACACGCAGTGCAACATGCTACCGCTTACAGCTGGCTCGAAATGCGTTCGAAACTTGTTCCGGTCGTTTCTGTCGCATCCAATTATGTGCAGTGGATTTTGATCGCCGGTATACTACTCATCAATACATTCCCACAGTTGCTGCTAATCGGAATCGTGATTTTCGCCGCCACAACTTTATTTTCGCTAATTACTTTACCTGTAGAATACGATGCCAGTAACCGCGCCCTCGCATGGCTTGAAAATAAAAGAATGTTGAATCAACAAGAACACGCAGGCGCAAAAGACGCGCTGAAATGGGCTGCACGGACTTACGTTGTCGCCGCGATAGGCTCGATTGCAACGTTACTTTATTACGTAATGATTTATATGAATCGGAGGTAATCCCCCATAATTAGAAATGATCCACATCGAAAGGTGTGGATTTTTTTTGGAGCATAAATCCCGCTGTCCGCTGTATCTTTTTCATTTGAAAAGCAAAAGAAAAAGGATGCCGCTGCCATCAGGGCTAGGCTCGGTCGTAATGTTTACCTACAGACGCTAAGTTACAATTGGATTTGCCTGTCGATCTGCTGGTCCAGGCAAATGAAGGTCTCGGTTCTCGAAACGCCTTCTATCGCTTGTATTTTGGTATTGAGCAATTGCATCAAGTGTTCGTTGTCGCGGCAGATGATCTTGATTAATATGGACCAGTTTCCGGTGGTGTAATGACATTCCAGTACTTCTGGGATTTTCCTGAGTTCTCTGACTGCTTCCGAATTCCGAGCTGCTTTGTCAAGATAAATACCCACAAACGCCATGGTACTATAGCCCAAGACTTTGTTGCTCACTATGAATTTAGAACCCGAAATGACGCCAGAATGCTCTAGTTTGCGCAGCCTTTGGTGAATCGCAGCACCCGAAATCCCAATTTTATTGGCAATCTGAAGAATCGGTTTTCGCGCATCTTCCATGAGGAAGCGCAGAATTTCCTTGTCAATGCCGTCGATTTCTATTTGAAGCGAATTGATTTTCATTTCGGTTGTAAATTAGAATTAAAAATAGCCTTTTAGCTTAATTTGTTAATCAAATGTACAAAATCGATTGTAATATTTTATTTGCTCAACCTGATTGCGACAAGTTACCTAGCACTTCAAGGCGGTAATTAGAAGAGCAACAAATTAATATTTTAAGGAAGATAATTTCCAATATAGCCTATTTTCCAAAATGGCATGTACTCATTCCAATTGAAAAAGAATGAAAAAAAGAAATGAATGAAAGGAGCGGAAAGAAAACTGAGGAAAACATACAGAAGCGATTTTTTCAGATCCATTTTTAAAGCTATCGGTGGTAAAAAAACAGTAATCAGCATGGGAATTGGATAATATATCCACCATTTCAAACCTATGTTGGCACCATATTTTCCAAATATCATTCCTATAACTACAACTACAATTGCCAAGGCTACGATCAACGATTGCTTCTTTATAAATTCATTTTTTTTAATGACTAATCTAATTACGACGAGGAATACAAGCAATGAAAAAATTATCATTATGGGAAATCTTGGAAGTAATGCGCTTGAGAGTTGGTTCATGTTGAAAATATTTGTGTGCTGTCAGTTTACTTCACACCGAGCTAGTCGATAGCACGACAATTACTGCTAAAACTTTGAACTTCCCACACCATCCGGATTATAACCAATATAAGGCATTTCGCTTTCCTTGAAATGAATTCCGTAGTCTTCTAGTTCCTTAAGAATCGGCAGATAAACTTCCTTGTGGATGGGCAGTTGCACACCCGGCGTTTTGATGTTGCCATTGAGAATTTGCAACGTAGCCATCGCGACCGGCAATCCTACGGTTTTCGCCATCGCTGTATAGGTCTGGTCTTCGCCAATACAAACCATTTTGGAATCGATCTGCTTTTGGACACCATCGATCTCATAACCCAATTTGTGATACATCACGATCATATCCTTATCATCGGGGGCCAATGTCCATTTATCGGTGAGGATCTTTTCAAGGATTTGTGCCGGTGTTGCATTTTTAAGTCCGACAATCTTCTTCGGGTTGAACAAATCGAGTTCGAGTAATTTATCCCAAATAATGTCGTCTTGTTCGAGACCTAATTGCAAACGCAGTTTGATTTCAACAGAATCACTCGGATGATACGGTAAGAAAAGGTTGGTAAATTCACGGTAGCTAATATTTTCCGAATCGTCTATTACATAGCTGTCGTCGGTCATTCCCAATTGCACAAAAGTGTTCCAGGCACGCGAGTATCCGACGCGTCTGATCGTTCCGCGGTACAACGTAAGCGCATCCGCAAGTCCGTACACATGGCGATATTTTAGCGAATCGCGGTTGGCGTAAGCTTCAAATCGGCCATAGCCTTCAACCTCAAGAAATTCGGTACGGCGGAATAGCTTATGGTAGGGAATATATTTATACGTGCCTTCCTGCATGAATTTGGCTGCACCACCTTGACCTGCCAGCACGACGTTTCTCGGTGCCCAGGTAAATTTGTAGTTCCACAGGTTGGTGTCGGATTCCGGAGCGACCAGTCCACCGCAAAAAGATTCAAACAAAATCATCTTTCCGCCTTTTTCGCGAATCTCATCGATGATTTTCATTGCACTCATGTGGTCAATGCCCGGATCAAGTCCGATCTCATTCATAAAAACAAGATTATTTTCTTTAGCCGCTGCATCGAGTTCTTGCATCGCATCGCTCACATACGACGCTGTCACCATATGTTTCCTAAATTTGATGCAATCTTTGGCGACTTCAATATGCATTTGTGCGGGCAACATCGAAATGACGATGTCGGCTCGTTCAATTTCTATCTGGCGCTGGGTTTCATTAAAGATGTCAAAGGCGATTGCGGTCGCGTTTTTATGACCGTTGGTTTTGCGCTGTGCGAGTTCCAATGACAGGTCGCCGATAGTCAGGTGCAGGTTTTGCGAATCGGATTTCTGTAAAAGATATTGAATCAATGATGAAGCCGAGCGGCCGGCACCGATAATCAGGATATTTCTCATCGTGTTTTTATAAATGGTGCACAAATGTAAAATATTTTAGCCACGAATCCACGAATTTTATGCTGCTGTGCGCGCAATAATTCGCCGATTGGTGGCTAAATAATGATTGTAACCGAAATTTATTCGAGTCCTTCGAGTTCCTCCAATTCTTTGAGGTCTTCCTGCTTCGACTCGATTTTCTTTTGCTCGAATTCGGTGTCTTCAACCACTTCGTCGGGAACAAAACTTCTTCCGATAATGACCACGAGAATCAACGCCGAAATAATCAACAGCCATTTGGGTACGTTTTTGTGTCCGACAGGCGATTTGATAAAAGCAATTAGTGCAAAGAGTAGTGACAATCCTGCAGGAAGCACACCGATGGTTCCCATCGGCAAAATGGCGAACACTATACCGAAAACGGCAAAAATAAAAGCTAAAACAATCAATACTTTTCTCATAATTATAATCCTGAAGCGTTAGTTAATGTCAATTGACCCGTTCCGACAGGAATACTGAAACTGATCTTGGCTGGCACTTTTGCAGCATCGGCGGTAAGCCAAATGATATTTTTATCGTTTCCTTTGAGCGCTTGCGTTTTTGCGGCAATCGAAATCTTATAGCATTCCTTTTTGCCGAGGTTGCCCGCAGAAATAGTTTCCCTGCCCATATATTTGGCCGAAGCGGTCATTTCCTTTTCGTCGAAAATAACGGTGAAGGTTTTGGTTTGTCCGACTTTAAACTTACTGAAATCGACGTTGCGCAATTGATAGATTGTCGACACTGCGTCGGCAGTCGAATCGCCAACATTAAACGTTTTTTTGGTGGGTGCCATATTCTTTTTGGTCATTGTGCTTTCTATCGTGCGGCCTTCATTCTTAAAAATATATTTTTCCTTTTTGGTATATTTTCCTTCGAGGATATCGCGTTTGTAGAGGCTCGGGCGAAGTGTGTTTGGGTTGACATAGGCTTCATAGACATCGCGTATCTTAAAAAAACTATCCCATTTACTATAAGTTGCCGCCTCACAACTCAAATGGAGCAAAGTGTTCTTAGCTGTTTTTACGGTTTCAGTTTCCATCGTAACTTGCGCGATTTGGGTCATTAAACCGCTCATATTGTAGGATGCGGCATAAACGAATTTCTCTCCCGATTTTACGGCCCTATTTTGCGAAAATCCAATTGTGGCAAATGTCAAGGCGATTATAAAAAAAATTGTTCTCATCAGATATCTGGGTTTTATAGATGCAAATATATATTTTTTTTGTCAGGAGCGACTTCTGGCTATGCGCTATATCTTTTTCCTGTTGACAGGCAGAAAAAAAGATGTGCTTTGCCGTTAGGCACATTTGAGCTCGATTGGCTTTAAACGCGTTCACTAAACTCCAAAAGCAAATAATTGCCGGTGAAGAAATCCAGGCTAAAAAAACATAAATTCCTTTTAACTTCGGTTCAGAAGCGATAATTTTACGGCACTTAATATATAGAAATGCACAGAAAACTGATACCCACGGCTGCAATTATCGGAATGACCGCAATTGTTTTAGGTGCTTTCGGAGCACATGCGCTCAAGAAGGTTCTGACGATCGAACAACTCGTGACTTTCGAAACCGGCGTCAAATATCAAATGTATCATGCACTGTTCCTGCTTTTTGTTGCCATAGCACCCCATGTTTCCGAGAATGCAAAACGCGGAATTTTGTATCTGGTGATTTTTGGAGTATTGTTTTTTTCAGGCTCGATTTACTTGTTAGCCACTGACGACTTGATTGCATTCAATGCTAAATCAATAGGTTTTATTACGCCAATTGGTGGCTTGCTGCTTATTGTCGCTTGGTTTTGGCTGTTCATCGATTTTCTTGGTAAAAAATCATAATATTTCGGCATTTGTAATCGCCATAAAATTTTAATTTTTACTTTTGCACTTTATAATTATGCAACACAAATTCAAATCTATGGATAATTACGCTCAAATTACGAAATCGATTTCGTTAGAAAAGTACGGGATTATGAATGCTGAAGAGATAGTCTACAATCCGTCATACGATCTTTTATTCAAAGAAGAATTAAAGGATAATTTACAAGGATACGAAAAAGGCCAATTAACAGAACTCGGAGCGGTAAATGTAATGACCGGCGTTTTTACCGGACGTTCGCCAAAAGATAAATACATAGTAAAAGATGCGATCACCGAGAATACAATTTGGTGGCCATCTGAAAAATCGCCAAACGATAACAAAGCCATTTCACAAACTACTTGGGTTGCACTCAGAGACAATACAGTAAGCCAACTTTCGGGCAAAAGATTGTTCGTCGTGGATACTTTCTGTGGCGCAAATGAAAACACCCGACTCAAAGTACGCTTTATCGTTGAAGTAGCCTGGCAAGCTCATTTCGTTAAAAACATGTTCATTCGCCCAACTGAAGAAGAACTCGATACTTATGGTGAGCCCGATTTCGTGGTGATGAACGCGTCCAAAAAAGGCTTCAAAGATTTTGCCGCTCACAATCTCAATTCGGAAACCTATATCGCCTTCAACCTTACCGAAAAAATTCAATTGATCGGTGGGACGTGGTATGGTGGAGAAATGAAAAAAGGATTGTTCTCGATGATGAATTATTATCTGCCATTGCAAGGAATCGCATCGATGCACTGCTCGGCCAACAAAGGGAAAGATGGCGATGTCGCTGTTTTCTTCGGTTTGTCGGGAACAGGAAAAACAACTTTGTCGACCGATCCGAAACGCGAACTCATCGGCGATGACGAACACGGGTGGGACAATGACGGTGTTTTTAATTTTGAAGGCGGCTGTTATGCGAAGACTATCGACCTGAGTAAGGAAAATGAACCAGACATTTACCAAGCGATCAAAAAGGACGCGTTGCTCGAAAACGTCACTGTAGATGCCAATGGTACAATTGACTTTAAAGACGGTTCGGTGACGCAAAACACTAGGGTTTCTTATCCCATATACCACATCCATAACATTGTAAAACCTGTTTCAAAAGCCGGACACGCGACAAAAGTGATCTTCCTAACGGCAGATGCTTTCGGTGTGATGCCGCCGGTTTCGAAATTGACTCCGGAGCAGACCAAATATTATTTCCTTTCAGGATTCACAGCAAAACTTGCTGGAACCGAAAGAGGCGTGACCAAACCAGAACCGACATTCTCCGCCTGTTTCGGAAAAGCTTTTTTGTCTTTGCACCCGACGAAATACGGCGAGGAGCTCGTCAAGAAAATGGAGGAACACAAAGCCGAGGCCTATATGGTCAATACGGGCTGGAACGGAACTGGAAAGAGAATTTCCATTAAAGACACTCGTGCCATAATCGACAGGATTTTGGACGGATCGATCGAAAACGCTCAAATGGAAACGATGCCGATTTTGAACTTCCGGATTCCGACATCACTCCAAGGCGTTGATACCGGAATTTTGGATCCACGGAAAACATATGCAGAAGAATCAGAATGGAATACCAAAGCGCATGATCTGGCGGCGCTTTTCATCAAAAACTTTAATCAATATACTGATAATGAAGAAGGAAAACGATTGGTAAATGCCGGTCCGCAATTGTAAACCGACAGCATTCGGAAGAAATAGCAGAAAAATCCTTAAAAACAATTCCACAATCTGACATGACAGGTTGTGGAATTTTTATTATGCAAACGTTTTCATAATTCAGATTCAAAATTTAAATAATTAAAAACTAAGAATATACCCGCTTTTTTGAATAGTTTCTGTCATATTCCTAAATCGGTACCTGTACTTGGAATTGTAGTACCGAATTGCCTTACTTTGCCCATAATTCTAAAAATGAAACAGTTATGTCAATTAAGAAACAATTTATAAAAACCAAACCGGTTGTAAAAGTGACTTTTACAGTAGCGGCAAAAGAGGCGAACAATGCAGCGGTGGTTGGAGATTTCAACAACTGGAACGTGCAAGAAGGTGAATTGAGCAAACTCAAAAACGGAACATTCAAAGGTATTTTTGATGTTGCCAAAGACGCGTCTTACGAATTCAAATATGTAATTGACGGAGCATTTGTCAATGATGCAGAAGCGGATTCTTACAGATGGAATGAATTTGCAGGTGCAGAAAACAGCGTACTGGAAGTATAACTTTACTTTGAAATTTAAAACAGCCGCCTTTACCGCGGCTCTTTTTTTATAACTGTGCTAGAAAACTCAGGTCACTACCCGCGTTTAATTCTTCGGGTTCTTTTTGGGCGCGGAAAAGCCTCGCAGGCAACGTGCCTTTGAGCGTAATTTTTTCACCTTTGACTGCGAGCCAGCTGCCTTCACGCAATCCCAAAACGGGCGCCGTATTAAATTGGTGAAATTCCTTTATTCGGGTTTCACGGGTTTCACCCATATGTTTGGCCTGTAGATCGGCATCGAGATAATGCGGATTGAGATTAAACGGAATCATTCCAAGCGTTTGGAAACTCGGCGGATAAATGATTGGCATGTCATTGGTGGTCTGCATCGTCAGTCCGGTGATATTGCTTCCGGCGCTGGATCCAAGATAGGGCGTTCCAGACTTCAAGGTGTCAGCCAAAACGGTCATCACTTTGTTTTTATACAATTGGAAAACCAACAGGAATGTGTTTCCCCCGCCGGTGAAGATGCCTTCTGCTTTACGGATAGCTTCAGCGGGTTCGTCAAACTCATGCAATCCTTTCACGTCGATACCTAGCGTTGCAAAAACCGATCGGGCCTTTTCTGTATATTCGTCATGCGAAATTCCGCCCGGACGCGCATAAGGAATAAATATCAAAGTCTTGGCGTCTTTGAAATGTGACGCAATTTCCGGAAGTAAATATTCAAGATAAGCTGAGCCATGAAGTGTCGATGTACTCGCGATAAGAAGATTTTTCATTAGTTTTTATTGATTGCAGTAAAGGTAAACATTATCCTTTTTTACTCGAGGCATCGAACTGGTTTAAATTAACATAATATTATCAGGCTGTTAGCAATTTATTGGCACTCACCTCCAATACTTTTACGGTTGATAATTCTACCGATGCATAAGGTTTTCTTTACATTCGTCTTTTTTACCCTGCTGCCATACGCGGCAATTTCACAGACATCAACACGTAAAAGTTTTAAAGGAAAAGTTACCGCTGATTTAAATAGCAGCGATCTCGACGGAATCTATATTATTAACCTCAATACTGAAGATGCTGCCACGACACACGAAGGTGGTTATTTTTCACTGCCAGTAAATGTCGGCGATACAATCATGCTATCATCAATCCAACTCAAAGGCCTACGATATGCGGTGAAAGAGGAAGACATGGAAAAGGAATTGGTGTTCATACGAATGGAGCCGATTTTGCACCAATTGCGTGAAGTTATAGTCCAGAATTATAAAAACATCAATGCTGAAGATTTGGGAATTATCCCACGAGGAATAAAAAGCTACACCTCCGCAGGGCGCAAGCTTAAGACAGCCGATGACTGGAACGCCCAAATTGGTTCCGTTACGATAGACCCGTTATTTAATATGCTTTCAGGCCGGACGGCCATGCTAAAAAAGGAACTTATTGTAGAGCGCAAGGAATCATTATTGCAACGGATTGACAACATGTTTGAAAATGAGTATTTTGTTCAGCAACTCAAAATCCCCGAAGAATATGTCAATGGATTCCAATATTATTTGGTCGAAAATGATAGATTTGCAGCGACCATGAATACCAAAAATAAAACGCTTGCAACCTTTATCATGGGTGAACTCGCGATCAAATATTTAGAAATCATCGCAGTTGAAAACAAATAAGTCATTATTGTTCCTACTATTATTTGTGCAGTTAGCGCTGTCGCAGCCTGTTCAAAAATGGCTCAATGCAAAGATTGTCGCAGATGGTGAAACAGTCGATAAAGTCAATGTCCTGAATATTTCCAACAATATAACCACCATGACAAGCAGTCAAGGTAATTTTAAAATTCCTGCGGAAGTTGGCGATGCGCTCGTCATCTCGGCGGTCAACCTTGAAATACGCAGGAGAATTGTTTCCGAAGAGGATCTTCAAACCGAATTGCTGATTATTAAGATGAGTGCCAAAATGAACCAGCTCAATGAAGTAAAAGTAAATGAGCATTCCGAAATAAACTCCGAAAACCTTCGCATTACAGCGCGCGGGCAAAAGCGATATACACCCGCAGAAAGAAAACTACGCACAGCGACCACCGGGTTAATCGACCCTTTACTCAACAGGATGTCGGGGCGTACGGCGATGCTCAAAAAGGAAGTCCAAGTGGAAAGAAACGAAAGGCTGCTGTTGAGGCTTGAAGGCTGGTATGAAGACAAATATTATACGGATGCATTGAAAATCCCTGACGATTATATTCCCGGATTTCAGTACTATATCATCGAAGACCCCGAATTTGCACGTGCCTTAGTTGATAAAAATAAGACACTGACGATGTTCTACATCAAAAGACTGGCGGTCGAGTACCACGAAATCATTAGGCAGCAGGAAGAATTCGAAACGGATTAACAATTAATTATACCTTAATTTGAAATTTTGATTCTCAAAAACATTTAACTTTGCAATAAACAAATCATTATGTTTGGAATTGGCGGCGGCGAATTAATATTTATACTCTTTATTGTCCTGATGTTATTTGGAGCGGATAAAATCCCCGACCTCGCCCGTACTTTGGGCAAGGGAATGGCGCAACTTAAAAATGCGACCAACGATATCAAAAGTGAAATCCATAAAGGCGCAGAAGCCAACGGACTCGACCAAACTTTCCGCGAACTACACGGTAATTTCACTGATGTATCCGCCAATATCAACAACGAAATCAATAAAGCCAAAGCCAATATCGGAAACAATCTCGTGCCGAAGACCGAGCAAATCGTAAAGAAAGAAGGTGCAGAGGAACCGGTAAAAAAAGAGGCTGTTAAAAAGGTAGCTGTAAAAAAGGGGACTGTGAAGAAGCAAGCTGTAAAGAAAGAAACCCCAAAGAAAGAAACCGACGAGAGTAGCGGCCCAATTAAAAGACAGAAATAAATGCTGCAAAAGTTACTCGAATTAGATAGATATGTCTTTCTTTTCCTTAACAATATGGGTTCTGAAAAATACGACCCGCTCTGGCTTTTCATTACCAAGCAGATAAATTGGATACCTTTTTTTCTATTGCTATTTTACTTGATCTGGAAAAAAATAGGCACCAAACAAACACTGTATGTATTGTTTTTCGTGGCGCTGCTAATTGCCTTTACTGACCAGCTTACGAATGTTTTCAAAAATACTTTCGGAAGGATCCGGCCATCGAGCAATCCCAACTTAGGTTCCACGATGCGAAAAATACTCATTCGCAATTCCTTTAGTTTCTTTTCAGGACACGCATCCAACACTATGGCCGTCGCAACCTTTTTGTTCCTAACCATGAAGCGCCATTTCAAATATTTTGGCCTGGTGTTCCTATGGCCGCTGGTTTTCGCATACAGCCGTATTTATTTGGGACTGCATTATCCATCAGACATCATGTTTGGTTATTTGTGCGGTGCCCTAACGGGATTTCTATTTTACAAATTATACCGCAAGGCACAAAAGAAATATTTCGCGGAGTAATTTTCGGGAACTGTTTCCGGCTATATTTTTCACACGTGCGAAGCGAACTGGCCTTATGTAATCTTTCTTGCAATCGGGACCGAAAACGACTGGCTACTCATGGCAAAAAAGGATTTTACAACTTTCTGCCTAAAGCACCCGGGTTACGGTGAGTCCATCGCGTATTGGAAGTAGGACACTTTCCACGCGCGAATCATTTTTGAGCCGTTTATTATACTCAATGAGCACTTTCGTACTCAGGTCATTCGGCTGTAATGGTTCGAGGACTTTTCCGCTCCAAAGCACATTATCAGATAAGATAATGCCGCCTTTATTCATTAGCGGAACAATCAATTCAAAATAGTTCAGATAATTTTCCTTATCGGCATCTATAAAAACAAGATCGAAATTCACATCAAGCGTCGGAATAACCGCTGTCGCCTGTCCCAAATGCTGCACAATTTGTTCACCCCAAGGTGATCTGTCAAAATATCTGCGCTGAAAGTCGACAAGTTCTTCCTTGATATCAATGGTGTGCAACGCGCCGTTTTCTGTCATTCCTTCACAAAGGCAAAGTGCGGCATAACCCGTATAAGTGCCTATTTCAAGTATATTCACCGGTCGTATCAATTTGGAAAGCATGCTGAGTACGCGTCCCTGAAAATGCCCACTGAGCATGCGCGGCAACAATATTTTCTGGTACGTTTCCTTGTTGAGAGCTGCCAGTAATTCGGGCTCTGGTTGTGAATGCTGCTCGATATAATCCTCGAGTTGCGGTGAAATGAAGTGCATCGGGCTTTCTTTTTTGATTTGGCTCAAAGTTATCAATTATCCAACAAATAGTCATTAAATTTGCGGCATGGAAATCGAGAAAAAAGACATCCGAGCATTATCCAAAGAACAGTTACGCGAATTTTTTGTTGCCAACGGAGATCAACCTTTTCGGGGCAATCAGGTCTATGAATGGCTTTGGAGCAAAAGTGCGCACCAGTTTGAGGACATGACCAATATTTCCAAAGAAACGCGTGCGATGCTCGAAGCCCATTTTGTCATCAACCATATCAAGGTCGATCAAATGCAGCGCAGTTCCGATGGAACAGTTAAAAATGCAGTTCGATTGCATGACGGACTCGTCGTCGAATCGGTGCTAATTCCTACTGAGAAACGTACCACCGCGTGCGTATCAAGTCAAGTGGGTTGTAGTCTCGACTGTAATTTCTGCGCGACCGCAAGGCTCAAAAGAATGCGCAATCTCAATGCCGACGAGATTTATGACCAAATAGTTGCTATCGACAAAGAAAGCCGACTGTATCACAACCATGCGCTGTCCAATATAGTTTTCATGGGAATGGGCGAGCCGCTGATGAATTATAATAATGTCATGAAAGCGATTGACATGGTTACTTCGGAAGAAGGTTTGGGTATGTCGCCAAAACGAATCACGCTTTCTACATCGGGCGTTCCGAAGATGATCAAAAAACTCGCAGATGATGAAGTCAAATTCAAACTGGCCGTTTCGTTACATTCGGCGATAGATGAAATTCGGTCACGCATTATGCCTTTCAGCGCCAATTTTCCTTTGGCAGACCTACGTGAGTCGTTGGAATATTGGTACCGCAAGACCGGCAGTAAAATCACTTACGAATATGTTGTCTGGAAAGATATCAATGACAATAAACCGTCGATTGATGCGTTGGTGAAGTTTTGCAAATATGTGCCTTGTAAAGTCAACCTGATCGAATACAACCCAATCGATGACGGGGAATTCCAACAGGCTTCAGAGGAATCGATTAATGCCTATATCAAAGCACTTGAAGCTAATGACATTGTTGTTAAAGTAAGGCGCAGCCGCGGGAAAGATATCGATGCTGCATGTGGGCAACTTGCGAATAAGGAGTCATAAAAAATTCCGGCAGATTACTACCGGAATTCATTCAATATTTTTAGTCTTTTTTTTAATTGCCTAAATCAATCGGGTATACTACGCCATTAATAGTGACTGTAGCCTGATCATCGCAATTGCCATCGCCATAATTTAGAACAGCGGTTGTAGCGGTGTTATTTCTGGTGATCCCAATTGTTCCATTCACTATATAAAGGCAATTCCATTTTACTATCAGGGCTGAAGTGATCGTCGCTGTTTGTACAGTTCCGCTCGGAAAAGTAGTCACCCAGCTTCCGGTAATGGCAAACTCATTGTCGTATAAATTTAGAGGTGTTAGGAATCCGGCGATGAATTCGCGTACGCGTTGCCCAGTACGGTGATAAACGGCTCCATTTTCCATAGTCACGGTCATGTCAAGGCTGATTGTGGCTTGCGGATGTCCGTTTACAATCGTTTTTACAATTGTCCTGTTGCCTTCGACATGCCTGTTGTTATGATAGAAGTTTTCAAACGAGTACGAAATATTTCTTGTCGTTGCTGCAAAATTGTTTGTGAAGGAAATAATGATTTTTCCCCTGACCATATTGCCGTTGAACAGCGTACAATTTGTGGTGCCGAAATCGATTGTCCTGATCCAAGTAGTTCCTGATATAGTGGTTGTCACTTCGGCACAGCCACTGAGAAAACTCGGATTGCCTCCGGATGTTCTTCCGGCAGATGAGGTTTCATCCGACTCAGATTCGGCGATATAGCCAACGTCATCGGAAATATTATCCATTTCTGCATTTGCCCTAACCTCCGCTGCGGTCAACGGAGTCGCCGGCGTGTTGTTGTCATCGTCTTTGTTGCAACCGATCACGAATAGCGATAAGGCCATTCCCAATACTAAGATCTGTGTTTTCATCATAAATAATTTTTAGTTTTTTTTAAGACATCGGTGCGCTTTGAAAGTTTAATTCAAAACGCGACAATTACAAAATTTAGTACCCTAAATTGTAAAATAAAACTTAATAAGTATCTTTGAAGCACCAATGAACGTCACCTCACAAATAAAGCAGCCGATACAAGCAGAGATGGAACTTTTCGAAAAGAAGTTCTACGAATCAATGACTTCCAACGTCGCGCTACTAAACAGGATTACTTATTATATTGTCAATAGAAAAGGCAAGCAGATGCGACCAATGTTTGTCTTCCTAACAGCAAAAATGCTTTCTGACGGCGGGGTGAATGAACGTACTTATCGCGGCGCCTCGGTCATCGAACTCATACATACTGCAACACTAGTGCATGACGATGTTGTAGATGACAGCAACCGCCGTAGGGGATTTTTCTCGGTCAATGCACTTTGGAAAAACAAGATAGCAGTACTGGTTGGCGATTATCTTTTATCAAAAGGGTTATTGCTGTCGATTGACCACGGCGATTTTGATTTACTTCGCATCATTTCTGTCGCAGTTCGCGAAATGAGTGAAGGCGAATTGTTGCAGATTGAAAAGGCACGCCGGCTCGATATTGTTGAAGACATATATTATGAGATCATCCGCAAAAAAACGGCTACATTAATCGCAGCTTGTTGCGCTTTGGGAGCAAAATCGGTCATCGATGATGCGAATATGGTTGAAGATATGCGAAAATTTGGCGAACTCATCGGAATGGCATTTCAGATCAAGGACGATTTGTTTGATTATACTGAGGATGCTATCGGGAAACCGACCGGAATCGACATCAAGGAACAAAAAATGACATTGCCGCTAATCCATGTCTTGAATAATTGTACACCTAAAGAAAAATTTTGGTTGATCAATTCTATAAAAAATCACAACAAGGACAAGAATCGTGTGAAAGAAGTCATCTCCTTCGTCAAAAATCACAATGGCTTACTTTATGCCGAGCAAAAAATGGTGGAATTCCAAAATGAAGCATTACAAATATTGCAACATTATCCAAATTCTGAGTTCAAAGAAGCGTTGATCCTCATGGTAAATTATGTCATCGAACGAAAAATATAAACTTTTTTCAAAAAAAAATGTCAGCGCAAACCCTTGTCTTTAAAAAGATTGTGTAAATAATTTTATTTTTTTTGAACTGCCATACAACTTTTTCCAGACCTTTCCCGTCTATGCTAACAGAAACCCTTTTAGAAAGATTTTGAAAGTAATCAATTTACATCAAGAAGAGCGAGAGACCATTCAAATGGCCATCCAAAACAATCGCCATGCGCAGCAGATGATTTACGCAAAATATGCGCCGAAGATGTTGGGTGTTTGCCGACAATATACAAAGGATTTGCAGCTCGCCGAGGATTTGATGATCACCGCTTTCATGAAGGTCTTTACGCATCTCAAAAACTTCGAACACAAAGGCAGTTTTGAAGGCTGGGTGAGACGTATAATCGTAAATGAATGTATCTCGGCTTTTAGGGCACAAAAGAAAGTCAGTTTTTTGGAAGACGAATATTACAAGGAAGATGGTTTCAACAATATCGAAAGCAATTTAAGCGTAGACGATATACAATTCCTAATCGACAATTTGCCAGAAGGTTACAAAATGATTTTCAACCTATTTGCAGTTGAAGGCTACAAGCACCAGGAAATCGCAACGATGTTGGGAATCACCGAAAGCACCTCAAAATCGCAATTGCACCACGCAAGGAAAATGCTACAAGAGCAGGTATTAAAATTAAAAAATTACACCAATGGGACAGAATAAAATGGAAAAGGAATTCAGAATTAAACTGAACCAGCGTGAGATTGCCCCGACCCCCAATGCTTGGGATAGACTTGATGCGATGCTGACAATCGCTGAAGAAAAAAAGCCCAAACGCGATTTTGGATGGTTGTATATCGCGGCAAGCGTAGTGGGTTTTTTGTTTGTCGGGGCGATATATTTAAGCCAAACTGAAGAAATCGTCGACCTAAAAAGGAATGAAGTCGTCCTTCAAAACCAAAAACATAGCGAGATTACTCCAACTGCTACAAAAGAAAAATCCGCCCTAACGCAGGATTCTCAAAGTATCGCCTCGGTTTCGAATGGGAATATTCAAACCACACAATCATCTAGCAAAATCAAAATCAATCAAAATAGCCCCATTCATGTAATCACACAAACAAAAAAAGAAGAGTTCCTGGCAGCAACCCAAACCTCCGGACGTCAGAAAGCAGCCGAATCAATTTCAAACACAATCATCAATCAAAAAACCGAACAGCTTACAACTGCAAAAGTTGACGAACTTCTTGCCAACGCCGAGCCTGTTCAAAACTCCGGAACCGCGAAACCTTCCGTGAAAGTCGATTCCAAAAGCCTCTTATCACAGGTTGACGGCGAACTCAACTTGTCTTTTCGTGAGAAAATGCTCCGCAAAATCAACAAGAATTATCAGGAAGTAGCGGAAGCGGTTTCGACTAGAAACATCGAACAATAATCATTAATCCAAAACACAAATTAAAATTATGAGAAATTTAACCGTTTACCTGACAGGTTTTCTATGTCTGTTCCTGACCGAAGTCTTTTCGCAGGAAACTTTCGAGCAGCGCGCCAAAGCCATCGCTGCCAAAATTGAAACAATCACCAAAGAGGAAAAAGCGGCTCTCAAATCAGAAGTCGAAGTTGTCAACGCACAACTCGAAAGCGGCACCATCACAAATGTGCAGGCCGAAGAAAAAAAAATTCAGCTCGCCGACACCCGCGCAAAAGCCATCGAAACCAGAGTCGCAGAAGCTGAAGCAGAACTCAAAACTCTCGTTCAGGAGAAAGTTGATGGTAAAATCAAAGACCAGGATTCAACGCGCCAATTCACTTTCCGTTTCGACAAACACAAAAAGAATAAAGAGAATAAAGGCGAACAACGCTCAACTTCGCAATTCGTGCTTGCCGCGGGATTCAACAACCTTATGACCGATGGCGCCGCAGCCAACTCTGATTTCGGTTATCTCAGGTCGCGTTTCTTCGAATGGGGCGTTACCGAAAACGTGCGGATTTTAAATAACAGCAATTTGCTGCATTTTAAATACGGTGTCACATTTGTGTACAATATGCTAAAGGCAACCAACAATCGTGCGTTTGTAGATATGGGAGAGCAGACAGTCCTCGCTACTTATCCAGTAGAATTGCGCCAGAAAGACACCTATTTCAAGAATGTGTTCGTGACCGTACCATTGCATCTTGAATTTGATTTCAGCAAGACCGAAACTAAAGACGGCAAAAAAGTGTTCCGCTCGCATCAAGGTTTCCGTATGGGATTCGGAGGTTTTGTTGGCTACAATGTCAACTCCAAACAATTCCTGTCTTATAAAGCCGATGGTTACCGCATCCACCAAAAACAAAAGGGCAATTGGAATATCGAAGACTGGAATTACGGCGTTAGCGCATATTTAGGCTACAAAGAAACCAGCCTTTATGTCAAATACGACATTAATCCGATGTTTAAGAACAACGTCATCGACCAGAATAATATCTCCGCTGGCGTCCGTTTCGACTTCAACTAGAATTTGTTAGAATTAGTTTTATACTGGAAGAGCGCTTCGAAAGAGGCGCTTTTTTTTTGTAGCTATTCCCGCTTTACGCTATATCTTTTGCGGCCTCCGCTGCGCTGAGGCCGCAAAAGGATATCGCTGCAATCGGGGCTAAAAATTTAATTATCAATCGCCATAAACTTTGTAACTTTGGCACTTTGTAACTCTGAAACTCCGGCTTCCATTTGATCTCAAAAAATACCATAGATACTGTTTTCGAAACCGCCCGCGTTGAGGAGGTAATTGGCGATTTTGTGCAATTAAAACGCGCCGGGAGCAACTTCAAAGGATTGAGCCCGTTTTCCGACGAGCGCTCGCCATCGTTCATGGTTTCACCCGCAAAGCAAATATGGAAAGATTTTAGTTCGGGAAAGGGCGGTAACGCTGTGGCTTTCCTCATGGAACACGAGCATTTCACTTATCCTGAAGCGATTCGATACCTCGCCAAAAAATACAATATCGAAATTGAAGAAACCGAGCAATCCGAAGAAGACAAAGCCAATACCGATGTCAAGGAAAGCATGTATCTCGTTTCGGAATACGCGCGCAATTATTTTCACGACATTTTGTTGCATTCAGAAGAAGGCAAGGCCATCGGCTATTCCTACTTCAAGGAGCGCGGATTTTCAAACGACACGATCAAGAAATTTGCTTTAGGGTATTCGCCCGAACAATGGGATGCATTTTCAAAAGAGGCACTCGGGAAAGGTTACAAACTGGAATTTTTGGAAAGTACCGGACTCACAATAAGCAAAGAAGAAAGGCTCATCGACCGTTTTCGCGGACGCGTGATGTTCCCCATTCAAAGTATGTCGGGGCGTGTACTAGGTTTCGGCGGACGTATTTTGGGCAATGATAAGAAAGCTGCAAAATATCTTAATTCTCCCGAAAGTGAGATTTACCATAAAAGCAAAGTGCTATACGGACTTTTCCACGCCAAGCAAGCGATTGCAAAACACAACAATTGCTATATGGTCGAAGGCTATACAGATGTGATTCAATTCAACCAGGCGGGAATTGAAAATGTGGTCGCCTCGTCAGGAACTGCACTAACACCCGATCAAATTCGGCTCATCAACAGGCTCACCAAAAACATCACGATTCTTTACGATGGCGATGCCGCCGGACTACGCGCTTCAATTCGTGGTGTCGACCTGATCCTCGAAGAAGGAATGAACGTGAAGATTTGTACTTTTCCCGAAGGTGAAGATCCCGATAGTTTTGCACGCAAGATGCCCTACGAGGAAATCATATCGTATCTCGAAATGAATTCGAAAGATTTTATACAGTTCAAAGCTTCGCTTTTAATGGACGAAGCCAAGAACGATCCAATCAAAAAAGCCGACCTGATTCGCGATATGGTGACGAGCGTTTCAAAAATTCCCGATCGTATCAAAAGGGAAATCTATATTCAGGAATGTTCCCGAATTATGGATATTTCCGAGCAAGTCCTGGTCAATACGCTCGCGCAGCTCGTTCAGAAAGATATCTCGGAAATTGGCAAAAAAGCCAAACAAGAGCAAAAGGCTTTTGAAGTCGTTAAAAATGACGGTCTGATTGAGGTTGAAAAAATCGATATTCTTTTTGAACTCGAACGTAAAATCATCGAAATCCTGTTGCTTTACGGCGACAAGATGGAAGAGTTCGAAGATGTGCTCCTAAAATCCAATGAAGAAGGCGAAATTGAGAATATCACTGAAAAGAAAGATTATAAAGTCTACCAGCGTATTTACCTGAGTCTTCAGGAAGATGAGGTTGAATTGGCGAATCCATTGTTCCGAGATATTTACAATAACCTGATTAACTATTACCACCAAAATGAGCATTTCCAAATTGAACAATACTTGCAGCAATTGGAACCTGAATTTGCAAACGAAGTCACAGACATCCTGATGTTAGACGAACAGCAAACACTTCACAATTGGGAAGGACGGCAGATTATTGTAAAACTAAAAGACCAAACGATCGGACAATATGTTTCCGAGACCATTCTTACGCTACGATGGTTTTTAGTCAGCCGCATCATAGAAGAACTCAAAGGCAGCCTTTCTTCAGCGCCAGAAGTAGATAATACCGAGCCACTCTCCATGGCTATGGATTACTCAAGGCTGATCAATACTTTTTCGAAAAAATTGGGAAGAGTAATGTCGCGCTATAATTAAACGATTTCAAGGGTTTTTGCTTTATTGACCAAGTCTACTAAATTCGTGACGTTTAGTTTGGTTAGCAACCTTAATTTATAAGTACTGATGGTTTTTTCATTCAGTCCCAAAATTGAGGAAATCTCGTTGTTTTTCTTACCATTGCTCAAATACCGTAAAACCTCAATCTCGCGATTTGATAGTTTGCGGTAGAGTCGTTCGCTCTTGTTTTGTTTTGCAATCAATGCAAGATTTTTCTTGATGACATCATTGAGTATAACTTGGCCCTGATGCACTTTCATTATTGCAATACCGAGACTTTCGAGTTTCGACGTTTTATGCACATAACCCGCCACACCAGCCTTAATGGCATTCGGTGCATAAATTTGCTCCGAATAGCTGCTAAAGACGATTATCTTGGTTTTGGTATAGTTCTTTATAATGGCTTTTAGTTCATAAATACTCGACAAACCGTCGAGATCCAGGTCAAGAACTAAAACATCTATTTCTTTGGTGTAAAGGACATCTTTCACCATGGAAAAATTCCCAACGTTCGCAACGATACTAATATCGATGTGATCTTTGAAGTACGATTTTACCCCGAAGTGAACAACAGGATAATTATCTGCTAAACAAACTTTAATCATAATATTTTCTTTTAGTTGTTTATCCGAAAATGAAGGATAAATTTAGTTAAAAAAAACTTAAGCCCTCAAATATTTTAGATGAAAGACCATTAATACCGATGAACTAAGCAAACCGGTATAGCGTTCATTTTGTGTTGGTTAGTTTTGTGGAGTCGTTGGTAAATTTCAAAAACCGCTTTTTCACGATCCGAATAATCATTTTCCATTTTTCCAGCCTCATCCTGAAGCATCGCCCACTCGAGTTCATCATAACTTGCGCCGAGCTGATCTTCGTCGGTTCGGTCGTCGCCAAACAGTCCGTCAGTTGGTGCTGCCTGCATAATAGACTTCGGAATTTCGAGGAATTCACCGAGCGCATAAACGTCGGACTTCATCAAATCGGCAATCGGACTCAAATCGACACCGCCATCACCGTACTTTGTATAAAACCCGACACCGAAGTCCTCTACCTTATTACCGGTTCCCGCAACTAAAAGTCCGTAAATGCCCGCAAAATAATACAAAGTCGTCATGCGCAGCCGTGCGCGCGTATTGGCAAGCGAGAGGCTGACTTTCGCCGCCTCAGGCGTTTCAGGCACTTCTTTTCTAAAGATTTCAAAGGTTGCGGTCAGGTCGGCCTCGACATTACTCACATTCGGAAACCGTCTTTTCAATTCCCCAATATGTTCCCGTCCGCGGCGTACCTGACTCGGCGCCTGGTGAATCGGCATTTCGACACACAACACCTTTAAGCCGGTTTGTGCGCAGAGCGTTGAGGTTACAGCCGAATCAACTCCGCCCGAAATGCCAATAACAAAACCATTTGATTTTGCATCTTCGGCATATGTTTTTAGCCAATCGACGATTTGCCGATTGACACTTTCCACATTCAGCGTACTTTTTTTAAGCATAATTTCTCATAATTTTAAAAACCACAATGTATCTTTGTACAAAAATAATTAAATATTTGTAGCTGTTTCCTGCTTTTCACTGCAATCTTTTATAAGATTTCCCTTTCGCTGTCGCTTTAGGTTCACCATATAAAAGGATTTTCGTTTCAATCAGGGCTAAAGTGATTCCGTTTATATGAAACAATATTTGCTGTTAACTTTATTATCTTCCTTCCTTTTTATTTCCTGTGATAAGAAAAGCAAGGTCGAGCAGGCGATTGAAAAAATTCCTATGCAGGTAAAAGTAGATCGTTTCGATAAGGCGTTTTTCGAAGCACAGCCTCAGGATTTGCCAAAACTTAAAAACCAATATCCGTTTTTCTTCCCGCCCGAAAACGACGATCAGGTGTGGATTGAAAAAATGCAGAACCCGCAATGGCGCGAACTCTACACAGAAGTCCAGAAAAAGTATGATAATTTCGACAATCAAACAGAGAAGATAACGGAACTGTTTCAACACATCGCATATTATTTTCCATCGTCAAAGACGCCCAAAGTATATACGGTCATTGCTGAAATGGATTACCAAAACAAAGTGCTCTACGGCAACGATATGCTGATAATTGCACTGGAATTGTATCTTGGCAAAGACCATCGCTTTTACGAATTTCCAACATATCTCACTCAGGGATTTGAGCAAAATCAGATCATGCCCGACATTGTTTCGGCCTTTTCTAGGGGAAAAATTCTGCCGCCCACAGAAAACACCTTTCTCTCACAAATGATTTATGCTGGCAAAGAATTGTATATTAAGGACTTACTGCTGCCTGAATACAATGATGCAGATAAAATAGGTTACAAACCTGAAGGCATCATTTGGTGTCAGGAAAATGAAGATTATATCTGGCGCCATTTCATAGAGAACAAAATGTTATATGACACCGATCAGAAACTCATTCCTAGATTTATCGCGCCTGCGCCGTTTTCAAAATTCTATCTTGAGATCGACAATGAGTCGCCGGGTCGTGTCGGTGCCTGGATTGGATGGCAGATTGTGCGTTCTTATATGGAAAATAATGAGGTAACTTTGCAGCAAATGCTGAAGACTGAGTCAAAGGAGATATTCGAAAAATCAAAATACAAACCCAAGAAAAATGGCTGATACAATCAAATCCGAAATCAAATTCATAGTTGAACTAGACCAAAACCGCGTTCCTGAAAAATTGAGTTGGACCGCACAAGATGGCGGAATAGAAGCCGAAGAAGCAAAGGCCATGATGCTTTCCATCTGGGACACCAAATCCCAAGAAACAATGCGCATCGATTTATGGACAAAAGATATGCCAGTCGATGAAATGAAATTGTTTTTCCATCAGACATTAGTCGCAATGGCAGATACGTTTCTACGCGCTACCGACGACCAAAAAATGACCGATACGATGAAAGATTTCTGTGATTATTTTGCAGAGAAACTGGAACTCAACAAATAGGCACTAGAATTCGCTATTGTTCTTAAAAACGTCCTGGTTAATGGTATCGATATAGTCCAATACCGCTTCTTTTCCCGTCATTTCAGTCGCTGAGGTCACGAAGTACGGGGGCATCTCCGACCAATTATTGGCAATCATCTGCTTGGTGTAAGCAGCGACATGTGAATCAATTTTTACCTTGCTGATCTTATCTGCCTTCGTAAAAACAATGCAGAACGGAATTTCGCTATCGCCCATATACTCCATGAATTCGAGATCGATATGCTGTGCTTCGTGGCGAATGTCGATCAAAACGAACGCACAAACCAACTG
>Ga0136636_10000002_pt1 | contig 93246 bp, 87 predicted proteins | sample AntDrymUQ8522106_2_FD_104653 | JGI IMG/M metagenome (GOLD analysis project Ga0136636, IMG submission 104653) | Polar desert sand microbial communities from Dry Valleys, Antarctica - metaG UQ852 (21.06) | ecosystem: Environmental > Terrestrial > Soil > Desert | place: Antarctica: Dry Valley... | reverse complement strand
CCAGGGAACCGAAGCCTCCCTTTCCCTCGATTTTTCCGGTGAAAGTCTGCATCGACGCGGCTATCGAACCGGCGGCGGCGAAGCTCCCCTCAAGGAGACCCTGGCTGCCGCCATTGTCAGTCTCTCAGGCTGGTTGCAACACACCGATACCGAACCCATTCTCCTGGATCCGATGTGCGGTAGCGGTACCATACTCGCAGAAGCGGCGATGATCGCTTGTAATATTCCAGCTAACATCAACCGCAAGGAATTCGCATTTGAGAAATGGAACGACTGGGACAATGACCTATTTGATATGATAGTCGATTCGTTATTGAAGAAAGTACGCGAGTTCCACTACACTATAAAAGGTTACGACAAGGCGCCGAGTGCGGTTTTAAAAGCGAAAGACAATGTTAAGAACGCCAATCTCGACGAATACATCACTATTTCCGAAAGAAATTTCTTTGATACTGAAAAGGAAACTTCAGGTCCGTTGCATATTTTATTTAATCCGCCTTACGGCGAACGGCTCAATATTGAAATGGAACGATTTTACCGAGAGATTGGCGATACATTAAAACAAAATTATCCAGGAACCAATGCGTGGTTTATCACGGCGAACCTTGAAGCGTTGAAATTTGTCGGACTCAAACCTTCGCGAAAAATCAAACTTTTTAACGGAAGCCTCGAAGCCCGACTCGTAAAGTATGAAATGTATGAAGGCAGCAAGCGCACCAAGTTCCAACCCAATTCAAATTCTGAAGATCATGAGTAAATTACAATTGCGCGCGTTTATTTTCCAACTGTCATGTTTCGCGATTTTGTTTGTTGGTTTCCGATATCTGATCGCCGGCTACACCAACTTGTCGGGATTTTGGATTCCGCTTACAGCTTTTGTCGCGGGAACGATATTATCGCCAAAGTTTCAGGCCGCCAAAACCAAAGACGGAGAAAAATTGTTCATGTCGTGGCTTTTCCTCAAAGGAGTCAGGAAAATTGGATAGATCGTCTTGGCGCTTGGCGAGGTTGGGGACTTTATAGCAGAGTATTTTCTGCCGAAACGAAGATATGATAAAAAACGTTAATTCCACTAAATCCCCAATCTCGCCAAACGGCTGTTAGCGGTTCGGGCTTTATTTTTTAAGTTCATTTATCTACAAATATGGTTTTTGTTTTTTTAATAGTTGCTATTCCAACCTCTGTTTTTAGTTGATCATCCAGGCACAGAGTGAACTTCAATTTTCAAATTTCCTGTTCCTATGTTAAATGTGACATTAAAATAAACTGTCCTTTCTTTTTTAGCAATTGAATTTAAATATTCAAATTTGTCCATTCTAATATTATGACTCAACTCATCGTATAATTTATTGATATTTAATTCCTCAATTTCAATCTTAATACTTAACGAGATGTCGGAAAAAAGTTTAAAGTCTACTACGTCTCCGTACTTTGAAATGATACTCTGAATTTTATTAATTGCAGAATGCCTTTCTTCGTTGCTATATCCTATCCAAAAAAGATTCTCCATTAAAATATCGCTTTCGATTTATTATTTGTTTAATTGTCGTCTTCAGCCTGACCGCTAACTGGCGAGTTCGAAATACTTACTTTTTCGTTTTTACGGTTACAGTTGTTTTCGTTTTGTAAATTGGGAAAAAGTATGAAACGGTGTAGTTAAATCCGACACCGAAATCGCCGTCATAAGTGCGATGGAATCCCGGAATGTATAGGTTGTCGAAGTTCTCAGGTTTGTTATTGGCCATCATTTTATTGGCGCGCAGGCTGAAACCTACATAAAAATTATTCCACACTTTGGCGTTCATTCCCACAACAACCTCAATCCACTGCGCTGATAATCCCCCGAATTTTTCTCCGGATGAAATACTGGTAGTTTCATTGAAATAATCGTTGCGATTGTAGATAGTGTAGGAGTTGAGCGTTTGGCTGAAGGTACTAACGCCATAGCGCATTCCGATATAAATTTTATTTTCCATGTCGAGCCAATTCTCGTACAGGTTGTAATCAAAACCCGCACGGAAGTAGGTTCCTTTGGTTGTAAAACTAAGTCGGTCGTCAGTAACCGTTTTGTTTTCATTGCCAATTTCACCGGCGATGAAATATCTTTTCGTGAGTCGGTAATCGCCCACCAGCTCAAGGCCTTTATAATTTTTTTCATAGAACGAGCGCGAAAGCTTGAATAAATCAACACCAACGCGAAAACCGTATCGGTCGGTCTTGATTACGACGCTGTCTTTCTTTTGATCTTGTGCCTGAATCGTCAATGAAAACAGCAGTACAATGATACTAGAAATATATTTGGAGGTGTACTTCATTTTCTGTTAAAATCAGGGATTGGATGAGTGTGATATCTTTGATCCAAAGTTCGTCTGGTGCGGCGGCATCGGTTAGAATATAAGGGTTTTCGGCGTCGAGGACGAACACTGTTTTAAAACCGCAAGCGCGCGAGATAAAGACATTGCTTCTTGCGTATCGGAATTCAAGGTTGTCTTCGTTTACTAGCGAAGTATCGTCATTGCCAAAATTGAGGATAAACCGATACTTAGTCAAATCTGCGGTTGTTTTCAAGGGCATGAGAATGGTGCTTTTTCCATTGAAAAGTAGCCCATCTTCTAGCCCTTCGCCAACTATTGCAAGATTGGTCACTGTTTTTAGCGCTGTCGGATTGTTGATGTCGTAAAAATTTACGATGAGTCGGGGCGTTGTTGGCGTAGCGGCATCGCAGATATCGTCTTTTTCACAACCCGTCAAAGTCCAGGCTAGTGCCATCAGCAATAGGAGTATTTTTTTCATAAACGGAATTGCATTATCTTTTTTCCAAAAGTACAACATTTTCGACATGATGTGTTTGCGGAAACATATCGACCGGGCGCACGCGTGTCACTTTGTATTGCACGTCCATCAAAGCGAGATCACGTGCTTGTGTCGCCGAATTGCAACTCACGTATACGATTTTTTCAGGGGCGATTTTTAATATTTGCGCGATAACATCACCGTGCATGCCATCGCGTGGCGGATCGGTAATGATGACATCGGGATGTCCGTGGTTTGCGATAAAACTTTCGTTGAAAACTAATTTCATATCACCAACGTAGAACTCGCAATTGGTGATATCATTGCGTTTGGCATTGGCTTTTGCATCGATGATTGCCTCGGGAATACTTTCGACGCCAATTACTTTTTTGGCATTTTTGGATACGAATTGGGCAATGGTTCCGGTTCCCGTGTATAGGTCATAGACGATTTCATTTCCGGTGAGTCCGGCGAATTCCCGGGTGATCTTATACAGTTCATAAGCCTGATCCGAATTCGTTTGGTAAAATGATTTGGCGTTGATGCTGAATTTTAAGCCTTCCATTTCCTCCAGTATATAATCGCGACCGCTGTACAATATAATTTGCTGATCGTATAGTGTGTCATTGGCCTTTTGATTAATCACATATTGGAGTGAAGTAATTTCCGGAAAACGTTCGGCTATAAAGGCAAGCAGCAGGTTTCGGTTTTCGGCATCATCTTCAAAAAATTGTATCAGTACCATAATCTCACCCGTCGAAGCCGTACGGATCATCAACGTACGCAATAATCCCGCATGATGTCTGGGGTTGAAGAATGTTAGTCTGTTAGCATTGGCGAAAGCTCTTACTTCATTCCGAATCGCGTTGGACGGATCTTCCTGAAGGTGGCATTTTTTGATATCGAGAATTTTGTCCCACATTTTCGGGATATGGAAACCCAGCGCATTGCGATCTTCGATGCTGTGGTCATTTCCGATTTCTTCCTCGGTAAGCCAACGACTGTCGGAAAAAGAGAATTCCATCTTATTGCGATAGAAAAATTGTTTTTCAGAACCTAGAATGGGCTCGAATTCAGGAAGTTCAACTTTACCGATGCGTTTGAGATGGTTATAGACCTCGTTATTTTTGTAGAAAAGCTGTTGGGAATAATTCATATTTTGCCATTTGCAACCACCGCAAACGCCAAAATGGATGCACACCGGCGCAATTCGGTGTTCTGAATATTCGTGGAAACGGATTGCCTTTCCTTCATAATACGCTTTGCGTTTTTTGAAAGTCTGTACATCGACAACATCGCCGGGAACGACATTCGGAATGAAGATGACTTTCCCATCGGGCGCCTTTGCCACCGAAACGCCTTTGGCCCCGGCATCGAGGACTTTAATATGATCGAAAACGATTTTATCTGTATTTTTTCTTGACATGGCGCAAAAATAAGGCATTGGTTAGATTTATGAATCAATTTTAGAAATAATTTAAGCGCATTTCATTTTAGCTGTAATAAAAAGGAACGATTTTAATTAAAGGTTGTAATTGACCTGTGTTTAGTGGCGAAAAAATCGTAAATTCGATAGCTTTAAAAAATCAATAATTATGAAAAGAAATGCAACTGCTGTATGGCAAGGAAGCCTCAAAGAAGGCAACGGAAAAATAACTACCCAAAGTGCGGTGCTCAACAATGCGCAGTATTCTTTCAAGACGCGTTTTGAAGATGGCGTAGGAACCAACCCGGAAGAATTAATTGCTGCGGCACATGCGGGCTGCTTTACGATGCAGCTTTCGGCCTACATTGGCGAGGGAGGACATGCGATAGAAAGCATCGAAACCAAGTGCGATGTCAATTTTGAAAATGGTGCGGTCGTCGGTTCGCATCTTACCGTAAATGCAAAAGTAGAAGGTATTTCAAATGACGACTTTCAGGCGCTCGTTACCAAAGCTGAGAAGAACTGTCCCATTTCAAAATTGCTCAATACTGAAATCACCTCGTCAGCAACACTGGCATAATTAAACAAGAAGAAGCGGTCTCAGTACTCAAAAAACGTAAATTTTGGTATTAATTCTTCAATGAAAATATCAAAAAATCTGATTTGGGAATGTGAAACTGCCTTGTTTCTGAAGATTATCTGTTAAAGAAAAAAATGAAAGAGGGAATCTCATCGTTTTGAGACTCCCTCTTTTTATTATAATAAATGTGAGTTTTTAGAATGCAATATCGAAATTGCCATTGGTAATGGTAACCTCGTTGCCTTCAAAATCTTTAAGCGTTCCCGAAAAACTACCTTTGATATGGTTTGCAGCAGCGCTGCTGACATTGACGTTGAAAGAATTTCCAGTTTCAATATCATACTCTCTGTCGCCTTCATTGTATAGAAAATAATAACAGGTTTCTGTTCCCGGCATCATATATTCTACTTTGAAAATGATTTGTGCTGACGTATCGTTTTTCTTTTTTGCGGTGATATACAAATCGGTATATTCAACACCATTTTCAGTAACGAGTTGCTTTACAACTTCAGTTTCATCAAACATAATAGCGGTGCCATTAACACTGGCTTTCAAAAACTTATTTTGAGCAACTGGAATTGGCGTAAACGCATCAGTCGGGTTATCTTCACAGGAAGAAAACATGATACAGCCGATAAATGATAATAATAGTAATAGCTTTTTCATACGCGTTCGTGTTTCGTCCAAAGTTATAAAATAAAAAAAGCTACTGCTTGTCCTAGCGTGTTAAAGTTATTTACGAAATTCAACTCTAAAATTACAATACACCCATATTGCTACTGTAGGTAATTGAAAAAGAAATGATTGCCAAAGTTTGCAGTGATGCCTATAAATCGCATTTATATCGTTATTTTTGCAACGCAACTGGATGATTTCTCTCCAAAAAGAAGGAATTGTAAAAAAATACTTTAAAAAATATTACAATGTCAGTGTTAGAAAAAATCGATTCTGAAGGCATTATCGCATTAGAGAACAAATATGGAGCACACAATTATCATCCACTGCCGGTTGTTTTGAGCAGAGGAGAAGGTGTTTATGTATGGGATGTCGAGGGCAAAAAATACTATGATTTCCTTTCCGCGTACTCGGCTGTCAACCAAGGGCACTGCCATCCGAAGATTGTTGGTGCGATGATCAACCAGGCACAAACACTTACGCTGACCTCTAGGGCATTTTATAACGATCAGTTAGGACCTTACGAAGAATACCTTACCAATTATTTCGGTTTTGATAAAGTACTGCCAATGAATACGGGTGCCGAAGCGGTGGAAACGGCTATCAAATTGTGCCGTAAATGGGCGTATGAAGTCAAAGGCATTGCCGAAAAGCAAGCAGAAATAATTGTATGTGATGGCAATTTCCACGGAAGGACGACAACCATTATTTCATTTTCTAACGATGAGAATGCGCGCAAAAATTTCGGACCCTATACCGAAGGATTTATAAAAATTCCTTACGATTCTATCGAAGTACTCGAGCTTACCTTGCAATCTTCAGCCAATATTGCGGGCTTTCTTGTAGAGCCGATACAAGGTGAGGCGGGAGTTTACGTGCCATCCGAGGGCTATTTGACTAAGGCGAAAGCGCTGTGTGAAAAATACAATGTGCTGTTTATTGCCGATGAGGTACAGACGGGAATTGCACGTACAGGGAAATTACTGGCAGTCGACCACGAGAATGTGAAGCCCGATATCCTGATCTTAGGAAAGGCCATTTCAGGTGGCGTTTATCCGGTATCGGCAGTTTTAGCCAATGACGCGATCATGAACGTGATCAAACCCGGACAGCATGGTTCTACTTTCGGTGGAAATCCCGTTGCTGCTGCCGTAGCGGTTGCTGCTTTGGAAGTAGTTAAGGAGGAGAATCTCGCTCAAAATGCTGAGGCTCTGGGGCAAATCTTTCGTAGAAAAATCGGTGATTATATTATCAATTCGTCGATCGCGACAATGGTTAGGGGAAAAGGACTGCTCAATGCGATAGTTATCAACGATACCGAAGAAAGCGAAACGGCTTGGAATATCTGTCTGGCTTTACGCGATAACGGATTGTTAGCCAAACCCACACACGGCAATATCATTCGCTTTGCGCCGCCGTTAGTGATGAACGAAGAACAGTTACTCGACTGCATTTCGATTATTATTAAAACGCTAAAGCAGTTTGAAAAATAAAAAAATCCTCCGGCTGGAGGATTTTTTTTACTCATTTTCTTGTTGGTATTGCATTTTTTCCATGAGGTTCTTTTGAAAGTCTTCGATACCTTCGGGTCCAATGGCAACCCATAGATAGATCTGAAAAACGAAATACACCGCGCTGAGCGCAATTCCTATTATGGCTAGAATACGTCCGGTGTTGATGTTCGAATAACCTTCATATAATTCCGGATTTTGAGCGTACAGCGCCATATCTTTTTTGGCGAGTACTAACGCCATGATTCCGAGAATCATCCCGACGATTCCCCAACAACAGCAGGTTAGAATTGAAAGTATTCCGAGGATGAGGACAGCATTGGAATTGGGTAATTTTTGTTTTTCCATTTTTTAAGGGTTTAGGGGATGAAACATTTTCAGAATGTATGAAACAATCATAATGACGGCATTCACGATAGCTAGTCCGATGAGAATACGGTGGTAATTTCTGCTCTTATCTACAAAATGCAAAGCAAGAAGGCTAAAAAACAGGATCGTGGTGTAAATGGCAGGGAACTGAAAAAAAGCTTCGGTGAAGTTACCTTTCAACACCAGCAATAATGCCCTTTGCGTTCCACAGCCCAAACAGTCAATTCCGAAAAGTTGTTTGTTGAGGCACGGAATCATGTAATCTGTTGCATTCAAAATGAATTGTTTTTACTATACAATTTTACGAAAAAATATTCACAAAAGAATTACCACGGTATTGTTTTAAAGTTTGTTACTTTTGAAATCACTGAAAATTAAACCATGAGAAAGTTATTGATTCCGATGATGGCTCTGGCCATAATTGTGGCATTTTACGAACAAACAAAAATTGATAAAAACATCTATGTGATCTGTGTCGCCATTGCCATTTTTATGTATGGTATGTTACGGCTGAGTGCCAAAACTCCGAGTAAAAACGTTAATAAAAACGACGATGATATTTAGTAAAGGGGATAAGGTTTCTGTGCTCGACGACGCTTATAACGGTGTCGTAATTTCGGTCAAAGATAACGAGGTTTTGATTGAAACTGACGATGGATTTACGATGACTTATTTTGTCAATGAATTGATTAAAATTAACGATTCCAGCGACTTAACTAAAATTATGGGAAGTTTCAATTCAAATTCTGTAAAACAAGAAAAAGAAATTCCGAAACCCCGATCTTTTATTAAAGAGAAGAAAAGTAAAGGTGAAATTCCGCCACCCGAATTCGATCTTCATATCGAAAAACTCGTCAAAAATTTCAGGGGTATGAGCAACCATGATATTCGCACGCTGCAGACCGAAACAGCAAAACGCCACATCGAATTCGCGATTAGAAACCGCATTCCGAAAATCGTTTTTATACATGGTGTGGGCGAAGGAATTTTGAAATCGGAACTTGACTTTTTGATGGGCCGCTACGACAATCTAACGTTCCATGATGCCAATTACCAAAAATATGGCGTAGGGGCAACCGAAGTTTATTTCAGGCAATCGAAATAAATTAATTAGCGGTAATGAGTTCGCCCCAAAGAATGTCATTTCCATAGTAGAAAGTGCTGGTACCTTTCCTGAAAGTTACGCCTTTAAGCCTGATCGTATGCTTAACCGAAGTTGGTCCATTAGTAGTTGTGGTGACTTCAATAATCCCGCTGACATTGTTAACGCCATTCTCTGCAAGCCATTCTTCAGTGATTGTCGGTGAGGCCGGAAGCGTCGGAGCACAGAAATAATCGGCATTAGTACCAAGCGGCAAAGCGGTTTCAAACAGTCGGTAGCTCAATTTATTAGTAGTACTGCTGATCAACCTTGATTTTGGAACGTTCAGATTTGTTGTAGAAAGTAACGCTGGATCTAAATTCTGGATAAACATCGCTTCAATTCTGCTATTTGCCACATTATACAATGTAGTACTCGATGGGCATAAGGCAATATTCTCAGGGAGGAACGCCAAATCAAGCGGTCTAGCATCTGTCGTAAAATCACCAAAAGTGAACTCGTCATAACGTTGCTGGCCAACAGGTTTGTTGAATGTAATTGGTTTAAAAACAATATTGTGATTGTATTTAACCAATTTAGTTGCGCCGGTTGTCACATTAGGTGCCGAATATATAGGGGTAGTTGCAATTTCTATAAATCCTGCGATGGCATTCCACTCGGCAACGGCAATCGGAAAAATGGGCTGGATGATATCGGGACAGATATTATCCCTGGTGACATTTCCATTATAAGTGCGATATCTGACTTCAACCTCACCGCCAATCAAAATGATATCTGGCGTTCCAACGGGCGTAATTTCATTTTTAAAAGCATCGTAACTATCGGGGATTTTGACGAACAATGCCTGATTTTCTTTGAGTTTGTAAAGGATATTGCCGCAAGAGCTCGCCGTTACATCGTCAAAATTGATGGCTTCTACTGTAACGTCACCGTCGTCGCAACCATTCATTAATACGATCAGAAACAATAATCCCAAATACTTTTTCATGTTTTGTCAATTTGAAACAAAAATAGGATTTTAATCGGGAATCAACAATGATTTTGCATTCGATTAACACCGCAAATTCATAACTTTGCGCCGATGAAAAAAGTATATCTCGACAACGCCGCAACAACTCAAATTCTTCCCGAAGTAGTTCAGGAAATGATAAAAGTAATGAATGAGGATTTTGGAAACGCTTCTTCTACGCATACTTTCGGACGCCATGCCAAGAGTCTGCTCGAACTTTCAAGGAAGTCAATTGCTAAAGAATTGCATGCAACTGCACAAGAGATCATCTTTACATCTGGCGGTACCGAAGGCAACAATTGGATTTTGCGAAACGCGGTGAAAGAGATTAAAGTCAGCAGAATTATTTCAAGCCGAATCGAACATCACGCCGTACTGCATACCATTGAAGCGCTAGAGCGTGAATTCGGAATTGAGGTTTGCTATGTAAACGTGCAGACCGACGGCAATATAGACATTACGCATCTGGTAGAATTGCTTTCCGATAGCAAACCGACGTTGGTTTCGCTGATGCATGTCAACAATGAAACCGGGAACATACTTGATTTGGAACGCGTTGCCCGTATTTGCAAGCAGCATCAGGTCTATTTCCATTCTGACACCATTCAGTCAGTCGGAAAAACGGCAATAGATTTAAGGATAATACCAGTCGATTTTATTGTTGCTAGTGCGCACAAATTCCACGGACCAAAAGGTGTTGGTTTTGTATTCGCGAGAAAAGGCCTGACACTGAACAATATGCTTTTTGGCGGCGACCAGGAAAAAGGACTGCGACCTGGTACAGAAGCAACGCACAATGTGGTCGGTATGGCGAAAGCGTTAGAACTTTCTTATGCAAATCTTGAGATTCATACCGAGCAGATTACTAGACTCAAAAAGTATCTTCTTAACCAAATTAACGCCCATTTTCCAGGTTTTAAAATCAATGGGAATTCTGGTGGTTTTTACAATATGACCAATCTTCAGTTGCCTGTTTCGGATGAAAAAACGGCGATGATTCTTTTCCATTTAGATATGAAAGGCATTGCGGTTTCTCGTGGTAGTGCGTGCCAATCGGGTAGTGTCAAGCCATCGCACGTACTTGCGGAAATGTTGTCGGCTGCCGATTTGAAAAGACCTAGCTTGCGAATTTCATTAAGCCATTTCAATACAATCGAGGATATTGATTACCTTATCGAGGTTTTAAGAACGGTTTAAATCGAGCTCGGTTTACTTTACGAGTATGACGTATTTCCACGCATCTAAAATCATCACATCATCGCCTCTAAGTTCATAATCAGTCGCGGCAAATAGATCTTTGTAGGTTCCTTTCTGATACTTCGAATCGAGTTTGACCGTTACCGGTTTATCGCTATAATTGATGATCGATATGACTTGATTTTCATTTTTTGTGCGCGAAAAAGAAATGACCTGTTCAGGCTTGTTGTTAAAAATTCGAATCATTTCACCGCCATGACGGCCATTCCAAAATGCTTGGTTTTTATGCTTCAATTCAAATAACTTCTTATAGATTCCCGCAAACGGATGCTCTTTCCATTGAATCACATCTTTGTCGAAAAATTGGAGCGAACGATCCAAACCTGCTTCCTGTCCGCTATAAACCAAAGGCATTCCGTTTACCGTGCCCGCTAAAACCATAGAAGCTTCGAGTCCGTCGCCGAAATTTGAAAACTGATTGCCTTCCCATGAGTTCTTATCGTGGTTTTCGGTAAACGTCATACGATAGGCATCTTTCGGAAAGGTACTCACATCGTGGGCCATGTATTCAATGAGTCCGCCGAGGCTTTTGTGGTCTTTGGTGACCGCGCGCATTTTCTCCCACAAACTCCACGAATACGTCATGTCGAAAGCTTTTTTGTGAAGGTCGCGTGATTCCCATTCGCCAAGCATGAACACGGGTTTGATCTGGTCGAGTTCGGCTCGAGTATTTTCCCAAAAGTCTACCGGAATAAATCCTGCGACATCACAGCGGTAGCCATCGATATTAAAATCTTTTACCCAATACACCATCGCTTGGGTCATATATTTTCGTAGCTCGGGATTCTCAAAATCAAAATCGATTACGTCGTCCCAATCATACCAAGGTGTTGGCTGAAAATTTCCTTCAGGCGTTTTCGAATACTAATCGGGATGGTCTTTTGCAAGCGGATTGTCCCAAGAAGAATGGTTAGCGACCCAATCGACGATCACATACATGCCCATGCTGTGTATCTTATCAACAAGCGCCTTAAAATCGTCTTTATTTCCAAATTCAGGATTGATACCGTAATAATCTTTTATCGAATAATAGCTCCCCAGCACGCCTTTGCGTTTTTCGACGCCAATCGGGTTGATCGGCATCAGCCAAATTATATTAATGCCCAATTCTTTTAACCTGGGTAGGTGGCTTTCAAAAGCTTTAAAGGTACCTTCTGGTGTAAATTGTCTTATGTTGACTTGGTAGATCGTGGCATTTTTGCTCCACGTTGGATGCTGCAATTCGACATAACTTTTTGGCTGATAGACATCAGATTTCCTTTCTACGGGTTTGGGTACAGGATTTTTTTTGGAATTGCAGCAATATATTATGGTCAATAATGGAAGGTAAAGATATATGCGACGCAAGATTGAAGTTTTTGTGTGTCTAATTTACGGATTATCTGTTGGAAATCGTCATGTTCTACTGCTTAGGTTGTGTCAAAATTAAATTGCCACAAAAAATTGCCACAAAATATAGCAGCCATTTTTTTTTATAATAATGTATTTAATTTTGAGGCGTAATTAGAAATCTGGAATCGCGAGAGAACGTGCGCTTTGAGAACAAATAGGAATTTTACAACAAAAGGAAAACACCTTAAATTGTCGGTTACCGAGCAACTTAAGGTGTTGTTGTTTTATTTCTAGGAATTCCGAATCCTACAAGTGGATTACTTCACCATACGCATCAGCAACGGCTTCCATTACAGCCTCGCTCATTGTAGGGTGTGGGTGGATGGCTTTAAGGATATCATGTCCGGTCGTCTCCAGTTTTCTGGCAACAACCGCTTCAGCAATCATATCGGTAACACCGGCGCCAATCATGTGGCAACCCAGCCATTCGCCATATTTTGCATCGAAAATTACCTTCACAAAACCATCAGGGGTTCCGGCAGCCTTTGCCTTGCCAGATGCGGTGAAAGGAAATTTCCCAACTTTAAGTTCGTAGCCTTTTTCCTTTGCTTGTTTTTCAGTTAGACCTACAGAAGCAATTTCTGGAGTGGCGTAGGTACAGCCCGGAACATTTCCATAATCAAGCGCTTCCACGTGCAATCCTGCAATTTTCTCCACGCATAGAATTCCTTCAGCCGAAGCCACGTGCGCCAAAGCCTGGCCCGGAGTTACATCGCCAATTGCATAATAACCCGGAATATTGGTTTGGTAATAAGTGTTTACTAGTATTTTGTCTTTATCTACAGCGATGCCGACATCCTCCAGCCCTATGTTTTCGATATTGGTTTTGATTCCAACGGCCGATAACAGCATTTCCGCTTCGAGCGTTTCTTCACCTTTGGCCGTTTTCACGGTCGCTTTTACTCCTGAACCGGAAGTGTCAATTTTTTCTACCGAGGAGTTGGTCATGATTTTTACACCAGCTTTTTTCATCGATCGTTCCATTTGTTTGGAGATGTCTTCGTCTTCAACTGGAACGATGTTCGGCATGAATTCAACAATCGTCACTTCGGTTCCCATCGCATTATAAAAATGGGCAAACTCAACGCCAATAGCACCTGAACCAACAATAATCATTGATTTCGGCTGTGTCGCCAAAGTCATCGCCTGACGATAGCCAATCACTTTTTTCCCATCTTGTGGAAGGTTCGGCAACTCTCTTGAACGCGCGCCTGTAGCTATAATAATATGATCGGCGGTATATTCGGTTGCGTTACCATTGGCTGCAGTAACATCAACTTTTTTTCCAGGTTTTAGTTTTCCGAATCCTTCAATGACATCGATCTTGTTTTTCTTCATTAGGAACTGTACTCCTTTACTCATGCCATCGGCAACACCACGGCTTCTTGCTACAACCGCATTGAAATCTTTGTCAAAAGCCGTAACAGTCAATCCGTAATCAGAAGCATGCTTGAGGTAATCGAAAACCTGCGCCGATTTGAGTAAGGCCTTCGTCGGAATGCAACCCCAGTTGAGGCATACGCCACCCAAATTTTCTTTTTCAATTATGGCTACTTTAAAACCCAATTGAGACGCACGGATCGCAGTCACATACCCGCCAGGGCCACTTCCTAAAACAATAATATCGTATTTCATTTCTAATTTTTTATTTGTTTTTTATAGGTGAAATGGAATTCGCATGATAGCTCATTTCATTTCTAAGTTTTTATTTGTTTTTTATAGCTGAAATGAAATTCGAAAATTGCCTATTTCAACCGACTCTTTTCTGCTAAATTTCAGTTAGCGAAATTAAGCATTTTTATTAAATCAGGAATTGTCTTCTACCAAAAACTGTGAGTAATATAAATTCTTGTAGTAGCCGCTTTCCCGGTTGAGCAATTCGAGATGCGAACCTTGTTCAACAATCAGCCCTTTGTCCATAACGACGATTTTGTCGGCATTGATAATCGTCGCGAGCCGGTGCGCAATCACGATTGACGTTCTCCCTTTTGTGATGGTTTCCGTGGCACGTTGAATCAATTCTTCGGAATACGTATCGATAGAAGACGTCGCTTCGTCCAAAATCAGGATGCTCGGATTGCTCACATAAGCGCGCAAGAAAGCAATCAACTGGCGTTGTCCCGAAGATAGCATCACACCGCGCTCTTTGACATTGTAATCGTAGCCGCCCGGCAAACTCATAATAAAATCGTGTACCCCGATTTTTTGCGCCGCTGTAATGACATTCTCACGCGAAATATCTGGGTTACTCAAAGTGATGTTGTTAAGAATGGTATCGGCAAATAAAAACACATCCTGTAAAACCACAGCGATTTGTTTGCGTATTGAACTCAAGCTATAATCGTTGATATTTCTGTCGTCAATGCAAATCGTGCCTTTGCTGATTTCATAAAAACGGTTGAGCAGATTGATAATCGTCGACTTTCCAGCTCCTGTCGCGCCAACAATCGCAATCGTTTGACCCGCCTTGACGTCAAGGTCGATGCCTTTGATGACTTCTTCATTGTCGACATAGCTGAAGTGTACGCCTTTAAACTGGATGTTGCCTTCAAACAAAGGTGCTTCAACGGTGCCCGTGTCCTGGATCTGGTCATCAGTATCGAGAATATCAAATACGCGGTTCGCGGCAATCATCCCCATTTGCATCTCGTTAAACTTATCAGCGATCTGGCGCAATGGGTTGAACAACATGCCAATAAACATTGTATACGAAAACAAATCCCCAAAAGTGGTAAAATTGTCGCCGTTAAGTATCCTGATTCCACCATACAAAACGACAAATCCCAACGTCAGTGACGAAATGATATCGGCGATCGGGAAGAAAATGGAGTTATAGAGAATGGTCTTGATCCATGCTTTCTTATGCTTGCCGTTGATTTCGCTGAACTTTTCGGCCTCAATGTCCTCGCGGTTAAAAAGCTGCACGATTTTCATTCCGGTGACGCGTTCCTGAACAAATGTATTCATATTGGCAACCTGTGTGCGTACCTCTTCAAAAGCAACCTGCATCTTGCGTTGGAAAATCCGCGTAAAGAAAACCAAAATAGGCATCGCCACGATCACAATCCATGTCAGTTTCCAATTCATATAAAACATAAAACCCATCACAACGACCATTTTCATCAAATCACTGATGATCATGAACAACCCTTGGCTGAAAATGCGTGCGATCTGCTCAATATCTGACACTGATCGGGTTACAAGCTGCCCAACAGGCGCATGATCGTAATATTTCATCCGGAAACGCAACATGTGATGAAACAATTTTACGCGGATGTCTTTCACGATATCCTGCCCCAGCCAGTTGGCCCAGTAAACGAAATAGAACTGAGAAAAAACCTCGAGCAACAGCACTATGCCCATAAGCATAATGTAGAAAAGCAGTCCGTGCGCGTCGTGCGTCTTGATGTAACCGTCGACCGTTTGTTTGAGCAGATACGGGCGTAAGGCGGCAAAAACCGACAGCGAGATGGCGAACGCGATTACCCCGTTGAACCGCCGTTGGTACGGTTTGGTGTATTTTAAAATGCGTTTGAAAACGTTGGTATCGAATGCTTTTGCTTTCATTTTTTTAGAAGCTCTTCCCGCTATTCGCTGTATCTTTTGTAGGATGCCTTCGCTAACGCTCCGGCTAATCCTTACAAAAGGATGTCGCTGCTATCGGGGCTATGGGTTATCGATCGTATTCCTGTAACGGAATATAATCATATTTTATCTCTGTTAAATACAAACCGTGTGCGGGCACCGAAAATCCGGCCTCGCTGCGATTTTTGCTGTCAATGACGGCGTTGAATTCGGCAATCGTAATTTTGTGCAACCCGACATTGATTAGCGTACCGACGATTGCGCGCACCATATTGCGCAAAAACCGGTCGGCCGATATCGTAAAAATAAGCCTATTTTCTGCGTGTTTCCAAAACGCCTGAGTTATTTTGCAGTTAAAAGTGTTTACATCGGTATGCACTTTTGAGAAACACTGGAAATCGGTATGCTGTAACAAATCGGTTGCGGCTTGGTTCATCAAACTCACATCGAATGGCTGTTGGCAGTACCAACTGAGTTCGGGCAAAAAGACGTTTTTCGATGTGTTGATATGGTATTCGTAAGTCCGCTGTGTCGCGTCAAACCGTGCATGCGCCGTGTCGTGGACGAAAATAATCTCGGAAACGGCGATGTCTTTGGGAAGAAACGAATTGAGCTTATGAATGATGTTTGACCCGTCTATAGTGCCTTCAAAATCAAAATGTGCAAACATCACTTTAGCGTGAACGCCTGTGTCGGTTCGGCCGGCGCCCATTAAATCTATAGGCGCATTGAGAACTGTCGATAAAGCTTTGGTCAGAGTTTCTTGTACGGAAGTTGCATTGGGTTGGTATTGCCAGCCGTGGTAATGGGTTCCGTTGTAAGAGAGTTTGATGAAGTAACGCAAGCAGATTGATTTTGAGAAGCAAAGATACTAATACTTGGTTGTTTTTTTCGGGTGGAAAATGTAAGGAAATGTTAATTTGATTTTGCCTGCAAGATTGTTTATTTTTGCGCCAAGCCTAGCCCCGATTACAGCGAAAATCCTTTTATTGCTCAACGAATCTCCATAGATTGACTTACAAGAATCTTAGCAACCGTTCAAAAGCGCAATAGGCAATAAAAGATTGCAGCGGAAAGCGGGTATCAGCTCCTAATACTATATATGAAAAAAATATTGCTTCTTTCAGATACGCACAGCCACATCGATGATTCGATCCTAAAATATGTGGATATGGCCGACGAGGTATGGCATGCGGGCGATATTGGCGATCTGCACGTGACCGATACGTTGAAAAAAAACAGGCCGTTGCGTGCGGTTTTTGGCAATATTGACGATGATAAGGCGCGTATGGAATTTCCTTTGCACAACCGTTTTTGGTGTGAGGGCGTCGATGTTTGGATTACGCATATTGGTGGTTATCCGGGGAAATACAGCCCGGGTATCAGGGCAGCGCTAGCCGGCAATCCGCCTAAACTGTTTATCTGCGGCCATTCGCATATTCTTAAAGTAATTTTTGATAAAAAACTCAATTTGCTGCATATGAATCCGGGTGCTGCGGGCGTCAGCGGTTTTCATCAGGTGCGAACGATGCTGCGTTTTGTGATCGATGGCGACAAGATTAGGGATTTGGAAATTGTCGAGATAGGGAAGAAGTGATGGCATTCGGTTCAAAGCAAAAAAAACCCGAACTTTCGTCCAGGTTTTTCTTCGCACTAAATAAACTAAGTTTATAGGTTTACCTCAATCGGTCCACTGATTTTACGAGATCTTCATCCTTCTTGATGGCTTTGTTGGCCAAAACTAAAAAAACGATAGAAACAATCGGTAGAAACATCCCAATACCTTTCTCCGAAACCGCGAGGGCCTCTCCAGATATGCTTAGCGAACGATATACAAATAATCCTAATAAAATTAAATTTAATATGATGTTCAATCTGCCAATGACAAATTGATGCTGTCTTTTTTTATAAAACAAAATACTCAGCAGTGAAAGCGAAGTACTCAGTCCGAAAAACGCCGCGTACAATTGGCTTTGCATAAAGAAATATTCTTTTCCGTCAGTGGTCGTCCACAGCGGAAAAACAAACGGCAGAGCTCCCGTAACGACTAACGCGAGGATCAGATATACAGTTTGAATTCTTTGGATCATGCTTGCTTATTAACTTCGTTCAGTTAGGCGCTTTGTGCCTCGGGTTGCCTGCACAAAAATATATTTTCTTTTTTATAAATACTATTGTATGATAAATTTTTATTCGTAATATTGCATGACCATTCCGTAACTACTTCATTTTACGACTAGTTCTATAGCAAAAATTTATCCTGCAAATTTCATATCGTATCCAAATCACAATTAATTCAAATAACATTCATGTTTGATATTTCTGTATTAAAAGAAATGAAGCTACCTGAGCTTCAAGAAATAGCTAAATCGGCTAAAAACATAAAATTTAACGGCGTCAAAAAAGAAGAGCTTATAGCCCGTATCATGGCGAGCCAAACTCCCGCTGCTACTGACAGTACCATTGCGAAGGAACCAGAGCAAACTGACAATAAACCAAAAAGGGCGAGAATTACAGCTGATAAAAATCAGGAAAATCAACCTGCAACTGCGGAAACACTTTTTTCAGAAATTGAGCAAAAGCCGGCGCCTGAAAGTCCGATCGTTGCAGAAGCAACTGAGAATTATACTCCGAAAGCGGTCAAATTTAAGAAGGCGGATTATGAAAAAAAATTAGCTAAAAAAGAAAGAGAGTCCGCCGATGCTATTTCCCAGCCTGAAGCTACTGCTCAAAACGAATCTGCGGAAATTTCGAATGCTGATGGAAATAGCGACCTTAAAATTTCCGAAAAGAAAATCAATCCGAACCAACTTCACAAACAAAACCAAAACCAAAACCAAAATCAGACCCGAGGCGTAGCCGAACGGAGCGAAGCTAATCCGAACCAAAACCAAAATGGCAACCAAAATGGCAACGGAAATGGCAATGGCAACCAAGGTCAAGTTGGCAACCAAAACCCTAATTTTAAAAATAAAAAAACCAATTATCGCGATGCCGACTTTGAATTTGACGGAATCATCGAAAGTGAAGGCGTTCTCGAAATGATGCCTGATGGTTACGGATTCCTGCGTTCTTCAGATTACCATTATTTGGCTTCGCCTGATGATATTTATTTGTCGACTTCGCAGATCCGACTGTTCGGACTCAAAACGGGTGATACTGTAAAAGGTGTAGTGCGCCCTCCAAAGGAAGGTGAGAAATTTTTCCCGCTTGTAAAAGTTTTAAAAATCAACGGACACGATCCGCAGGTTGTGCGCGACAGGGTTTCATTTGAATATTTGACACCGGTTTTTCCATCTGAAAAATTTAGGATTGCCGAAAAAGGAAGTTCTATTTCGACACGTATTATTGATTTGTTCTCACCGATTGGTAAAGGGCAACGCGGAATGATTGTGGCGCAACCGAAAACCGGTAAGACGATGTTGTTGAAAGATATCGCCAATGCCATTGCTGCAAACCATCCGGAAGTTTATATGATCGTATTGCTGATTGACGAACGCCCGGAAGAGGTTACCGATATGCAACGCAGTGTGCGCGGGGAAGTGATTGCTTCTACTTTCGACAAGGAGCCACAAGAACACGTAAAGATTGCCAATATTGTTTTGGAGAAGGCGAAACGACTGGTAGAATGCGGACATGATGTTGTCATTTTGCTCGACTCGATCACACGTCTGGCAAGGGCCTACAACACGGTCCAGCCTGCCTCAGGAAAAGTACTTAGTGGCGGTGTCGATGCTAACGCTTTGCAAAAGCCGAAACGATTCTTCGGGGCAGCGCGGAATGTTGAGAATGGCGGCTCTTTGACTATCATCGCCACAGCATTAACCGATACAGGATCTAAGATGGACGAGGTTATTTTCGAGGAATTTAAAGGAACGGGTAATATGGAATTGCAACTCGATAGAAAAATTTCCAATAAGCGTATTTTCCCTGCAATCGACTTGACGTCTTCAAGTACGAGGCGCGATGATTTGCTGCTTGCCGAAAGTACCTTGCAGCGTATGTGGATTATGCGTAAATACCTATCGGATATGAATCCGGTAGAGGCGATGGATTTCATAAACGACCGTTTCAAGAAAACCCGCAATAATGAGGAGTTCCTTATTTCGATGAATGATTAAGCGTTTGCATTTAATATGAGAAAAGTCCCGGTTTTGCCGGGACTTTTTTACTGCTATTTTTTGAGGACTTTTATCGTTCGTGTTTTGGCTCCGCTGTGGTTGGTCAGTTTAATAAAGTAACTGCCGGAACTTAAGGTTTGCATATTTACTTCAAATTTATGCTGGTCCGTTTTCCGCTCCCACAACAATTTACCTACAATATCATACACGGTATATTTTTTTACTTTTTGATGCGCATCTATTGTCAGCATGGTGCTCACTGGATTCGGATAGTATTCAAGATTGGTAAAGGCGTTTTCCGTGTCGACAGTTGACAAAGGAGCACAGCTGATGAGTGCATCCCATCCGGCTGCGTTCGAGCTTCCATCGGAGAAGAATTCAAAAGTGAGTGCGCCGGAAACATCCGTGGAAGCCACTATTCCGGGAGAGTCAAATCCGCAATTAAGTAGTAACGGATAAGTTGTATTCGGACCATTATATATTTTCAAATTGTCACAACAACCTTCGAGGTTAAAGCTTAAAAAATCAGCTGTTACACGGTCTCCCGCAGTCTCTGGGAAAATCACGGTAGTAATATGCTCGGCATTCCTATAGTTTCCGATCGGTCCGCCACTGTCATAGAAATGATCGCCTCCACAGTAATCGGCAAGTGTACAAAATCTTATGGGTCCGCTCCAGCCGGTTGTTCCAGCCGCGCAAACAGATCGTACAAAGAAATCGTAACAAGTATTCGACGTAAGCGAATCGAAAGTAAAGGTAGTATTGTAAACTGTCGCGCCATTTCCACTCGGTAAAGTTCCCGAGAGTACAATTTCAATTTCCCAAGCGGTCGCTGCGGTATTTTCTGTCCAATTTAATGTGGCAGCGGTTTTTGTGATGGCTGAAACATTTATGGCGCTCGGCGGTGAAGGACAAATCGGCATTGGTTCGCACAATATGATTGCGTCCCAGCCTTCGGCGGTTGAACTTCCGTCAGAATGGAACTCAAAAGTCAGCGCACCAGATATGTCGGTTGATGCAACAGATCCCGGTGAAACTGCACCATCATTATATAAGAGTGGATACGAAGTATTTGGTCCATTGTAAATTTTAAAATAATCGCAGCAGCTTTCGAAATCGTAGGTATTGAATAGTGCGCGAACTCGATCTCCGGGATTGCTTGGATAGATGATCGTGATTTTGTCTTCATCATTTTCATAATTTCCATTGGCGCCACCGCTGTCGTAAAAATGGCTGCCTTCGCAGTAATTAGGCTCGGTGCAAAATTCAAACGCCTGCGTCCAAGCGGAATTTCCTTGTGTGCAAATCGATCGTACATAAAAGTCATAACAAGTATTTGCTGCTAGTCCCGAAAAAACATGAGAATTAATTTCAACGACTGTTCCGGTTGCGGCGGGTATAGTATTATGAGGGGCAATTTTCACTTCCCAAGACGTCGCATTTGAATTTTCGTCCCATTTGATTTTTGCCGTTGTTGCCGAAAGTTCGATGGTGTTAATGTTGTTGGGCACATTTGCGCATTGCGGTAAAGCCTCGCAAATTATGGTGGCATCCCAGCCGCCCATAGTAGAATTATCGTCAGATACAAAGACGAAAGTGAGTGCACCGCTACTGTGTGTCGAAACGTAGGAGGAAGGCGGACCGTTAAAACTGTTATACAATATTGGATAGTATCGCGTCGGACCATTGTAGATTTTCAAACGGTCGCAGCAATTGTCGATCGTGAGACTATTGAAAATCGCCTTGACCCGATTACCAACCTGATCGGGAAAAATGACTGTTGTTTTAAACTCATCATTGAGATAATTTCCATTTATACCACCCGAATCATAAAAGTGGTCGCCGGCGCAATAATTAGCATCGGTACAAAAAGTGAATGCGCCAGACCAAGCCGAAACTGTGTTTTCGCAAATGGATCGGATGTATACATCATAGCACGTATTAGAGTCCAGTCCAGAATAATCATGACTGTTAGTTGCAACAGACAAGCCTGATTCTGTTGGCGTTGTGCCTTGGAGAACGATTTCAATTTCCCACGATTCAGGATTGCAATTGTTATCCCATTCAATGTGCGCTGTTGATATTGTAATATTTTCCGCGTTTATCTGGTCAGGGAATGTCGCGCATGGCGGCATATCTTCGCAAATTATTGTTGCATCCCAACCGTTGTTATTTTGAAATCCGTTTGATTCGAATACAAAAGTCAGTTTCCCGGAATTATGTGTCGAGGCAATAGTGCCCGGCGGACTTATGTTGTTGAGGTTATTGTACAATACTGGATATCCTGAATTCGGGCCATTGTATACGACAAAGCTGTCCCCATTCTCGACGGCAAAAGTATTGAATACAGCCTTGACTCGGTCACCCGATTCCTGAGGCGAAATGACTGTGGTTTTGTATTCATAATTCTCATAATTGCCAGTGGCACCACCACTATCGTAAAAATGGTCACCGGCACAATACTCCGCCTTGGTACAAAAAGTAAAAGGTCCTGCCCAGCCTGATGTTCCACCTGTACATAAGGAACGCACATAAAAATCATAGCAAGTATTGCGTGCCAGATTATTGGCATGATACGGATTAGCCGTCGTAGTATCGGTAGGTATTCCGGTCGGAGCTGCATTGTGTGGCACGATTTCAATTTCCCAGGTATCAGAATCGGAATTATCATCCCATCGTATTTCTGCAGAACTAGTAGTAATTTGATCGAGTTCGATGTCATCTGGCGCATTGGGACATGCAGGCAATGGTTCACAAATGATCGACGCATCCCATCCTATATTATTTTCAATTCCGTTGGAATGGAAAACAAATGTCAATGCGCCCGATATGTCTGTAGATGCAATTGTTCCCGGACTATTATCGCCGTTGGCTAGGTACATGAAAGGAGAAGTATCGCTCGGGCCGTTAAATATAATCAGGTAATCGCAACAGTTGTCCAATTGGAAATTATTGAAAACAGCACGTACCCTTTCGCCGGGATTTTCGGGATATATCGTCACGGTTTTATCTTCGTTATTGCCGTAGTTCGCTCCCGATCCGCCTGTATCTTGAAAATGATCACCACCACAATAATTAGGTGTCGTGCAAAAAGTAAAAGGTTCAGACCATTCCGGTCCGCCGCTTGAACAAGTATTTTTAAAGTAAAAGTCGTAGCAGGTGTTCGGTATTAGATTGGCTAGTGTAATCGGATTCGAAGACGTCTGTACAGCAGAACCGGTCGGGGGCAAATTATAAGGTACGTATATGATTTCCCATGAAGCGGAATTGCTCGTCCAGCCTATTGTAGCGGACGTTTTAGTTACATTCATTAAAGTGACATTCGATGGAAGTATGCACGCAGTTTTAAAAGTCTGCGGATTGCTATAGCTGCCTTCGCCGCATTGATTTCTATTTTTAACCCGCCAGTAATAGATGCTGTCGTTGTTTAGCAAGGTTGAGGAATAAGAATTGGTTACTATAGATGCCGATTCGACAATATTTACAAAGTTAGTATCGGTTGCTATCTGAATATCATATTGTTGTGCATTGAGATCTTGTTGCCATTGGAATAATACCGGATTGCTTACAGCTATTGCATTGTCTGCAGGTTGTTGCAAAATGACTTCCGTTAAACTGGACGTTAGTATTTGAAGCGTGACGGTCAATTCGAAAACATCCGAAGCTGATTGTCCGCGAACCGTAAACGGATAATTTCCCGGCGATAAAGTAGTCAGGTTGCCTAATGCCAATGCAAAATTTCCATTTGCCTCCATACTTAACGGAGAGAAAACGGAGGTTATCCCTGCCGGAAGGCTGACTGTCGAGAAAGTGACCGTTTCGCTGAAATCGCCTTTGACGTTGAGCGTAAAATTAAAGTTGGCTGTATTCTCGTTATTACAGACGCTTTTCAAATTATCGCTTGTTATAAACCAGAAATCTTTGAGAATAATTCCTGAAATAATCAGCGAATAATTTTGAGAATCATTGGCAAGAATGCCTTTGTGCGATACTGTTACAATGTAATTACCCGAAGCATTGTCGATTTCTGATCTTTCGACATTATCGATGACATTATCATTTTGAGTAGCTGGGTTTGAGGGATTGGCGCGATTGAGTTTCCATGGATAGAAAGTATCTCCCGACTGTGTAATTCTGATGTCGAGGTCGTTCACCAGATCGGGTGTGGTATCGTCAACATTTGATGAATGGATGTTACCTTGAGGATCGGTCCAACACAGTGTCGCAATCAGCGGTTCGTTGCCGACCGCATTAACAGCGATTGAATAGGAATTGTTTTCAAAGAGAGTATTCTCAAGTATATAAGATTGCAGGTCTTTGGTCGTAATGACATTTGCGGCTTTTTCGGCATTGATTAGTCCCCATCCGAAACTATAATCGGGGCCGGGATTGGCGCCGGCCTCATCGGCGGTATGAATCATCAGTCCTTTTAGTGTAGCTGCTCGCATAAAAGATCCAGTGCGCTGGTTGTAATATTGCTGGAGCAGGAGCAGCGTCCCATTTACACTTGGCGAAGCCATCGAAGTTCCCGATAGGAAGCCATAGCTGCTATTGGTGTTGTTGGTGGAAGAGTAGGTTTGCACGCCTTTCGCAGAAATATCGGGTTTTATTCGTCCGTCATCTGTGGGTCCCCAACTGCTGGTAGCCGACATCGTGACTGAAGAAGGTCCGGTATAGTTGAACACTTCATCAACTGCAGCAACCGTAATTCCATTTTTACTAACGCCTTGTCCGGTAATTAGATCAAAGCCATTTTTTACCATGTTAAAATTTCCGCGACTGTTTCCGGCGGCACAGACAAATTGGAAATAGGGTGCATTGAACATGATTTCGTCAAATGCGCGCGACTTGATATCGTACTTTCCCCATTGATAATCCTGCATTGCATAGGGACTGTAACCATACGAATGATTCGATAACAGTAAACCGTCAGCAGCAGCAGCAGCCACTTCTGCCTCGTCATTGTCCCAGTTATAGGACTGAAGATTGGCTTTGAAGGCCATGCCTTTCGCATTTCCATCCTGAACCTGATCGCTTCCGATAATCGTTCCGGCGACATGCGTGGAATGCAGGCGATTTTCGGGACTATCATCCATAATTTGAAGCCTGTCGCTGAAAATCTCATGGCTGGCCAATGCCGAGCCGGCATCCCACATAGCAGATAACATGTTTTCGCCTTGTATCGTCAATCCCAAACCACCACCGTTGTAGAGCTTATTGGCGCGTGAAGTAATTCCGGCCCCTTCGTTATACGTCATGTAATAAATGGGCTGATTCTTACGCGTAACGCCTACCAATTCCGAATAAGTATTGCCATTTGTAATTTCGAGTTGCCAATTGTTGAATTTGGCAAGGCGTAAGGCCATTTCCTTGTTTCGTTGAAAGTCTTTTTTGTATTTTCGGGAGAGTTCCTGTAACGTTTTGGTATCGGTTTGCCGAACTATTTTCTGTTTATCCGCAGTGGTTTGGGAGAAAAGAATTCCTGGGATGAGCAAAAGGAAGAATAATATTTTTTTCATAGCAAACCGGCAATTATTTGATAAGGGGACCAAATGAAAGGATATCGGATTTTTTTTTAATCCTGAGCTGGGAATTTTTTTTACCGTCAAGCATTACTTTATATTTTCCAAAAGTATGACAAATTAATGTAAACTGATGTATAATGGTGGAGATTAGATATTAACAGATTCAGTCATTGCACAAAAAAAACCTTCTTGAACGAACAAAAAGGTTTTTATTAAATGGATTGTCAATGTTAATTAACCACTATTTTTTTCGTGGTGGTCTGCTGGTTTGCCGACAGTTTTACAAAATAAAAACCTTGTGGGAGATCTTGTAAAAGGTACGAGTTTCCTTGAGCGGACGGATTTTTATATTCCTGAAGCAATTGCCCGTTAATGGTTATCAATTGAATATTCTCCAAAGTTGTTGCGCTTTCAATAGTAATTGTACGAGTGTTTGTCGGATTCGGGTAGACAGAAACTGAAGACAAGGCACTAAAATATTCCGCAGCCAATGGCGCTCCCCAAATACTAGTAACATAGCTATTGTTGTCGATGAATGGATTTCTATTGGACTGACGCGTATAGACAGCATTGTTTCTTGCTACTTCGCGTGCACTTACCGGATCTTGTTGATTCCAAGTAAGTAGGATATTTAAAAATGGGGTCGTAAAAACCTGATTGCTGGTTCCATTAAACATGGTATAGGAAAACCCCGTGACAACATCCTGGTAACGCGTAGCAAAATACAAAAGACACCGAGCGATATCTCCCTTGAACTCGTCAATAGGCTCGAAAACGACTCCCGAATAACCTGTAGAATATCCTGAATTCGTGTTTTGACCTTTTTTGCTACCGTTAGTAGCGGTGTAAGTTGCTGTTTCAACTCTTCCAAAAGGAAAATCGCCTCTTTCAGCATTGACATGCTTATCTGATGGCACGACAAAATGCGCGTCGGAATACATTGGTGTGCCACCAGAACCGCCAAAAGCAGACTGTGGAACGAGGTGTTCGCGATTGTATCTTTCACATTCATTGTTTCCTAAAGTGCCATCATCTTGATTGATGCCGTAGGTGAATTCGCATTCAGCCCCGGTTGGGTTTTCGGTATACATGTCGAGCATCGTACCATTATTTTCGTAAAAAAAATCTTTATCGGAAGTAGTGTAGGTCGTATATAAACCCGAATAACCCCTGTCGTTGTGGTCGTTGATGATGTTATGTAATTGCGTTTTGAGCGTATATCCGGTTCCGGTTGCCGAGTTGTAATAACCAGCAGGCGGTTGTGCAATGGTGATCGCTGCAAGGAACAGAAAGGCTAATGTGTAAATCTTTTTCATTTGAGTACTTTTAATTTTTTCTTTCTAATTGAGCCATATAAAATCCATCAAATCCCGACTCGGAGGCTAATATTTTAGAATCTTTCACAAAGGTAAAATTTTTACCTGCATCGGTTGTTAAGAAGTGCTTAATTTGTTCCTGGTTTTCTGAAGGTAATACCGAGCACGTGGCATAGACCAATTTTCCGCCGGGTTTTACTATTTTGGAATATCTTTCAAGAACTTCGGCCTGAACTTTCCGGATATTGTCAATGAATTCGGGTTGCAGTTTCCATTTGGCATCGGGATTTCGTTTTAAAACACCGAGTCCGCTACAAGGTGCATCGATCAAAACCCTATCGGCTTTTTCATATAGTTTTTTAATCACTTTTGTCGTGTCGATAATGCGATATTCTATATTAAATGCGCCATTTCTTTTGGCACGCAATTTCAGTTGTTTTAGTTTACTTTCATACAAATCCATCGCTATAAGCTGGCCTTTATTTTCCATCAATGAAGCAATGTGCAATGTTTTTCCACCGGCTCCGGCACAAGTATCAACCACTCGCATTCCGGGTTTTACATCGAGATAAGCTGCGACAAGTTGCGAATTGGCATCCTGAACCTCAAAAAAACCCTGCTTAAAGGCATCGGTAAGAAATACATTGGCGCGTTCTTTAAGTACGAGTGCGTCGGGTTGATCTTTGAGAAATTCGGTCTCTATATTGAGGTCCATCAAAATGGCCCGTAATTTTTCCTTTGTAGTTTTGAGCGTATTGACCCGCAATATTACTTTTGCGGGTTGGTTTTGGGCTGCAATTTCCGTTGCCCAAATTTTCTCTCCGAGTTCTTTTACGCCAAGTTCATCCATCCAGTCGGGGATAGATTCTTTTACTGCGCGAATTTTCGAAAGCTCGTCGAATCGTCCTTTTATTTTGCGTTCCGGTGTACCTTCGAGCTGACGCCAGTCCGGAATCGGATAACCTCTTAAAACTGCCCAAACAGAAAACAGTCGCCACAAATTATCGCGGTCGAAAGGCTCTTTGACTTCTGCGATTTCAGCATATAATCGCTTCCAACGTACAATTTCATAAATAGTTTCGGCTACAAATTTACGATCGGAACTTCCCCAGCGTTTGTCTTTCTTTAAAGCCCGCGCCACAACCTTATCAGCATATTCGCCTTCGTTGAAAATGGCGTTAAGCGAGTCGATGGTGGTGTAAACTAAATTTCTGTGTAATCTCATTTTTTGTAATTGAGGTGCAAAGGTAATACTAAATGAGACATGTTGGTGTTAAAACAATTGGCATAAAAAAAGCACTGTTTTTGGCAGTGCTTTTCGTCTAATTTGGATGGATTCTGGTAAGACCGATTTTTTCGGGAGGATGCAATACCATGGGAAACTTTTCGATCTTCACAGAACTGCTGTCGAGGCCAAATGCTTTTTCTTCCGATAAGCTTAATTTCTTAATCATGAAATAGGTGTTCATGATGATTTTCTCGTCCCAGCGCATATCACTATCATTAGAAAGGAATTTTTCTGACAGAACGAATTTAAAGTCGCCGATGATATTGTTCTTGCTCAAAGATTCATATCGGCTTGTTACATCTACTTCGCCATTCTTTACCATGTCGCGCAATACTTCTTTGAACATCAGATTAATTTTCGTCGGCTCGCGGAAACCCAGATTAAAGTCAATTCGGAAAAGGTCATCCTTTACGATTTCAGTTACCTTGTACTCAGCTTTATAGGGCTCGCTCAAAATGTTGACGTGAACAAACCAGTAAATATCGGCACGTTTAGGCCTTTTCTGTAAAATCGAATACATGACCTTTTCTTCGATTTCGTCGGTGCGGCCGGCATTTGTCATATAGACGAGGTGCGTGGCGTATTTAGGAATGGAAAGATCCACACTGAGTTCGGCGAGTACCTTTTTATAATCGGCAATTTTGACCATTTTAGTATAGCTCTTGCTGATTTTTTTCGCCCTGAACCAAGTGGCCATTAGTCCGATCAGAACTGCTGTAATCGCAATTGTGAAATTACCGCCTTCGTGAAATTTCTTCATATTGGCCACCAGGAAGCAAATTTCAAGTATGGCGTATATCAGTATAATGGCTGTAATGGCTATCCAATTGACGCGTTTAATGATGAAATAATAGTTGAGTAGCGTAGTGGTCATAATCATACAAAGGATGATTGCTAATCCGTAAGCTGCTTCCATCTTTGCAGAAACCTGAAAATATAATACAACGATTACGCAGCCTAGGAACAAAAGCCAGTTGACCGATGGAATGTAGATTTGTCCTTTTAAATCAGTTGGATATTTGATTTTTACTTTAGGCCAGAAATTGAGTCGCATTGCTTCGTTAATCATCGTAAACGAGCCGCTGATGACGGCCTGTGATGCAATTACTGCAGCCATTGTGGCGATGGCGATTCCAAAAGGATGAAACCAGTCGGCCATGATCAAATAAAATGGATTTCCGAATTCGCCGCCAAGGCTTTGGAGCGTTTCTCCTTCATGAAGAATTAAATAAGCTGCCTGTCCGAAATAATTAAGTAGTAAGGTTGATTTTACGAAAATCCAACTTATCCGGATATTTTTGCGCCCACAGTGTCCCATATCGGAATAAAGTGCCTCGGCGCCCGTCGTACAAAGAAATACCGCACCGAGTACGAAGAATCCCTCGGGGTGGATGCTTAATAGATGATAGGCATAATATGGATTGATGGCTTTGAAGACTTCTGGATGGTCTATGATCTGAATTGTTCCAAGGATTCCTAGCATACCGAACCAAATCAACATCATAGGTGCAAAAAATTTACCCACAAGTTTGGTGCCGAATTGCTGGATATAAAACAGAGCGAACAAGATTCCGATTACGATGGGTACTGTATTTAGATCAGGATAAAACGTACGCAGACCTTCCACAGCGGATGAAACCGAAATCGGAGGTGTGATAATTCCGTCGGCCAGCAGCGCGCTTCCGCCAATTACTGCCGGGACGATAAGCCATTTGACTTTCGTTCGTTTCACCAGTGCATATAAAGCAAAGATACCGCCTTCACCATGGTTATCGGCACTGAGCGTTATGAGGACATATTTGACTGTGGTTTGTAAAGTGAGTGTCCAGAAAATACAGGAAACTCCTCCGAGTACTATAGCAGCGTCTATGGAATGGCTTCCGATGATCGCTTTCATTACATAAAGTGGAGAGGTTCCGATATCGCCGTAGATAATTCCTAATGTAATTAATAAACCGGCGAAAGTTAGATTACTGTGAAGACCGCGATGTTGAGCATTCATAAAAAGCGTTAAAAAGTTCACAAATTTATTACTATAATATAGATAATTATAGAATTTGACCCTAAATTTTTTTATGCCTGTCGCGGCGGGGTCGATTTAAAAAAGAACAACACCGCCGAGGCAGTGTTGTTCCAAAATAAAAATTAGGGCAAATGTTATCTCCTTCCGCCGCGTTGCTCGCTGTTTTTCGCTACTCCCGCGCTCCTTTGTGCGTTTTGTTGTTGCTGGTTTCGGATCATCTGAGAATTTTAACGCCCGGATTCGATTCGATTTTGGGCAATATTTTCGGATGGTCGATTTATATTTCGAGAGTTTTCTCTTACAGAACTAGAATTCATTCGAGTGATAGATTCGCTTATTCGCGTATAATCTCTTGCTGTATTTCCTTCAGATCTTTTATTTTCCTGCATTCTGGCAGCACTGGACTGACGGTCGGAGTTTCCACTGGCATTTCCATAACTTCTTTGACTGCCGTATTCTGTCGTGCTGGAATTTATTCTGCTGTTCGCTTCATCTCTTGAGGAATTAGTTGCCCGCTGTCCCGATTTGGATCTTACGCCATTTTCAGCTCGTGACGCGCCAGACTCCGTGAAAGAATTTTGATTGGACCTTCCGCTACTTTCATTTTGCGATACACCCGATTCCCTAATTGATCTATGATCAGATCTTACACGATTTTCATTTCGTGTGGTGCCCGACGATCTGACAGGACCTGAATTTGACCTTCCATTTCCAGCGCTTCTTGGGGCACTGTATTCTCTTGATGAAGCCGAATTTCCTCTAAAACTAGCATTTTGATTATTGTAGGCGACTTGATTATTTCCTGCAGTATTACTTCTTTCGATTCTCGTTTGATCGAGTTCATATCTATTTCTAACATTCTCATTCCTATAAGCGAACGACCCTGTCGGATATTGCCTTTCACAGTAGTTGGCACGTCTCGAACTGTATAAAGCGACTGCTCTATGGCTGTGTCTTACGTTGACATAATTGTAATGATGACTGAAATTGATGTATACATTTACATTATTCCTATATCGAAAAACCGGGAGTGGTGCCCAAACATAATAATGGGTCGGATAAAAGTTCCAATACCACGAGGAGCAATATGGGCGGTAGTGGTTTACCCAAAATGAAGCGTAAATGACTGGCGGACTTACATACGCTGGCTCGTAAATATAATTCGGCCCATACATATAAACGTCGCCCACCACTTGAACAGTAACTTGTTTATTAGGCGCTCTTTCAACTTCAATTGTCGCAACGTCCTGATAAGTATCAAGACCGAGTACAGATTGTAATACAATAAGGTGGGTATAACCTTCCACAGTTTCAATTACACGTAAATAATCGACACGGTTGTCATTGTTAAGGTCAAGATTCGAAATTTGGCTCTGAGGGTCATTAAGTTGTCTCTCAAAATCCTCAAGATTTCTTGCTTCTCCAAAGATTGAAGCCACAGCCCTCAAGTCAAGGTTGTCACTGATTTCGGAACTAAGTGCATTTACAGTAGTTCTGTCTTGGGCAGACATTGGAATCGCAAATAATAAACCCAATACAAGTGTGACCAATTTCGTTTTCATAAATTTAATTATTACGGTTAATAAATCGCTTAAAATATTGTTTTTGCGCTTTCCAATTACTATGCCACGAAATAATTTTAATGGCTTTGAATTGTTTGCTTTACTAGTAATAATTGTAAATTGACCTTTATTTAAAATGAGTTTTTTTTATGAAAAAAATAATACTAATACTGCAGGTGTTCTCCTTGCTTTTTCGTTGTTATGCACAGAAAAGCACCAACAATGAAAGCGCTTTCAATTCCATAACTGTCGATACGATCCTGAATCCGGAGTTAAGCATTCGTGCCATAGATATGAATGGCAGTAAAGTGTGGTACGCCGCTGATAAAGGAAAGTTTGGGTTTTACGATTTAGTTACCCACCACTATTATGAAAGTAAAATTAGTAATGGAAGTGCCGACTTTGAATTTAGGAGCATTGCTGTCACATCTTCGGCTGTATTTGTTATCAACGTTGGCAATCCCGCATTTTTGTACCGGATAGCCCATGATGGTAAAAATGTAAAATTGGTTTATGAAGAGCACCATGAAAAAGTCTTTTACGACAGCATGCGCTTCTGGAACGAGAAGGAAGGCATTGCTGTTGGCGACCCGACCAATGATTGTCTGTCAATAATCACGACAAGCGATGGCGGTAATTCTTGGCGAAAAATCCCATGTAGCGGTTTACCGAAAGTTAAAGAAGGCGAAGCGGCTTTTGCTGCAAGCAATACGAATATCACTATTAAAGGAAATAAGACTTGGGTCGTTTCCGGAGGAAAAAAATCCCGGGTCTTCTACTCGCCAGATAAAGCCAAATCGTGGGAGGTTTTCGAAACACCGATAGTTCAGGGTTTAGCAATGACGGGAATTTTTACTTGTGATTTTTATAACGACCGACTTGGTTTCATAGCTGGTGGAAACTACGAAATGCCGCAACAGAATTCGCGTAATAAGGCAATTACCACAAACGGTGGAAAAAACTGGAAATTGGTTGCCGAAAATGAAGGTTTCGGTTATGCCTCATGCGTGCAGTTTGTACCCGAACGCCATGGCAAACAGCTCGTCAGCGTCGGGGCTTCGGGTGTACAGTGTTCTAACGATTCAGGCCGAACATGGAAAAAATTACTCGACACTAAAAACCTGTTTACGATTCGGTTTGTAAATCCGTCGACAGCCATCGCTGCCGGATGGAATTGCATGCTGCTGTTGCATTTCAAATAAACTATTCTTTCGCCCTTCTTTTTTCGCGGTATTGTTTGAGCAATTTCCGGTTGAAACCCTCTTCGGCTTTTTTGAGCTTGATAATTTTTTTCGCCGAAATTACGCCTTTCAGATTCGAGATGAATTTTTTGCGCAACTGATAAAGTTCGTATTCGGCACTTTCCATCTGATTGAGGAAATTATTGGCGTCCTTCTCATTCATTTTTTCGATGTCGGCACTATCCATTCGGTCGAGATAAGATCGTATTTTTTCGTGCCGAAGCTCCTTTTGCTTGTCGTCATAACTATGATACAAAGGCCAGAATTTGGTTGCTTCGTCGGTAGTAAGTGCCAATTCATCAGTGATGTAGGCAACTTTGAGCGATTTAATTTGCTCCATTTTTTCTTTAAATCGCGATTGGGCAAACGCCTGAATTGAAAGCAATAACAAAAGTATCGGGAGTAATTTGTGGATTTTCATAATAATGTTAATTGATGAGGTATTCTTCTAAATTGGCATTGGTAGAAAGCAGGTCCTCGATCGCCTTATCTTCGATACTGGAATTAATTTTAATCTTCTGAATATCTTCCTCGTCGAGCAATTCTGCAAATTCACGTTCTGAAATGTGGGCGTTGTTGGTAATATAATTTTCAAGAGTCAATTGATCTAGATTTAGTGTTTGTGTTTTCAATGCGTTGTATACCGGAATGCTCATCGCGATCACAAAAATTGCTGCGGCAGCGTATAGCCAGTTTTTCCGGTTGGAGTTTATTGAAACGACTTTAGTGTCATTTTGAGACAACTGCGTCCTCATTTTTTCTGCAAAATCTTCAAAATAACCATCTGGAGTTTTGAATCCAGACGCTATTTTCGGGTTGTGTTGCAAGTCAATTTTTTTCATGGCTCTAGGACAAAATTAATTTAAATTGGTTTAACTGCGGGTCATAAAGTTTTCGATTTTTTTTACCGCATGATGGTAAGATGCCTTGAGCGCGCCAACGGAAGTCCCTAGGATTTTTGACATTTCTTCGTACTTTATTTCTTCAAAATACCGCATCTTGAAAACCAGTTGTTGCTTCTCGGGCAAGATTAAAATGGCTTTTTGTAATTTTATTTGAATTTCATTCCCATCGAAATAATGGTCGGCTTTCAAGTTATCGATTGCTTTGGTTTGGATTGCTTCGCTGGAAGTTTTGCCTCGTCTCGCTTTCTGGTTGATAAAAGTGATCGCTTCATTGGTGGCGATACGGTACATCCACGAAAATAATTTGCTTTCACCTTTGAAATTTTTGAGATGCTGAAAGACTTTTATAAACGTGTTTTGCAAAACATCGTCAGTGTCGTCATGATCGATTACAATATTCCGGATATGACGATACAAAGGTCTGCTGTAATCTGACAAGAGTCTTTGAAACGCCTCGTCCTGCGTTTTTGGATTTAAAAGTTTTTGTATGAGTTCTTTTTCTTCCAAAGAAATATTTTTTGTTAGAGTTTCCGCTTCTAAAAAGGTTTAATCTCCCAAAAAATATTTATGGAGCAATAGTTTCTTCCACCGGAATTTGCGGCACAGGAACAACCAACGCTTTTGCTGTAGCAGGTTTGGGTTTTTCTACAACTACTGCTTTTGGCGTGACCGGAATGTAAATTTCCGTAAGCCATTGTGATGGATAAGCGATGTCGTCAATACTTTTTGCGTAAATTTCGAGGTACGAACCTTCGGCATCTTCCGTAAGATGATTGGCATCGATATAAGCAAAGGTTTTGTCCCATGCTTCTTTTTTGTGAGACGCATCGCCTTTCAACGTTGACTTGACCGCGCCATACGGATATAGTTTTCCAAAAGCCACATCGCTTCCTTCACTTATAAAGATTTCCTCCCCAACCGGAATACATACCGATAACCGCGTGATTCCTTTAGCGAGATCGAACGTGTGATACAGTACAAAAGGCTTTCCATGCATTGATATTTTATTTTTTTTGAAAAAATTGGTCAGCCTCGGTATCATAATGCGCAAATTTTTGGGTACATTCGAGATCTTGCTGGTAATCGTTTGTTTGAGATAAAAACATCCGGGCTTCTGCACGACTCCATCAACCTTAATACTGTAGGTTTTCAATTCGTAGTCGAGAGTCTTATCGAGGTTCGCAAGATTCCTCTCGTACAAATTTCCAAGAACACCATCGGCACCGCCTTGAAATACACTAAAAACTTTAAAGCCAAAACTCATTTTTCCCTTAGAGCGCCAAGTCACTTTCGTCCCGCCAACGGTGTCTTTGAAAGTCCAATATACCTTTGCTACCGAACCATTATAAGTCATTCGCTGTTTGATGCTTTCGTTTTCCATGACCGCGAGGGTTTTCGAGTCTCCGCTCTGACTTCCGTCCTGCCACGAATAAAAACCGCCTTTTCCGACAGTGTTCCGTGAATAGAAAAATTGTACTTCCTTATTTTCCTTTTCCCACATATCAAACGTTTCCCAATTGCGGTAGTCATTCACATAATTAAAAACGGTGGCTTTCGGCGATTTGACAACGGCCGTTCTGATCACTTCAAAGTCGCCTTTTTGTGTCGCCACATATACCGTAACGGCAAATAAAGCAAGCAATAGCAACAAGAAGAGATACTTAAGAATTCTCATACACATAAGGTTTTGAGTGGTAAAGTTAAAAATTAAATCGACATGCCTCCGATATAATTTCCATCGTGAAAGCGGAATTTTCATAGGTAGGAATCGTATATTTGTTTCACTTAAAAAATTAAAATCGAATGATGAAATTACTACAATGTGCAGGTGTTTTTTTAGCGGTCGGATTGCTCACGCTGCAAGCGCAGGAAAAGAAAACGGCTAAGGCAAAATCGGTTAAAGGCGATACTTTTAATTATGTCGTTGAGCAGTTCGCCGATATCAAGGTGTTGCGTTACCAGATTGCAGGTTGGGAAAAACTGACGCTTAAAGAAAAGAAACTGGTTTATTATCTCACGCAGTCTGGAACTGCCGGCCGCGATATCATGTGGAATCAAAATTACAAGCACAACCTGAGAATTCGAAAGGCACTTGAAAATATTTATGTGAATTACAAGGGCGACAAAAAATCTACCGATTGGAAGAACTTTGTCATTTACCTCAAAAGGGTATGGTTTTCTAACGGAATTCACCACCATTATTCAAGTGACAAAATCAAACCCGCTTTTTCACGGACATATTTCGAAAAACTGTTGAAAGCGACCAAAACGAAATTTGACGCCAATTTCGCCGATATTCTTTTCAACGACCAAGATGCTAAAAAAGTGAATCTTGACGAATCCAAAGGGTTGCTTGCAGGATCTGCCGTAAATTTCTATGATAAAGGTATTACGGTCAAAGAAGTCGAGGATTTTTACTCAAAAATGAAAAGTCCGGATCCGGCAAAGCCATATTCTTACGGACTCAATTCAAAACTCATCCGAAATACAAAAGGTGAACTCGAGGAGAAAATCTGGAAAAGCAACGGAATGTATGGCTCCGCTATTGACAAAATTATTTACTGGCTCGAGAAAGCGAAAGGTGTAGCCGAAAATAAAAAACAAGCTGATGCTCTCGGATTGCTAATCGAATATTACAAGACCGGTGACCTCAAAACTTGGGATGATTACAATATCGCATGGCTTCAGGCCACCGAAGGTAATATTGATTACATCAGTGGATTTGTGGAAGTTTATAACGATCCCTTGGGTTACAGAGGTTCCTATGAAGGCGTTGTGCAAATCAAAGATTTCGATATGTCGGCCAAAATGGAAGTGATCTCTAAAAATGCGCAGTGGTTTGAAGACAATTCTCCGCTGATGCCAAACCATAAAAAAAGTAATGTTGTCGGGGTTTCGTATAAGACTGTAATTGTTGCTGGAGAATCTGGCGATTCTTCACCAAGTACACCAATTGGTGTAAATCTTCCAAATGCCGACTGGATTCGATCTACGTTCGGTTCCAAATCGGTTTCACTAGGTAATATTATCGACGCGTATTCAAAATCGGGAGGCAAAGGCAAGCTAACGGAATTTGCTCATGACGCTGATGAAATAGCATTGGCGCAAAAATACGGCGAGCTTGGCGATAAAATGCATACAGCGCTACATGAAGTTGTCGGACATGCGTCGGGTCAAATCAATCCCGGGATTGGGACACCAAAAGAAACTTTGAAAAGTTATGCCTCGACACTTGAAGAAGGTCGCGCTGATTTGGTGGGATTGTTTTATTTGTACAATCCGAAATTGCAGGAATTGGGATTGGTTGATGATTGGAAGAAACTCGGAATGGAATCTTATGACAGTTATATCCGCAACGGACTTATGACCCAACTTGTTCGTCTCGAACTGGGCGCCAATATTGAAGAAGCGCATATGCGAAACCGACAATGGGTGAGCGCCTGGGTTTTTGAAAAAGGAAAAAAGGACAACGTGATTGAAAAAATAGCGCGCAACGGAAAAACGTATTTCAATATCACCGATTATGATAAACTACATGAGCTGTTTGGGGAGTTGCTTCGCGAAGTGCAACGGATTAAATCTGAAGGTGATTATAATGCAGGAAAAGCGCTTGTTGAAAACTACGGTGTGAAAGTCGATCAGCAGATTCATGCCGAAGTGCTCGAACGCAACAAGCAATTCACAGATGCGCCTTACAACGGTTTTGTGAATCCCGTACTCGTTCCAAAAGTGAATGCCAAAGGAAATATTATTTCGATTAGCGTTCAGCAGCCCAAAAATTTCGCTGAACAAATGCTTAACTATTCGAAGAAATTTGGTTTTCTGCCAGTGGAGAACTAAATATAAAATAGTCTACAATATAAACGCCGGACACATAGCCGGCGTTATTATTTTATTTAAAGATGCAATTATCTTTTCATGAAGACCTTGATTACAAATAGTAAGACTATAAAAATAAAAAACCCGATTAAAACTTTGTAATTTCCTTTGTAATGACGTCTGTGTATCACAATATCTTTGCGATACGCGAAAATCATTACGATCACAAAGGCAATAAAAAATAATGCTGCAAAAACCAACTGACCGGTACTGAACATGTTTAAAATTATTTGCGGCAAATGTAAGCAAATGTGTTCGAAAGTTACTATTTTGCAAGTCAATTAACGAATAAAAATCATGCAAAAACAACTCAATGCTGTTAAGGATTTTCACACCGCTTTCGCCATCGGGCACAGTGACAATCCGCGTGCCGATTTAGGCGAAACAAAGAACCTGCTGCGCTTTAATTTGATGAAAGAGGAAAATGAAGAATACCTTGAAGCGGTACAAAAAAACGATATAGTAGAGATCGCCGACGCGCTTGGCGACATGATGTATATTTTGTGCGGCACCATCATTGAACATGGAATGCAGCATATTATCGAAGAGGTTTTTGATGAGATTCAGCGCAGCAATATGAGTAAACTTGGTGAAGACGGAAACCCGATCTACCGCGAAGACGGAAAAGTCTTAAAAGGCCCAAACTATTTCAAACCCGATTTTTCGAAAATAATTGGTTAGCAGCTCGCGAAAGAAAATAATTTATAATTGTTGGAAGCTTATTCCGCTTTTTGCCCTTACTTTTTTTCGTGCCTTTAATAATGGTACCAGCGGCAAATGCTTTAGTATTCACCGAACACAAAATCAAAATAAATGTTTGGTGAGGAAATCGGGGCTGTGCGTCTGCTGTTACCGGAGCACATTAGCCCTGATGGAAGCAGCATCCTTTTGCTTGCTCCTTTAGCAAGTAAAAGATACCGCGGACAGCAGGAATAAGCTTTAAATTAAAAAAGTCGGAAATAAATCCCGACTTTAATTTTTAATTCACAATCTCAATTAAATTTTCACTGTCCAGCCAAAAGTATCTTCGGCTAATTTGTATTGTATTTGTGTCAGCTTTGTTTTCAATTCCAGTGCGAACGAATTTTCTTGTTTAGGCAACTCGTAGTAATTGTCCTGATAGGAAAACCCAACAATTGGATTAACCACAGCTGCAGTTCCGGCGCCAAATACTTCTTTAAGGCTTCCGTTTTCCGCAGCAGCAATAAGTTCTGATACTAATACCGGACGTACGTCCACTTTAATGCCTTCCCTTTGAGCAAGCGCAATGAGACTTTTCCGCGTCACTCCGTCAAGGATTCTTTCACTCGTTGGTGCCGTGTATAAGGTATCGTTGATTCTGAAAAAAACATTCATTGTACCAGCTTCTTCGAGTTTGGTATGCGTTGCATCGTCGGTCCAAATGATTTGTTGGAAACCTCTCTCGTTGGCGAGTTTTGTTGGGTAAAATTGCGCAGAATAATTACCTGCTGCTTTCGCTGCTCCGATTCCGCCATTGGCTGCGCGGCTATAATGTTCTGCGATGATAACTTTCACTTCACCCGAATAATAGGATTTGGCAGGTGAAAGAATGATCATAAAACGGTATTGGGTAGATGGCGCTGCAATAACGCCGCTACCGATAGCAATCATAAACGGACGGATATATAAAGTATTACCAAGCCCTTTTTTGACCCAGTCGCGCTCGAGGTCGATAAGTTGGTGCAATGCGCTCATGAAGATGTCTTCAGGCACTTCAGGCATTGCCATTCTTACTGCCGATTTATTGAAACGTTCCATGTTTTGGTCTGGGCGAAAAAGCCAGACTTCATCATTTTCATCTTTGTAGGCTTTCATTCCTTCGAAAATGGCCTGCCCATAATGGAATACTTTTGCAGACGGATCCAATAGAAAAGGTTCGTAAGGCTTAATTTGGGGTTTCTGCCATTTTCCTTCCCGAAAATCGCAAACAAACATGTGGTCTGTAAAGGTGCTTCCGAAAGAAAGGTTCTCAAAATCAACCGTATTAATCTTTGAAGATTGGGCTTTTACGATATCGATTTCGTGAGTAATATTTGAACTCATTAAAAAATTGTTTTTATATTGAAATTAACTGTAAAACATTGATTACAAATGAATTGCAAATTAAATTCAAAAGAAATTAATATTCTGATTTTATTTGGGGCTAAAATAATAAAATTTATGAGTCTGATTGTATCAATAAACCTTTTATTTTTGTGGGCATATAAATACCGAAGTATAAACTATTTAATATTTAAAAATGAAAAAAATCATCTTCATTATGTTGATTGCTGTCTCTTCAGCTTGTGCGCAGGATAAAGCTAAAAGTAAAGCACCCCCAGCAAAGTATGCGTCTTTCGGCGCTAAAATTTCAAAAGATGGCGCCATTTCAAATGATCAAATGACCGCGAAATACGCCAAACTCAAAAAAGGCGATACCATCAATGTGAAATTCCGCTCAAAAATTAATGACGTTTGCTCTAAAAAGGGATGTTGGATGAATCTCGAATTGGCCGACAATAAGAAAGCGTTCGTAAAATTTAAAGATTATGCCTTCTTTATGCCATTGAATTCGGCAGGCAGCGAAGTGATTGTAAACGGCAAAGCATTCGTGAGTGTGGAAAGCGTATCAGAGTTAAGGCATTATGCAAAAGATGCCGGTAAATCCCAAGCTGAAATTGACCGAATCAAGAAACCCGAAACCACTTATGCTTTCATGGCCGATGGCGTGTTAATTAAAGAGTAATGAAGAAATATTTGTTGGTTTTCAGTTTGGTCATACTGTGGAGTTGCAAAAACGAGAACCATGATAAGGAAGAAACTTGCGTAGCTGCCGAACCCAAGAGCAGATTTGAGATGTACGAGATGTCTGAGATGGCGACCTTAATGGAAAAAATGTTTGTCGACAACCAACGCCTCAAAGAACGCATCGAGAATGGCGATACCATCGGAAAATTTCCAAACCATTTTCTCAAGATCCACAAAGCAGTAATGACCGATGATAGCGACAACGATGCTTTCTTCAAAACGCAGGCTGCCGCTTTTATTAAGGCACAGCAGCTCATTTATGAAGATCCGGAAAATGCAAAACAGCATTTTAATGACGGCGTGAATGCTTGTATAACTTGCCATCAAGAAAAATGTGGTGGGCCGATACCGCGAATTAAAAAATTGTACATAGTACAATGAAAAGGGAAATCATCCAGACGGCCGATGGTTCAACAACTATACGCTTGCCCGATTGGAATGAGCATTACCATTCGAAGCATGGCGCTATACAGGAAGCCAAACATGTTTTTATAAAAAACGGACTTGATTTGTTTGAGAACAAGCCGGTTGTGATTATGGAAATTGGTTTTGGTACCGGACTCAATGCTTTCATCAGCTTTATAGAATCGAAAAATAAGAATCAACAAATTGATTATGTGGGTATTGAAGCTTATCCGGTTTCTGCCGCAGAAGTTTCGGGAATGAACTATATCAGCGAACTCGACGCCACACAATTTGCCGGTATTTTCAAACAAATGCATACCGCAAATTGGGAAGAAAAAATAGAGTTGTCAGACCGGTTTTCGTTGGTTAAGAGGAAACAGCTCTTCGACGATATTTCAGATACTGAACAGTTCGACCTGATTTACTTCGATGCTTTTGGATATCGCGTGCAACCCGAATTGTGGCGTACCGAAATTTTCCGAAAAATGTATACCGCATTAAAACCTAAAGGCATCTTGGTTACTTATGCAGCGCGAGGTATTGTAAAGCGTAGTATGCTAGAAGTTGGTTTTACCGTTGAAAAACTGGCCGGTCCGCCAGGGAAAAGAGAAATGTTAAGGGCCTCCAAAAACGGTTGATAATATAATATGCCAATTAACACCTGTTTTGTAAAAGCCATTTTTTTTTTCTTTAAATTTGATTGACAATTTAGCAATTAAGTTCATAACCAATCATCCAACGTAATTATGAAAAGAACCATGTATGCTTATACTAAAAACATACTGGAAAGGGTAAGTTTTGATCCAGACCTTTTCTGTAAGGAATTAGAAAAAGCATTGAAATTGCTCTTGCCTTACGAAATCGAGCAACTTACAGAGTGGCTTTTGAGTTTCACAAGTGAAAAACCGGAATTAAGGCAATGTCTGATTTTCGTTAACAAATAAAAACTAAAAGGAGCTTAAACGGCTCCTTTTTTATTAGGTACTTCAAACCAACGCTCAAGTACTGTAGGTAATTTCCTCTTTAAAACTTTAAATATTGCATTTTGTCGATTTTTTTCGTTTTTAATCCGACTTTTTTCGCTTTTTTCATTGCAGCAACAAATTAAATACGCTATATTTACATCACGTTCTTATTAAGATAACCCCTAATCTTACCATTATGCCTAGAATGATCTACGATTACACGAAATCGGTACTTGAAAGAGTAAGTTTCGATCCGGTTCTTTTTTGTAAAGAACTTAGAAAAGCAATTAAAAATCTCCTCCCTTACGAGATTGAACAATTGAAGAAATGGTTGAGCAACTTCACTACCGAGAGACCGGAACTGCAACAATATTTAATTATTGTGAATAATTGATATCAAAAAAGGAGCTATTTGGCTCCTTTTTTTATGGACTTATTTTTTTTGTAACGGACTGATGATTTCAATATTCTGGAAAACAATCGCACCTTTGATAACGCCAGCAATGGTAGTGCGCAGCGCCTCGATGATTTGTATTTTCAATTCTGTTTTGGGAAAGATAAGGCTCACTTCCCGTGCGGGTTTGGGTTCCTTAAAATGTTTGAGTTTTACTTTGTCTTTTTCTTTAAGATCCAAGGTGTGCAGATAGGGTAGTAGCGTAATCCCCAATCCTTCATCAGCAAGACGTATCAATGTTTCAAAACTTCCGCTTTCAATCTGAAAACGGTTGAGTTCGCTTTTAGTTTTATTCTTGCAAAGGTTCAAAATACCATCGCGAAAACAATGTCCGTCCTGTAACAAAAGTATTTCATCTATGTTAAGATCGTCAATTTCGATTTCGGTCTTGGTAAAATTATGATTCGTTTCGGGAATGTAGGCGACAAAGGGTTCAAAATACAATACGATTTCCTTGATCTTTACTTCCTGTAATGGCGTCGCAGCTATAGCGGCATCGAGATGGCCGTTCTTCAATTTGATGATAATTTCATCGGTGTTGAGTTCTTCGATGATTAGCTTTACTTTTGGGTATTTTTTAATGAAATTATTGAGAAACATTGGAAGCAACGTGGGCATGACGGTCGGAATGATACCCAATCGAAATTCGCCTCCAATAAACCCTTTCTGTTGTTCTACAATGTCCTGCATTCTATCGGCTTCATTGACAATGTTTTTTGCCTGATTGACAATTTTCTGTCCGACTTCGGTGATTTGTATCGGTTTTTTGCTGCGGTCAAAAATCTGAATACTTAACTCTTCTTCGATTTTTTGAATCTGCATACTGAGCGTAGGCTGTGTAACAAAACACTTTTCGGCCGCTAGGGTAAAATTTCTGTGCTCGGCTACCGCCAGAACATATTGAAGTTGTGTAATAGTCATCGCTTAATTTTTTGCGAAAATACGAATAGTATAAATTTTCCTTATCGAGAATATAAAAAAGTTTGCCAACGGTTATATTACATGCTTGTTAATTTTTGATTAAAATTTATTTCCGCCCTTTTATTTGTTGGAGTTTAGACCTACTTTTGTCGCCATGAAATTAACGGTAAATATTTTGTTATTTATATTCATCAGTTTTCTTTCGACGCCAACAATTGTTAGCATGATTGAAAAAAGTTGCGATACGTCTTATTTTTTCAGTATGTCAGAAGAGGAGCTTACACATAAGGAAATTAAGGCCGAATTTCGGTTAGGTAATGAACTTTCGATAGGCTATTTTCAGAATAAATCTTCAAGCCTAATTCTTTCGGAAAATTTGTCCAAACACGACAATATTTCTTCTGCGATCTTTATTCCACCGCCCGAACAAATGTAACAATTCGGTTTTTATTTTAAACCAAACTTTCACGTGCACCCATGTGATGAGCTATTGTATTTCATTTAAGTAAAGGTATTATGACAAAAAAAATCAATCTTTTTGCTAACCTCAAGTCTGATTTTGCCTCAGGTTTAGTGGTGTTTTTGGTCGCGCTTCCATTGTGTTTAGGTATTGCAATGGCTTCTGGTGCACCGCTTTTTTCGGGAATTATCGCCGGTGTGGTCGGCGGAATCGTAGTAGGTTATCTGAGTAAATCTCACCTTAGTGTTTCAGGTCCTGCTGCTGGCTTGACCGCAATCATGCTAACTGCAGTAACCGATTTAGGCGCTTTTAATCTCGTGCTGACCGCTGTCTTGTTCGCTGGAATAATTCAGCTTGCGCTGGGTTTTATAAAAGCGGGTAGTATTTCTAATTATTTCCCGACCAATGTCATCGAAGGAATGTTGGCTGGAATCGGAATCATAATAATTTTGAAGCAATTGCCGCATGCTGTAGGCTATGATAATGATTTTGAAGGCGATCAGGCTTTTTCTGAAATTGACGGCAGCAATACATTTTCTACACTATTAGGCGCTTTCGACTACGTGCAATTGGGTGCAATTATCATTACAGTCATTTCGTTACTCATTTTGATTGCTTGGGACAAAGTTCCATTTTTAAAGCGGCTCAAACTTGTTCCCGGCGCATTAATAGCAGTAATTCTTGGCGTAGTGATAAATGAGGTTTTTATACTTTCCGGGAGCACATTGGCTATCGGTAAAGAACATTTGGTTTCACTTCCGGTACCGCAAAGTCTCGATGAGTTTCGCGCAATCTTTATGACACCCGATTTTACAGCAGTCACCAATTCCAAAGTATGGATACTCGGGGCTACAATCGCTGTTGTCGCTTCTATCGAAACATTGTTGTGTATTGAAGCTGCAGACCGCATGGATGCACAGAAACGGTATACCGACACGAACGTCGAGCTCAAAGCTCAGGGTCTGGGAAATATCATCAGTGCACTTCTGGGAGGTTTACCGATGACTTCGGTAGTTGTACGTACTTCCGCCAATAATAACGCGGGAGCGAAGTCGAAAATGTCAACAATCATTCACGGTATTTTGTTATTGATCAGTGTGGTTTCTATTCCTTTCGTGCTCAATAAAATTCCTTTGGCCACGCTGGCTGCGGTACTACTTCTAGTAGGATATAAATTAGCCAAGCCTTCTACGTTGAAGCATTTTTGGGAAAAAGGAAAATACCAGTTCGTTCCGTTTATCGCTACCGTAATAGGTGTTGTATTTACAGATTTGTTGAAAGGAGTTGCACTTGGAATAGCGATTAGTGTGATATTTATCCTCAGAGGAAATCTCAAACGAGCCTATAACTTTAGAAAAGAGCAGTACGAAGATGGTGATGTGATCCACATCGACTTGGCTCAAGAAGTTTCGTTCCTTAACAAGGCGGCAATTAAAACCACACTGAGTGAAATTCCGGAAAATTCAAAAGTAATCATCAATGCATCAGATACAGTCTATATTGCACACGACATTCTCGACCTGATCAGGGAATTTAAGACAACGCGAGCTAAAGACGAGAATATCAAAGTAAAACTTAAAGGTTTCAAAAAAGCATATCATCTTGAAAATACAGAAGAGACACCGAATAAAGTTACTTTCGAGCATTATTATGATGTGATGAAAAGGCAAACCATTAAGCGCGAAATTAATACCGAACAGTTCAAATAAACACGTAATCTCCAATATAAATTCCTATTTTTATCGGGTTCTACCAAAACAAATAATTTAGAATGAGCGATTTTTATAAAAAAATATTAGACAATAACAAAATTTGGGTTGAAAAGACATTGGCTAAAGATCCTGACTATTTCAAAGATTTGGAGAAAGGACAAACACCGCCATTATTATGGATCGGTTGTTCGGATAGCCGCGTTCCGGCAAACGAGATCATTGGCGCTAAGCCGGGTGAAGTTTTTGTACATCGTAATATCGCCAATATGGTCGTGCATTCAGATATGAATATGCTGAGTGTACTCGACTATGCAGTGAATGTTCTCAAAGTAAAACACGTCATCGTTTGCGGCCATTATGGTTGTGGAGGTGTTAAAGCTGCGATGGGCAACGACTCGATTGGGATTATTGACAATTGGATTCGCCACATCAAAGATGTTTACCGTTTGCACAATATCTACCTCGATTCAATCACCGATGAAAAGGCGCGATTTGATACCTTTGTCGAAATCAATGTAAAGGAACAGGTTTACGATCTTGCTAAAACTTCGATAGTCCAGGCAGCGTGGCGATCAGGGCAAGACCTAACTTTACATGGTTGGGCTTATGGCGTTGGTTCGGGATTCGTCAATGACCTCAATGTTAACCTGAGTTCGCCAGCTGACATCGCAGATATTGATCAGTTGAAATTCTAAACTTCAGTCGCCTAAGGGCGGCTTTTTTTATTCTAAATCCAAATTTTCATTAAATGCGGACGGCAGCATTTGCGGGATAAACTTGACCATGATCGGCAATAATAAACTCCCACCCGGAATCAGAAAAATAGTGAGTGACGGAATTGTTTTGAAGATATCGAGCAATTGTTTTTTTACTTTGCGCTTTTCGGCTTTGTCGAGGTCGCGTTGTGTAGAATGGGCCAGCAAGACCATGAGTTCCTTGCTTTGGGAGATTTCTTTGACTAATCTTTTTTTGTTGCGATTGATTAGCGTCAATACGAGTTGCGTCGTCTGATCGTAGAAATGTTTAACCGGATTCGAATAGTTGAAGTAGGGAATTTCTTTTTTATATTTCGTAATAAATACGTCGGTTTCAGCTATACTTTCTTCCACAAAAGCGTCGGCAACTGCCATGATATTTCCCAATGTGTGCAGAAAATTGGCCTCATCAATTTCCACTTTTCCATCGCTCCATAAAGCCAGACCTGCCATATCGACGAGGTATTGTTTCTCCAGAATATTCGTATAATAGTCGAGCTGTAGGTTGTCGAGATTCTGAATATTAACCTTAGAAAATTTACTGTAGCGCACCGAGGCCTCGAATAGGCGGATCAGCAAATCATCGTGTTGGGATTTATTGGCTTTGGTCTTGAGTGCCAGCGTAACTATGCTCACTATGGTTTCCTCAATTTTTTTGAGGTATTTTTCGGGTATTCGCCCTTCCGACAGATAATGCTGAAAAGCCAATACGTCAACAAAAAGTAGTGCGTTGGTAACAATATGCGAGAAGTTCTTGCTAATGATATTGTCATTGGTCTGCACACGGTCATCGATGATCTTCTCGAGATTCAGAGCAGGCGAAGAACTCGGCATGATTTTTTTAAAAAGATTGAATCCGTGAGGGTTCATTTCGTTGTAAAATGACACAGCAGTTTTTACAAATTCGTCGGTGTTTTTTTCTGGGAAAATAAGTTTGAAAATACCATACAAGCTGTTGAGCAGTGCCACTTTCGAGATTTCGTCTTTTAGCCAACCTTGTGGATCGACGCTTTTTACAGGATAAAACGAAACGATATGACCATAAATAAAACCGGTGGTTCGTATACCAAGGTAAAAGGTTTCCGCATCTGATACTAGCGATTCGCGCAAAGATTTTTGCCCGTGTAAAAACTTATCAATCCAGCCATGCGCAGAAGGGTTAATCATTACTTTGAATTATTGATGCAAAGCTATGTTTTTTTACCAATGGAGCGATATCGAATTGTTACCTTTTCGAGAAAATACTATGGTCTTGATTTGATGTTGTTTGCACAGAGGCCGATGATGCTTTCGATGCGCGCCGCACGAGTTTCCTCTCGTTTGGCTTGGTTGAGCCAGTAGAGGTAACTCTTTCGATAGGACGGACTGAAATCTTGGTAATTGACAAAGGCAGTTTTGTTCTTTTTGAATGCTTGCTCGAGATCTTTCGGAATTTCGTGATTTTCGACACCGTCAAGTATTTCCCATGATCCGTTGCGCTTCGCAGCTTCAATTTTGGCAAGCCCGCTTTCGTGGATAAGATTTTCAGCGGTAAGTTTCTCGATGTAGCTCTTATTGAGTTTACTCCACACACTTTTTTCCTTTCTGGGCGTAAAAGTCTGCCTTCTCTTTTCGTCATCAATTCGGCGAACGGTCGAATCAATCCAACCATAGCAAATCGCCACCTGAACGGCTTCTTCCCAACGCATACTTTGATAAGCGCTTGCAACGCGGTAAAAAATCAATTTTACACCTTTTGAGTTATGATAATTATTGTGCAGCCACTCGCGCCATTCGTCGGCATTCTTAAAATAGTGCAGTTCTTTTTCCAATATTATCCGACTATTTGATTATGGATGTGCACGCCACCCGGCCTTTTGCATTTCCAGTAGGTTGCGTCACAAAATCGTCTGCACCTTCATGAACGATGACGCTTTTTCCCAAAATATCTTTAGAAGCGTCGCCGCAACCAATGCACCATTCATTAGTAGTCAAAGTGATAGTGCCGTTCCCGCTATTATCGGCGACAAAATTGCCAATATCGCCTTTGTGATATTGTCCATCGCCCCAACGGCCGTGATTTTTAAATGTCGGATTCCAATGTCCGCCCGCCGAACTTGCATCTGGCGCTGAGCAGTCTGATTTTTCATGAATATGTATCGCATGAGTTCCAGGTTTTAGTCCGGCGATGGTCGCTGTAAAAGTTACTTTGCCATCTTGCTCAACGAAAGATGCCCTTCCCGAAACAGTGCTGCTGCTTTTAGGTTCGAAAGTAAGGTCTAATTTTTTGGAATCGGCTGAATTTTTTGTTTTGCATCCAATGGCCAATACGATGACAATTGCTGCTGAGAAGAGAATCTTTTTCATATTAAATACTTTTATGTTTCTCTCAAAGGTAGTCAAAAAAGCAAAATTTTAAATTGGGATTTACATAATTTTGTCACATTGAAATTCTATAATATTCATGTTAAATTGTAAAATTTAGGCTTTGTATTTTTGGTAATTGACTCGAAAATAAACTTATGAATTTACAAAGTGGTTATCCGTTTTGGCTCATTAAAGACGGCTTGCCTTATTCTTTTCCAAAATTATATCAGGATTTAGAAACAGAGGTTGTCATTTTGGGCGCTGGTATCTCAGGAGCATTAATGCGTTATTATTTGGTAAATGCCGGCATCAACTGCATAACGGTTGATTCTCGTTCTGTTGGATTGGGAAGTTCGTGTGCAAGCACTTCGTTATTACAATATGAAATTGATGTTCCGCTTTGGGAATTGTCTGCAATGATTGGGGAGGAAAAAGCGCAAAGAGCCTACAAATGTTGCGATTATGCTATTGAAAAACTCGGTAAAATAACTAAAAAATTAGATTTTGACGAGTTTAAATTTAAAGACAGTCTGTTTTATGCAGCTTATAAAAAAGATGTTCCGAATTTGAAGAAAGAGTTTGAGGCCAGGAAAAAAGCTGGATTTAAAGTTGAATATTTAAACGAGAATCAAGTAACCACTGCGTTTGGTTTTGCTGCGCCTGCAGCCATTTTATCACGTCATGGCGCTCAGACCAATGCCTATATGTTGACACATAAATTACTACAATATAAAAAAAGCCAGGCGGCTGTGTATGATCGGACACCTATTGTTAAAGTGTCTCACCAATCTCAGGGTGTAACCTTGCAAACCGAGGGAAATTACACCATAAAAGCCAAGAAAATAATTTACGCAACTGGATATGAAGTCACTGAAATGTTTGATAAGAAAATAGTTGATTTAAAGTCAACTTATGCAGTAATCAGTGACCAGTACGAAGACGACCGGTTTTGGAAAAACAATGTGTTGTTATGGAATACTGCGAATCCCTATTTGTACTTGCGCACAACCGATGACCGAAGAATACTGGTTGGCGGCAGGGATGAAGATTTTTACAACCCGAAAAAAAGAGACGCGCTGATTGCCAAAAAATCAAAGCAATTGGTGAATGATTTTAATAAACTGTTTCCCAAATTGAATTTTAAACCTGAGTTTAGTTGGGCGGGAACTTTCGGTGAAACCAAAGACGGTTTGCCTTACATCGGGGCTTATGATAAATTTCCGAACGCTTATTTCGCCCTGGGATTTGGCGGCAACGGAATCACCTTTAGTCTGATGGCAGCCGAAATCATTACGCAGTTATTGCTGGGAAAACAGCATAAGGATGCTGAACTTTTCTCATTTAATAGAACATAAACACAAACTGATGAAAAAAAAATTGATTGGCCTAAAAATATGGGATTTGCTAAAACGGACTTATAGCGAGTTTGACGATGATAACGCTATAAAGCTCAGCGCATCGTTATCCTATTATACCATATTTTCATTGCCGCCACTCATTATGATTATCTTGTCAATCTGTGGTGTTTTCTTCGGGGTTGAAGCAGTCACCGGACAATTTTTCACACAAATTAACGGTCTCGTAGGAAATGAGGCTGCGCTCCAAATTCAGGAGATGATCAAAAAGGTGGAACTGTCTAACAGTAATGTATTTGCCACGATTGTTGGAGCTGTCACGTTGCTCATCGGTGCATCGGGAGTGTTTGCCGAGATTCAAAGTTCGATAAACTTTATTTGGGGATTAAAAGCAAAGCCAAATAAGGGTTTTATAAAATTTGTTAAAAATCGGTTGATGTCGTTTTCTATGATCGCTGCAGTGGGTTTTCTGTTGCTTGTAAGTTTAACGGTTAATACGCTAATGGACTTACTCAATGCACAACTCAAACTGTATTTCCCGGATGCTACAGTGTATTTGTTTTATGTGCTAAACATCCTCATTTTATTCGTCAGTACTACAATTTTGTTTTCAATTATTTTTCGAACACTTCCAGATGGATCGCTGGGATGGAAGAACACATTGGTCGGTTCAAGCGTCACCTCAGTACTTTTTATGATTGGAAAATTCGCTATCGGACTCTACATTGGAAACTCGTCGGTGGCAACTGTTTATGGCGCCGCGGGATCGATAATTATAATACTGGTTTGGGTTTATTACTCGGCGATTATATTGTATTTCGGTGCCGAGTTTACAAAAGTCTATGCGTCAACCCGCGGAGAAACTATAGTTCCCAATGATTACGCAGTTGAAATCAAAAAGGAAATCTTCGAAGAAATACCGCCGAAATAACAGCTTCTCGATATTTTATAACATTTATTAAATATATTGTAACAGCCACCAATCCAAAAACAAGGAAATTTGTTAATATAGAAACAGCAATTTGTAGCCTTTCAAATGAAAAATAAACTTGATATCTTCATTTCCTTTTTTGCCACTGCAGTGTTTACGATGACACTTTCATTCACCGCTTGCAAACAGGATCCACAAAATCAGGAAACGAAAGTGATAGCTGAAAATAAAAATGAATTTAAGTTTGATGATACAAAAGAGGATGATGCTAAGTTTTTAGTTGATGTTGCTTCGTTTAATTTAGAACAGGCCGAACTGGGAAAGCTTGCAGCCTTAAAAAGTATACGTCCTGAAGTCAAAGAATTTGCGAAAATGATGGAGGCTGCACATAGCACTAAAATTAAAGATCTCAATGAATTTGTAGCTTTAAAACAAATTTCAGTTCCGGTTTCGTTAACCGATGACAATAAAGAAGTCTATAATAACTTGAATAAAGAATATGTCGATGATTTCGATCGTCAGTACCTTCACCAATTGATAGAGAAACATACGGAAGCCATCGAAGATTATACGAGTCAAGTTCGTAAAACAAGCGATGTAACATTGAAAAAATGGACACAGATCGAATTGGCATCACTGCGCGAACATCTCGATGGAGCGATGACATTGCAATCTAAACTCATCAAAAAAAAGTAGAATATGAAAAGGAATCTCAAAACCGGAAAAGTGCTTTTAGGAGCGGTAGTATTATCGATGTTCTTTGCATTTTCATCTTGCAAGGATAAGCCTGAGGACACTAAAGATGTTGCAGAAGAAGTAAATGATATTAATGAAGATAAAGATGTTATCAGTGACTCAATTGAAGATGATTCAAAATATATGATAGCAGCTGCCGAGACCGATATGATGGAAATCGAATTGGGTAAACTCGCGCTTGGCAAAACCAAAAACGCAAAAGTTAAAGAACTTGCCAATATGATGATCGACCAGCATAAGAAAGCGTCAGAGAAATTAAAGCCATTGGCAGCCAGTAAAAACGTAGCGCTACCTGCAGCACTGACCGATAAGGGAAAAGAGCATTATGATGATCTCAATAAAAAAGCAGGAAAAGACTTCGATGAGGCGTATGCGGATATGATGGTGAAAGGACATGAAGACGCTATCAGTAAAATGAAAGATGCTTCGGAAGATGCTAAAGATGCCGAAGTTAAACAATGGGCCGCGGCGATGCTTCCAACACTGAACACACATCTTGAGCATTCAAAGATGCTACAGGACCAAATTAATAAATCTAACTAAAACCACAAAATCATGGGAAATTTACTTTACACAATCGCAGTTATTCTAGTTATAATTTGGGCAATTGGATTTTTGGGCGGATACGCCACCGGTAACCTAATTCACATCTTATTAGTGATCGCGATTATCGCAGTGATCTTAAGAGTTATACAGGGCAGAAAGCCACTGTAACACAATAAATTTTTGTTTGTTTGGTTCGCAATATTTTAATTTTTTGATAAGATTAGTATCAAATATTGGGGTTATTGATCCTAAATCTTTAATTATTATATTGCATAATAGAAACGACCGCTTCCTTCAATAGGCGGTCGTTTTTTATTGCCTTATTTTGTCTTTTCTCCAACAAAATAATCAGTGGGAGATTTGAACAAAACATTGAATGTCGTCAGACTCCCGTAAATTCGCGTGATGTATTGTTGTAGTTCTATTTTTTCAATTTCCTCGATATTGCTGGCATTGATTTTTTGCTCCATCACCCTTAGTCTGTCGCGTACCATAATGATTTTATGGAAGAATGTGTCAATTGGGATTTCCTTTGAAGACAGACCAGGTTGACCTGGATCAAGAGTGATCTTACCGCCTTTCCATTTGTCGCCAATCGGAATAACTTCTGATATATCCGACCACTTTTTGAGCATATGCAGCAAGCTTTTCTCAACGTCGTAGAAACTCACCGTATCGACTTCATTTTCCGCAGCTTCAATGACTTCAAATTCGCTGTCGATTGCGATGGTTTCCAATCCGTTATCAATAAATGTCACCCAATATTCTTTTGATGATACATTTGTGACAACCCCTTTTCCATATTCCGGATGTTGTATCCTTGAACCTATTCCAAGTATTTTCATTTTTTAAAACTATAAAATTTCCGCTAAAGTAGCAATCTAATTGCAAATCACAAATACCGGAAATAAAATTTATTGCGCATCCAAATTGCTTAATTTTACAGTTATCGTAAATATGACCATATGAAAATATCTATTTCGGCCATTATAATCTTTAGCATTTTGCTAGTTTCCTGTGGGTCGCCAAAATCCGTTTCCGGTAAAAAGACTCCCGTGGAAGGGCATTGGAAACTGAGTTATATTGCCGACGCGGCTGCATCAAAAGAATTTATGTCGTCACGTAAACCCGTTATAAGTTTTAGTGGAAACCAAATAAGCGGAAACACCAACTGCAATAATTTCGCAGGAACACTCAACCTTGAGGGAAAGAAAATCAATTTCAGAGATTCCAATCTTGCCGTTACGATGATTGCGTGCGAAGGTAAAGGCGAAGGTGCTTTTATGACGGCACTCAATCGCGTTGATCACTACAAGCTATCCGATAATGGACAAACCCTGCAATTTCTTAATGGCCAGACCGTTGAACTCGGCTTTGAAAAGCAATAAAAAAAAACCGTACTGCTATGGCTTTGCAGTACGGTCTTTCCAATTTAACTTAATAACTATCTTTCTGTTTAAAAACAGTATTCGTTTTCTGCAACCAATTTTGACGTGACAGTTTCCTTCAGTTCAATGATGTTGGGCATATTCGAATATTTGGTAAAACGGCGCAATCCCATGAGCATCATACGCTGTTCGTCACCTTCGGCAAAAGAAATGATGCTTTCTTTTCCTTTCTGGGTCACGATATCCACAGCTTTGTAAAGATATAATTGCGCCATGGCGATTTGTTCGGCAGTGGTCGTTTCGCCTTGTTTCTTTACTAGCTTTTCGGTTCTCAGAATCACACTTTCTGCCATATAGATCTCAATAAGGATATCTGCAGCAGCCATTAATAGTTGTTGGTGCGAGTCGAGATCCGGACCGTATTTCTGCACTGCACCACCGGCAACCATCAGAAATACTTTTTTGAGTTTGCCAATCATCTCTTTTTCTTCGGAAAACAACTCGGAATAATCGGGCGTATTGAAATCGGGGATACCCACGAGTTCTTCACCTACTTTGGTAGCAGGACCGAGCAAATCAACGTGGCCTTTCATCGCTTTTTTGATGAGCATGCCTACAGAAAGCATTCTGTTGATCTCATTGGTACCTTCGTAAATGCGGGCGATCCGTGCATCGCGCCACGCGCTTTCCATTGGTGTGTCTTCCGAAAAACCCATTCCGCCAAAAATCTGAATCCCTTCGTCTGCACAGTGCTGGATGTCTTCCGAGACTGCTACTTTTAAGATCGAACATTCGATCGCGTATTCTTCAACACCTTTGAGCTCGGCCTCGTGATGTGACGCACCTTCCGATTCACGAAGTCTGATTCGGTCTTCAATATCTTTAGCAGCACGATAGGTCGCACTTTCACCTGTATAACAAGACGTTGCCATGTCAGCGAGTTTCGAACGAATCGCCCCAAATTGTGCAATAGGCGTGTTAAATTGTACTCTTTCATTTGCATATTTCACTGCTCCCGAAGTTACCCGCCGTTGTGCATCGAGGCAAGCTGCAGCCAATTTTATACGTCCGACATTGAGCGCATTCATGGCGATCTTGAATCCGTTGCCTCTTTCCGACAACATGTTTTCAACAGGAACCTTGGTGTCATTAAAGAACACTTGTCGCGTTGAAGATGCACGAATGCCAAGTTTATGTTCTTCCTCATTCATCGAGATTCCGTTTGCCGGATCGTTTTCGATGATAAAACCGGTAATATTCTTATCGTCGCCGATTCTCGCGAAAACAATAAAAACAGAGCAGAATCCCGCATTGGAAATCCACATTTTTTGTCCCGTTATCAAATAATCTTTACCATCTTCAGATAAGACGGCTTTGGTTTTTCCAGAATTGGCGTCACTTCCTGCACCAGGTTCAGTAAGACAATAGGCGCCGAACCATTCGCCTGAAGCGAGTTTTGGAACATATTTTTGTTTTTGTTCTTCGGTTCCGTACAGCGTAATTGGCAAGGTCCCGATTCCCGTATGCGCACCAAAAGCCGTAGAAAATGATCCCGTTGCGCCTGAAATATAATCGCATGTCAGAACGGTATTGACGAATCCCATTCCGAGTCCACCATAAGCTTCCGGAACGCCTACACTAAGGAACCCGAGATCTCCAGCTTTCTTCATGCATGCTTCCGTGAAAGCAAAATCTTTCTTTTCGAAACGGTCTTTATTCGGCCAGATTTCCTTGTCGACAAACTCCTTCACGGAGTCGCGCATCATAAGTTGCTCCTCATTAAAATCTTCTGGTGTGAAGATGTCTTCGCATTTGGTTTCTTTGACGAGGAATTGGCCGCCTCTAGTTTTGGTATCCATTTTTATTATTTTAAATGTTGAATTTTAAATTCCGTATAGTGTTTTGATTATTTTCTTAAAGATGTTCAAAATATGTTCTATTTCATTGAGATAATTTGGGATCGCAATAGAAGTTAATTCGGACTTATCTAAAATTCTTAACAACTATTTTGTTTCCTTGCCTCTTTGAGGCAATTGTCATTTTATGGATAAAATCTTTTTTCGACTGAGCAGCTATCTCTTCTTCCACATTCGCTCCAACACTTTTTGCCGATCGTAGGACTTGTTTTGAGATGATAAATTCATTTTCTTTTTTTAGCGGAAGAAAGCGTTTTACAATGGTTATGGCGAAGTCAAAAGTTTTATTGGCGATTAGGTTTTCTTTCATTCATAATTTATTAAACTTAGAACAATTCATAAATTCCCGCACTGCCTTGTCCGGTTCCCACACACATCGAAACTATTCCGTACTTATTGCCGCGTCTTTTCATTTCGTCGAACAGTTGTACCGATAATTTTGCGCCTGTGCAACCCAGTGGATGACCGAGTGCGATTGCACCACCGTTGACGTTGACGATATCGGGATTTAATCCCAGTTCACGAATAACTGCTAGTGATTGTGAGGCAAACGCTTCGTTTAATTCAATCAGTTCGATGTCGTTGAGTGAAAGACCGGCTTGTTTGAGCGCTTTCGGAATGGCTTTCACCGGACCGATTCCCATAATGCGTGGTTCAACGCCAGCCGAAGCAAAATTCACAAGTCTTGCGATAGGAGTCAGGTTGAGTTCTTTAACCAGTTCTTCACTCATGATCATTACGAATGCGGCTCCATCACTCATTTGCGAGGAATTACCCGCAGTGACGCTGCCATCAGCTGCAAAAACAGGTTTGAGGTTTGACAATGCGGCGATATTAGTGTCGGCTCTCGGACCTTCATCCTTATTTACGACATAGGATTTGGTTTCCTTCTTTCCGTTTTCATTGATGAATGTCTGTTCGATCGTAATGGGTACAATTTGCTTGTCGAACTTATTTTCGGCCTGCGCTTTGAGGGCTTTCCTATGCGAATTAAAAGCGAATTCATCCTGATCTTCGCGCGACACATTGAACTGTTTTGCAACGGCTTCGGCAGTCAGTCCCATTCCCCAATAATAATCTTCATGGCCTTCTTTGGCGATGCCGTAATCAGGTGTTGGTTTGTATCCGCCCATGGGAATGAAACTCATACTTTCGGCACCTCCGGCGATGATGCAGTCGGCCATTCCTGATTGAATTTTGGCGGTTGCGATCCCGATTGTTTCGAGTCCGGATGCGCAGTAACGGTTGACAGTCACTCCTGGAACATCGACAATGTTTAAACCCATGAGTGAAATCAACCTTCCTACGTTGAGTCCTTGTTCGGCTTCGGGCATTGCGTTTCCAACCATCACGTCGTCGATTCGTTTTTTGTCGAAATCGGGGAGTTCATTCATTAGATATTGAATGGTTTCAGCGGCGAGTTCGTCGGGGCGCTTGAAACGGAATACTCCTTTAGGCGCTTTACCGACCGCGGTTCTGTATGCTTTTACGATGTATGCTGTTTTGCTCATTTTTGTTTTTTTTAGATGCCAATGATGGAAACGATACTTTATTTATAGCCCCGATTGCAGTGAAAATCCTCGTAGAGATTGAAACGGAAAGCGGGACGATCGTTACTTTTGGCAACAATGTTTGTGCTCCTAATTTCTTAAAGGTTTGCCTTTGGTTAACATAAATTGGATACGTTCGAGTGTTTTTCTTTCGGTACAAAGTGAAAGAAATGCTTCGCGCTCGATGTCGAGTAGATATTGCTCGGTGACTAACGTAGGTTCTGACAAATCTCCGCCCGCCATAACGTATGCGAGTTTATTTGCAATTTTCTTATCGTGGTCGGATATAAAGTTTCCCGCTGCCATCTGATCTGTTCCCACGAGGAACATGCCCAACGCTTGTTTTCCAAGAACCTTGATGTCTTTGCGACGGATCGGCTGCGTATAACCGGCTTCAGCCAATAACAATGCATGTTTTTTGGCTTCGCCGATTTGACGGTTTTTGTTGACTACGACAATGTCTTTTCCGTGTTGGAGAACGCCCGTATCAAACGCTTCGTATGCTGAAGTCGAAACCTTGGCCATCGCGACCGCGAGGAAATACTCCTGAAGTATATTCAGTTCCACGTCGTTTTTATGGAACTCATCGGCGGCACGCAGCGCCATCTCTTTGGAACCACCGCCACCAGGAATAACGCCTACGCCAAATTCAACCAAACCAATATAGGTTTCGGCTGCCGCAACCACTTTGTCGGCATGCATGCTCATTTCACAGCCACCGCCGAGTGTCATTCCGTGTGGCGCAACGATAACAGGTATTCCCGAATAACGCACGCGCATCATCGTGTCTTGGAATAATTTGATTGCCATATTGAGTTCGTCGTATTCCTGCTCTACGGCCATCATGAAAATCATTCCGATGTTGGCGCCGACGGAGAAATTCGCACCCTGATTTCCGATGACCAATCCCTGGAAATTTTTTTCTGCCAAGTCAATTGCTTTGTTAATGCCTTGTAAGACATCGCCTCCTATGGTATTCATTTTCGACTGGAACTCGAGATTGAGGATGCCGTCGCCGAGATCTTGGATGACAGCACCTGAATTACTCCAGACTTTTTTGCTTTCGCGGATATTGTTGAGGATGATGAAAGCGTCTTGTCCGGGAACTCTCTGCTGTGATTTTGTTTGGATATCGTAGCAATAGGTCGCACCTTCTTTTATTGTATAGAAACGGTTGTTGCCCGAAGCGAGCATTTCTGTAACCCAGGTTGCGGGCTTTACGCCTTCGGCTTCCATGATCGCGATGCCTTTTTCGACACCGATTGCATCCCAGATTTCGAACGGTCCGTTTTCCCAACCGAATCCGGCTTTCATAGCGTCGTCTATTTTATATAATTCGTTGGTAATTTCGGGAACACGGTTGGAAACATAAGCGAACATTCCAGTGAAATTTTTTCTGTAGAATTCACCGGCTTTGTCGGTTCCTTTGATGAGTACTTTGAAACGATCAATAGGTTTGTCGATTGTTTTTGTAAGTTCTAACGTGGCGAATGAAGCTTTTTTTGCAGCACGATATTCCATCGTATTGAGATCGAGCGTTAGGATTTCCTTGCCTTCCTTTTTATAGAATCCTTGTCCGGTTTTGCTTCCAAGCCAATTGTTTGCAACCATCTTCGAGATGAAGTCGGGGAGTTTAAACAGGTCGTGTGCTTCATCGTCGGGAACGCCTTGATATAGACCGTTGGCGACATGGACTAAAGTATCCAATCCAACCACATCGACGGTTCGGAACGTAGCCGATTTAGGACGACTAATCACTGGTCCGGTGAGTTTATCGACTTCTTCGATGGTCAGCCCCATTTCTGTTACAAGGTGGAAAAGGCTTTGAATGCCGTAAATTCCGATGCGATTTCCAATAAATGCCGGGGTGTCTTTGGCTACAACCGAAGTCTTGCCCAAGAATTTCTCACCGTATTCATTAAGGAAATCGAGTACTTCGGTGGAAGTTTGTGGACCAGGAATAATCTCAAACAGTTTTAGATAACGCGCCGGATTAAAGAAATGCGTGCCGCAGAAATGTTTTTGAAAATCTTCGCTACGCCCTTCGCTCATGAAGTGGATCGGAATTCCGGATGTGTTTGAGGTAATCAAAGTTCCGGGTTTCCTGTATTTTTCGATCTGTTCAAAAACTGTTTTTTTGATGTCCAACCGTTCCACGACCACTTCGATGATCCAGTCAGCATCGGCGATTTTAGGAAGATCGTCAGTTGTATTTCCTGTTGTAATCCTTGATGCAAATTTTTGATGGTAAATAGGCGAGGGCTTTGATTTAAGCGCATTGGCCAGATGTTCGTTGACAATGCGGTTTCTTACAATTTTACTTTCGAGAGTTAGCCCTTTTTTGGCTTCAGGTTCCGACAGTTCTCGTGGAATAATGTCGAGCAGCAATACTTCGACACCGATATTGGCAAAATGGCAGGCAATTCCAGAACCCATAATTCCGGATCCTATGACCGCTACTTTTTTAATAGATCTTTTCATTGGCTGTTTTTTCAGTTGGATTGAATATATTTTTATCGAGTATCAGCTCGTTGATGGTTTCTGCAACTTCCATAAAATGGCGAAGCTGTTCTTCGGTAATGTGTTGTTTAATCTTCTCGTTAAATTTGAGGACGTTAGTGCGGGAGAGTTCCCGTTTTTCCTTTCCGAATTCGGTTAAGTATATTAGTACGCCACGACCGTCATTGGGGTTTTTCTTGCGTATGATGAGTCCGCGTTCTTCCATTGATTTCAATGTTCTGGTCAGGCTCGTGGCTTCCATTCCCATCTTTGGACCTAAGGTCGTTGATGGTGTGCCATCTTCTTTATCCAAACTCAGCAATGCAAAACCGGTGGCCATTGTTGCGTCGTATTTCGCAGCTTCTTCGTTATACATCCTTGCGACTGCCTGCCAAGTGGCGCGAAGTACATAATCGATTGTTTTGTCTTTCATATTGGAAGCAATGAATATCAAATATAATAAAAAATACTATGCGCGCATAATAAAATTTTTAAATTTTTAAATTTTGCATAAAAAAACTCCCGAGAAGAAGCGGGAGTTAAGGACACTAGTAATTTTCGTTATTGTGGTTTTTTCGACAGTGCTCCGTTTGTAGCGGCTACAATGCCTCCGACCACTGAGCCCATAATTATCGAGATCACAACATCGACGGCGAATTTTTCATAGTCCACTACCGACTCGCCTGCAGACATGAAGAAATTGTTCATAATTCCCATAATAAGTCCGATTCCGGCTCCTGCTTTAAGTCCGGTCATAAATGTCACTAGATTTGCCCATCTTACGTAAAAATAGGAAATCAAGAAACCAAAGCTCATACAGCCACCGAAAATCATCGCGATGTTCGGATCAGGTCCGGCGAAGTAATCACGGAACAACATTCCGTATAATACCCAACCCAATAAAAAATCGGTAATTCCACCTGCTATTCCGGCAAGCACAAAATTTTTGACATTCATATTTTTTAGGTTTAATTGGTTGTACGTAAATTTATTTCTTTTAAAAGTAAACTTTAACAAGTGTTCAACCAGTTATAAACATATATGAACGGTTAAGAAGTCTTATTTTCAGGAAGTTGCGCCGTAAATCTGTTTATAAAGGTCGGCGTACTTTTCCATCACGATTTTCCTTTTCAGTTTAAGTGTTGGCGTAAGGTGGCCACCGTCAATCGACCAGATATCAGGCGTCAGTTCAAAGCGTTTGATTTTTTCCCAGTTGCCGAATTTTTCATTGAGAGATTCAACTTCATCTGTGATACGTTCAATAACTTTGGGATTTGACGCAATTTCCGAATTGGTACTGCCAACATCAATCTTATGGATTTTAGCCCATTCCTTTACAAAGTCAAAGCTGGGTTGTATAAAGGCAGCAGGCATTTTTTCACCATCGCCGATGACCATAATCTGTTCAATGAAGCGCGATTGCTTCATGGCGTTTTCAAGCAGTTGCGGGGCGATATATTTCCCGCCCGATGTTTTAAACATTTCCTTCTTTCGGTCAGTGATCTTGAGAAAACCATCTTTGTCGAACTCACCAATGTCGCCTGTGTGAAAGAAGCCGTCCTGCAATACTTCTGCGGTTTTTTCTTCGTCCTTGTAATAGCCGATCATGACATTCGGACCTTTGCATAGTATTTCGCCATCTTCTGCAATTTTGACTTCTACATTGCGGATCACTTTACCAACGGTACCAACACGGAAATTGAAATTCCGATAATCATTTACCGCGATCACAGGCGAAGTCTCAGTCAAACCATAGCCTTCCATAACATAAATTTCGGCTGCGGCAAAAACCCTTGCGAGGCGCGGCTGTAATGCTGCGCTACCCGAAACCATGAGATTTAGGTTGCCTCCAAGACCTTCCTTCCATTTGCTGAAAATTAACTTACGCGCAATCTTGAGTTGGAATTCATACCAGAATCCGTTGGCGCCATAAGGGCTGAACCGGAGTCCGAGGTCAATCGCCCAAAAGAATAATTTCTTCTTAATACCGGTGAGTTCGCTCCCTTTTGCATAAATCTTATCGTAGACTTTCTCCAGCAGTCGTGGTACCGCAGTGATGACATGCGGCTGGGCTTCTTTTAAATTGTCGGTGAGTTTTTCGATCGATTCGGCGAAATAGACCGAAACGCCGTAATATTGATAGATATACAAAATCATACGCTCATAAATATGGCATATTGGCAGGAAACTCAACGCCCGGCTTTTCCCTGGTTGAAAAGGAATTCGCGGTGCACTGTCGAGTACATTGGAAACAATATTTTGGTGTGAAAGCATGACGCCTTTTGGCTTTCCGGTTGTTCCTGAAGTATAAATGATTGTAGCTAAATCTTCGGTTTTAATAACATCTTTGCGATTTTCAACCTCGGTTTGGTTGCTTTCGTCGGTGCCCAAATCCAAAACTTCAGTCCAGTTTTTGCAGTCTGGAATCGCATCAAAACAATAGACTTCTTTGAGATGCGGAACTTGATTGCGTATCAAATTTATTTTACGCAATACTTCGGCATCGGAAACAAAACAGTATATCGCTCCAGAATGGTTGAGGATGTATTGGTAATCATCTTCGGAAATAGTGGGGTAAATCGGCACATTTTGCGCGCCAGTCTGTAAAATCCCAATATCCATGATGTTCCATTCCGTACGGTTATTTGTCGAAATGATCGCGATCTTATCGTCTTTTTGAATATCCATGCGTAAAAGCGCGCGTGAAATCATGTTGGCTTTACGCAGGTATTCTTCGGTAGAAGTTTTGACCCATTCGCCATTGTATTTTGTCACTAAAGCATCAGTAATGTTACCGAATTCTTTTTGCTGGTGGTAAGGAAAATCAAACAGTCGGGTGATATGGGCCATTGTTGTCGCTTTATAGATGCAAATTAAGGAATAAATATTTAGGTCGCAATTTAGTAAATTCTAATACATAAAATCCAAACCGATATTGGAGTCAAATTTAAATGGAGACCGAGATCTTAAATTGCAATATATTTGATATTTTTGCGACCTAACTTTTGAGAGATGCTGAAACACCTGCGCCTGAACGAATACAAGGTTTTGCTGTACAGGATTTTACTGGCTTACCTATTTTACGGCATCGCGCGGATACTTTTTTATGTATTCAATGCCAAATTGCTCAAGGTGGAAAGTGTGTCGGATTTCTTGTCGTTATGCTATTACGGACTCGCGTTCGATACCACGGCAATTTTGTATGTAAATGCGCTGTTTATCGTGTTTTCCATTTTGCCCTTCTGGAAAAACACGAATGCCAATTATCAAAAATTGCTATTCTGGGTTTATTTTATCCCTAATCTTATTGCGTACGCTACTAATTTCATCGACTTTATTTACTACCGTTTTACTTACGCGCGTACGACGGTCGTGGCGCTGAATGTTCTTGAACATGAGACCAACAAAACGATCTTGTTTCTGAGTTTTTTAGTTGATTTTTGGTATGTGTTTCTGCTGTTCGTTGTTTGCGCTGCCCTTTGGATTTATCTGTATCGAATGGTGAAAGTGTCCTTTTTTCATCCGAAAGAGACACTTCAGTATTTCGGTTTTTCCATAATCATGTTCCTATTTACCGCATTGTTGATCGTCGGCGGAGTGCGCGGCGGCGATTTTAAAAAGGCAACTCGCCCGATCAATATATTGGATGCGAGTCGGCATGTAAAAAATATTGTCCATTCTGATATCGTGCTCAATACGCCATTTGCCATTATCCGCACCTTATTTACTAACAGCTTTAAAGTTCCTGATTATCCTGAAGTTACAGAGCAACTCGTTCTTCAGAAGGTTCAACCCATCAAGCAATACCACAACAATCCGCCCACTAAACCCAATGTCGTCGTTTTTATTCTCGAGAGTTATGGCCGTGAATATATTGGCGCGTTCAATAAAGAATCGGGCATACCGAATTATAGAAGTCACGCGCCATTCATCGATTCGCTTGCACAGCACAGTATGATTTTTACGAACGCCTACGCGAATGGCAGACAGTCAATTCATGGGATGTCGTCAATTCTAGCGGGAATTCCATCGTTTAAGGACGCCTTTACCTCGTCGCCTTATCCGAAGCAGAAAATAGAATCTCTCGTTTCGACGCTTGAAAGCCAAGGTTACGACACCTCTTTTTTCCATGGTGCGGCCAATGGTTCGATGGGATTTTTGGGATTTGGCAAAATACTCGGAATCGATAATTACTATGGTCGAACCGAATTCAACAACGACGACGAGTTTGACGGTTTTTGGGGGATTTGGGATGAGCCGTTCCTGCAATACATGAAGCAGACACTTGACAAAAAAACAGCACCATTTTTTGCGTCGGTTTTCACCGTTTCTTCACATGAACCTTATATTATTCCCGCAAAGTACAAAGACAAATTCCCAGAAGGCGGCGTTCCGATGCACAAATGCGTAGCCTATACCGATTATGCGCTTAAACGTTTTTTCGACGAGGCCAAGAAAATGCCATGGTTCGAGAACACTATTTTTGTGATGGTAGCCGATCACGCGAACCAGATTTATTATTCTGAATATGCCAAGCCGATTCAGCGTTTTGCAGTTCCAATTTTAATCTATCAACCCAACAGTAAATATGTAGGCGTTGATGAAAATTGGGCGCAGCAGATTGATATTTATCCGACGGTGTTAGACATGATTGGTTATCAGAAACCTTTTAGGAGCTGGGGACGAAGTTTGTTTGATAAAAAAGCACAGGAGCCTTATGTGATTAATTCAACAGGAAATCTGTACCAGTTTATGAAAGGCGATTATATCTGTATCTTTGACGGTAAAATGGCCATCGGATTTTACGACAAAAATGACAAGATGCTCGCAGTCAACCTGATTGTCAAACGCAATGCTGCAATGGATGAGATGGAACTTAGTTGCAAGGCATTTATTAAAGACTATATGCAAAGGGTTGTTGGTCAAAAAATGTACGCTAAATAAAAAATATGAAAAAGAATAAAATAATAATTGTAATTGCCATCCTTGCAGTTATAATGCTTTTCGTGGGAAAATATGTGTATGACATGCACATCAATCACAACTTCGAAACGATAACAGATGGAAAAGTGTATAAATCCGGAGTGATTCCGCCCGATGAAATTGCGGATTATGTGAGCAAATATCATATCAAATCAATCGTCGACTTGCGCTTTCCAGGTACGGCCGATCTCGAAAACAATCCCGAAATGCCATCAGAACTAACGGCTGAAAAAGACGCTGTAGAAAAAATTCCGGGAGTGCAATACTTTAATAACGGATCGGATCAAGTTCCAAATCAGCAGAACCTCGACCGCTTTTACAAAATCTTGGACAACCCCGAAAATTATCCGGTACTCATCCATTGCTATCACGGTGTTGGTCGTGCCGAAATCTATTCGGCGCTGTATCGTATCGAATATGAGAATTATACCAATGAAGATGCGCGTCATGGCGTAAGACCAATTATTAAATGGGGTGCTTTTGATGATGGAACGCCAAAAGGCGAGTACCTGAAAGCTTATAAGTCAAGAAAGCAACAGGCAGCTGAAAAATCCAATTAGTATATTTGGGTACGCTATCTTGTGCCAAGACTTACTTTAATTCTTGATAAACTTTTGTGTTTCGACAAATTCATCTGATCGCATTTCGATTATGTATACGCCCGAAGGCAATGTGCCCACATCTATCCGTTGCATGCCGTCATTGGCATTTTTTGATAGAATCGATTGTCCGATTAGGTTGAATATAGTTATGTCGTAATCATTCCGCGAAGTATTAATGTTGAGCAGCACGTTGGCGGGATTCGGATAAATTCGGAATTCTGATACTGTCTCATTTGTTAATCCCAAAACCGAATTTTCAAGCAAATTAACTTTAAAATCATCAAAATAAAACCCATCGTAAGTCACACCATTGTCACTCTGCAAACGAAAACGCATTTTTATCGACTGGCCTGCATAATCGCTGAGATTAATTTCCTCATTAACCCAAGTGAGCTGTTCACCGCTGTATGCCGGAAGCGTTTCCAAAAGATTTGGGGCTACTATTTTGGTAAATTTTCCGCATTGCGAAATCCAAGGTCCATTGTCGGCTGAAATTTGAAAAGTTACAAGATCATAGCGGAGTTCCGTCTGCCACTTTGCTGAAAATGTAACGGTGGCGCCTGAAATGGCAGATAAGTTAATCGGATTGGTCAATTGTATAGTTCGAGTCACGACATTACCGTAGTTACCAAATGGCGAATCCGTAATCGAGGTTGACGGCGATACAAATGCTTCGGTAGTGACGCCCCAGGTAGTTGAGGTCCATGTTGGATTGATTGCCGAACCGTTATCTGTTAATATATTCTGAATCTGCCCGAATCTTTTATTAACCAGTTTCTTGTCGGTGAATTGCCCGTTGTCAATCCAATATTCAAAAACAACCGAATCGTTACTGCTTGTTCCGGGCGCAATGCCAATTTGTATACTTCCACTCAAAACATCAGAGATTGCCATATTGGATGCTACAAAAGGTTGTCCGACACTGACAATATTAGAAGAAATAGGGTGAATACTAACCGTATAATTTCCACTACCGGCTAAACCCAAACGCTCCAAGTTAAATGTTAACGGAACCACAGCGGTATTGCCAAGATAAGTTGCGCCAGTGTCGGTCAATGATGCATAATCAAGAACGAGTCTCGCTGCAGTTAGATTGGTAAACATCATCATCTTACCCAGCGGAATAATTTGCGTCGCAGCGGGCCAAAACGAAGTGCCGATTTCTGGTGTAAAAGCAAAGATCTTATCATGGTCGATGGTTTGCCCGTACATGTAGTCATCAGAACTACCAGAAGCCGCATATAAAGCCGACGCAATTTCATTAACCAAGTTACCATTCGAAGCCATTAAACCTGAAATTTTGTTGAAGTACTCATTATCAGGACTCGGCGTATTGAGGTCGTAGCCAAAAGGATATAGTAACAAATTGCCTGACGTGTGCGCATTTAAGGCAATTTTGAAGTCATGGCTTTCAACAAATGATCGAACCGCCTGTGTTTCTGGTTCCGAAAAAGTGGCAGTGCCTGGATAGGTTTCGCCACTTGAAGTATCAGAAACACCCAAAGTATTCCAAACACTTTGCGTGGGATCGCCGTTGATCCAATAATCATAATTGCGGTTGTTGTCAACACCGAAAGTTCCGTCTAAAAAACTGCGACGGTTTTTACGCCACAGGCCACCGCCTGACGGATTGGTCGTCTCATTATAAACATACCCATCTGCATTGATAACTGGAATAAAATACATTTCAGTATGATCTACAATGTATTTGACTTCATCATTGGTATCGTAATTTTCAAGTAGATACCACATATAAAAGATAGTTTCCGATAGTGCAATCGGCTCTCTGGCATGGTGAATTGCAGTATATAAAAGCTGTGGTCTTACGTTGACTGATTCCGGGTTTTTGGTAATTTTCACCCATTGCAAGGCGCGTCCTTCAGAGGTTAAAAAGCTACCGACATTGGCTCGGGACGAAATCAAATCTGGTCGCAACGAACGCATATTGTCTAAAGCCTGTAGCATTTCCGCATAGGTAAAATATCCACCCATTGAACCGGGTTGAAAGTTAAAAGGTGTTTGATAATCGATAATATTGTTTGAACAGCCACTATTTTCCGGACTCGCGATTTTTGATTTTTCCGTGAGGTTTTGTGAAACGTAAAATTGTTGGACATCTTCAATTTCAATGTCAACTTCCAGCCCGAGGTTTTTGGCAATCTGGATTTCAGTATCCGAAAAATCGGAAGTCAAAGAATAACCTTTTTTATGAATACCGTGATCCATAGCAACCCCGGCTTTCTCAAGTTCCTGAAACTTTTCTAGGGTCAAATAGTTGATTTTTGCCCTATGAAATTTCTCGGTATTGGTCTGTGCGAAAGCTGCAAACTGGAAAAAAAATAAGACAATCAAAAGTTTCTTCATAGCGATTTGTTTGAAAATGAATGGAATGCGAAAACAAATATATTATTTATTTTCTATCCATTTTCGCGCATTGACAAATGCTTCATGCCAAGGCGTTACATCATCATTACGGTCTTTCGGATAATGCGCCCAATTCCACGAGAATGTCGAACGCTCAATATGCGGCATCATCACGAGATGTCTTCCGGTTTTGTCGCAAATCATTGCGGTATCATAATGCGAGCCGTTTGGATTTGCGGGATAGCCTTTGTAAGCGTATTTGGAAACTATTTGATAATCACTTTCGTCATTCGGAAGGTCGAATTTCCCTTCACCATGTGACACCCAAACGCCCAACGTACTTCCGGCGAGTGTTTTCAGCATGATGGAATCATTTTTTTGGATTGTTACTGAGGTAAAGATACTTTCGTGCTTTTGACTCGTATTGTGGAGCATTTTGCCGTGCGATTCGTGTTCCGGATTGATAATGCCCAATTCCATAAATAGCTGACAGCCGTTGCAGATGCCGACCGACAAAGTATCGTCGCGTTTGAAAAAATTGTCAAGTGCATTTTTTGCTTTTTCATTGTACAAAAATGCGCCCGCCCAACCTTTTGCTGAACCTAATACGTCTGAATTGGAGAATCCACCGACGGCACCGATAAACTGGATTTCATCGAGTGTTTCTCGTCCAGAAATCAAGTCGGTCATGTGTACATCTTTCACATCAAAACCGGCAAGATACATTGCGTTTGCCATTTCACGTTCTGAATTGCTGCCCTTCTCGCGGATGATAGCGGCTTTTGGGCGTGGTTTCGAATCATCTATAACCGGTTTTTTTCCCGTGAAATGCGCGGGAAAACTATATTGCAATGGCTGGTTTTTATAATTGTTGAAACGCTCCTCAGCCATACCGTTTTTTGATTGTTTGCAGTCGAGCAGATATGAGGTTTCAAACCAGATGTCGCGGTACTGTGGAATATCAAATGTAAATTGCCCGAGGTTCAAAACCGCAATGTTAGTTACATTTCCAATTTTGAAAAATTCTATATTGCTTTGTTGCAATTTGCTTTCGACTGTAGCATCCGACTTTACCTGAAAAACGATTCCGATGTTTTCGGCGAAAAGGATTTTGACAAGATCTTTTTCCGCCCACGAACTGAAGTCAATATCGGCTCCCAGATCAAGGTCGGAGAAACACATTTCGAGTAAAGTGGTAATAAGTCCGCCGCTTCCAACGTCATGCCCGGCAACAATCTGATCGTCGAGTATCAGTTCTTGAATCACATTGAATGCGTTTTTAAAGAATGCAGAATTCTGAATAGTAGGCGTATCGTTTCCAATGGTGTTGAGCACTTGACCGAATGAAGAGCCGCCTAGCTTAAACGCATCTTGTGATAAATTAATATAATAAATCGACCCGCCGTTTTTTTGCAACACCGGTTCGACGACTTTTCTGATGTCGGTGCAATTTCCCGCCGCCGAAATAATCACAGTACCGGGTGCAATAACATCGCCATCGGGATATTTCTGTTTCATCGAAAGCGAATCTTTTCCGGTCGGGATGTTGATGCCCAATTCGATTGCAAAGTCCGAACAGCCTTTTACCGCTTCGTACAACCGCGCATCTTCGCCTTGGTTCTTGCATGCCCACATCCAATTCGCCGATAAAGACAGTCCTTTGATTTGGTCTTTGATAGGCGCCCAAATGATGTTGGAAAGTGCTTCGCCAATCGCATTGCGACTTCCCGCGACGGGATCAATCAACGCCGAAATAGGCGAGTGGCCGATTGAAGTGGCAACACCTTCCTTTCCATTATAGTCAAGTGCCATAACGCCAACATTGTTGAGCGGGAGTTGCAAAGGGCCGGCACATTGTTGTTTCGCCACTTTTCCGCCAACACAACGGTCGACTTTATTGGTCAGCCAATCTTTACACGCTACAGCTTCGAGTTGGAGTACTTGTTTGAGATAAGTGGGAATATTTTCTTGGGAATAGCGAGGCGTTGCGTAATGATAATCGATAGTCTTATCGGTCATTACGACTTTGGGAGAACTGCCAAACATGTCTTCAAGTGCAAAGTCCATTGGTTTGGCGCCAGTGGTTTTGGATTCAAACGTAAATCGGTTATTGTTGGTGACATCACCTACAGCATACATTGGGGAACGCTCACGGTCAGCTATATTTTGAAGAAAATCGATATCATTTTTACCGATGACCAATCCCATACGCTCTTGCGATTCGTTACCGATGACTTCCTTTGCCGAAAGTGTCGGATCGCCGACGGGTAATTTGTCGAGATCGATGAGTCCGCCGGTTTCTTCGACGAGTTCCGAGAGGCAGTTGAGGTGGCCTCCAGCACCGTGATCATGAATCGAAACAATCGGGTTAGCATCGCTTTCAACAAGTCCGCGAATAGCGTTAGCCACGCGTTTCTGCATTTCGGGATTCGAGCGCTGGATTGCATTCAATTCAATTCCGGAACTGAAAGCGCCTGTATCTGCTGACGAAACCGCAGCGCCACCCATTCCGATTCTATAATTTTCCCCACCGAGAATTACTATTTTATCGCCTGCGGCAGGTTTCTGTTTAATGGATTGTTCTGCTTTTCCATAACCGATTCCGCCCGCTTGCATGATCACCTTGTCATATCCGAGTTTGCGTCCGTTTTCATGATGTTCGAACGTTAGGAGTGAACCCGTAATTAAAGGTTGACCGAATTTATTTCCAAAATCAGACGCGCCATTCGATGCTTTGATCAGAATATCCATTGGAGTTTGGTAAAGCCATTTTCTTTCGGGCATGGCGTTTTCCCAACTTTTGTTTTGATTCAATCGCGAATAAGAAGTCATATAAACAGCGGTTCCCGCCAATGGCAACGAACCTTGTCCGCCCGCTAAACGATCGCGTATTTCGCCCCCCGATCCGGTCGCGGCACCGTTGAACGGCTCAACCGTCGTGGGGAAATTATGGGTTTCGGCCTTAAGTGAGATCACCGAATCAAAATCCTTAGTGGAATAAAAGTCGGGTTTGTCGGCCGATCTAGGCGCGAATTGTTCGACTCTCGGACCTTTTACAAAAGCGACATTGTCCTTATAAGCTGAAACAATACCATTAGGGTTTTCGGCTGATGTTTTTTTGATCATTTTGAACAACGAGGAATCCTTTTGTTGCCCGTCGATGATAAAAGTGCCATTGAATATTTTATGTCTGCAGTGTTCAGAATTAACCTGTGAGAACCCAAATACTTCCGAGTCGGTCAGTTTACGACCAATTTTTACGGATAAGTTCTTGAGGTAATCGACTTCTTCCTCGCTCAACGCCAATCCTTCCTGTTGGTTGTATTTTGATATATCTGCGATTTCAAGAATCGGCTCGGGTGTGATATCTATGGTAAATAATAGCTGGTCGAGCTTTTCGAATTTCTGAAACAGCATCGGGTCAAAATCAGAAAAATCGTCACCGACTTTTTGAAATTCCTCAATTCTTAAGATGTCCCCAATGTCCATGTTTTGAGTGATTTCAACGGCATTGGTACTCCAAGGTGTAACCATTGCGGCACGTGGACCAACAAAAAAATCCGTCAGGACGGATTTTTCTATTTTATTCGAATTGCCAAAAAGCCAGTTTAATTTGGAGATAGTTTCCGATGAAAGTTCATTTTGCGACTGTACTGCAAAAACGGTTTCACTTTCGTTTCCGAAGAAATGAATCATTGTGTTTATTTTAGTTGTTGTTGTGTGTACAAATTTAGGCTAAAAAACGAAAACCACAACCGCATTTTGCAAGATTTTAAACAAAATTAGTCCGCGAAATCTGAATTCTGATAAGCACCCGAATCGGGCGGTAAGGTGCGCGTAACACCTAGAATATCCTGTAGAATATTATAAGACGGGTCACCCAAACCAACGGCCGGTGAATCCGAAAAGATCCGAAGATTGTTCGCATTTGGGTTGTGGAATTGCGGATTCTGACTTTTGATATTGCCGTTTTGACTAAGTCTGACAGAATCGTACCATGAGTCATTTGCGATTCCGGTTCCGGCATCATTAAATTTCACGAGGCAATGTTCGAAATTGGTGGAGAATCCGGTATTGGGGTCGTCATTAAGCGGATCCAGGAACAACTCGACATTATTGGAACCGTAGATGATGCAATTTTTAAAGCTGGCCATTGATAAGGTAAAGAACGTTTTACTACCGTCAGCATTTTCCTGATAATTATTCGCCAGTACGCTCACCTGACCCGGATCGGGCCAATTGTTATTAAAAGTACAATGTGTAAATTGGTAATTCCCGCCCGCTGTGCAAGCCAAGCTCGCCTTTCCCGCAGTATTGATCACGAGATTTTTCCCGCTGATGACGGCATTCCGTCCTAGCAGACCAATATTCGAAGAATTGTAAATCTGCGAATTATTAATGATTAATGGCGCCTGATCGGCAAGAATACCAACAGTTGCATTTTTCAACGTTAAGTGCTCGATTGTATTTCCGCTACCACCGGTTCCGCTACCCGGCAGGAGCCAAAGTGAAAACCATTGGCCGGGTGTCTCTGAAAACTGTGGTTCTAGACGGTCGCCTTCAAAAATCACCTCCTGAGCAAGCGGGGCATTTCCGGGGTCGATTGCCGGCATGCCGTTGATATTGATGTTCCCGTCCTGTTTAACGATGATGCCTGAATCGGCATGAAAATGTACTCTGGCACCCGCATCGATCACTAAGGTTTTGAAAGCAGGCACACCCGCAAATCCATAAATGACGTAGGGTTTTTCGTTTGTAAAATGAAATTCGTTCCCGTGTATCGGATCGCTTTCATTGAGTTCAAATCCTTCAACATAAACATCTGCACCATTCTCATCAACGCCCAATAACAGCAATTCTTTATCTCCATTCCCGTCTTTTTCTGGATATAAGAATACGGCATCCTGGATAAGCGTGACGAGTTTAACTTGTTGTGTTCCGTTAATTGACTGAAACAAAATCTCATCGGTATATAAAAAATCATCTGGGTTCGCGTCGGAGATTCCGGCTGTGGTTTCAATAAAAATAAAAAGGCTGTCTTTCGCAAGCAGTTCCACATTCGGAAAATTTCGCCCGTCGCCCTGACCGTTGTTGTCTTCGTCGATTCCCGTCATACCATCGACCATCAGACGGTATTTTGAGCCGGGTCTTGCTAGTCGGATTGAGGGGATCGAAATGTCTTCACTACTGCGGTTGTACACTTTGAGCATATAGGTACTCGAACTGATATTAGAAAAAACAGTGTCGAGGTAAACAGTTTGCTTGGAGAATCCTAAATTTCCTTTGCTTGGAACAGTATCAAAATCTTTTCTGCAAGAGCTCATAGAAATGACAATACCGAGAAAAAGGATATAGATAGATTTATGCATGGTTTTGAGTTTTGGTAAAAATAGATATTTAATTTTAAAATCCGAAAATGTGACGATTCAAAATCATAACGAACAAAATCATAAATTAGTCTTGCCGGTTGTTCTTGTCGTTTTGTTCTTTCTCACTTATCTTTGCGCAAAATAACACCTATGGCTTTCTATAGAGAAAAGATGATTGCGCAGTGCAATGCACTTTGTAAAAATACGCTGATGGAAACGCTCGAAATCGTATTTACCGATGCGGGCGAAGATTTCCTTACGGCGACAATGCCCGTCAATTCGAGAATTCACCAACCCATGGGATTGCTTCATGGCGGTGCCAGCGTGGCGTTGGCCGAAAGTGTTGGCAGCGCTGCCTCAATGTTGTTTGTCGATGCGGAGAAAAGTGAAATTCGCGGTATCGAAATCTCGGCAAATCATCTAAAAGCCAAGCGAGATGGCGTAGTTACTGCGACGGCGCGGATCATTCACAGGGGCCGAAGTATTCATCTTTGGGAAATCAGGATAACCGACGAAAATCAGAACCTGATTTGCTTGTGTAAACTCACCAATATGGTATTGCCCAGAAGAAAAGCATAATGGAGACTAGTACGGCATTTTTCGGAAAAGTGTTGCAGCAGTTTGAAAACAGGTTGCCGTTTGTGGTTTACAATAAGCCCAATTCGGAACGGCTCGTCGGTATTTTTCAACAGAATGACGCACTCCACTTTGTAAACGACTTTACGGAAACCGGATTCATTTTCGCGCCATTTAACGGCGATCAAATCGTACTGATTCCGGAAAGCAAATCGGAAGTCGTGGTTATTCATTTTAAAATCGAAGCATTAACACCAATTCCTCTCCCCATTTCCGAAATATTGCAGTCAGCGGAAAAGGCCAATTTTGAAGATCTTGTAAAAAAGGGGATTGTTGCGATTGGTGCGGACGTTTTTTCAAAAGTCGTACTGTCGAGGAAAGAAGTGGTTGCCTTGCAAAACTTCGACTTGTTGGCGATATTAAAAAAATTGCTTAACCAGTATCCTGCGGCATTTACTTATTGTTTTTTCCATCCTCAAGTTGGGTTGTGGCTGGGCTCTTTTTCGGAACAATTACTCCGAATGGAAGCACAGCACTTCCAGACTATGGCCGTCGCGGGAACACAGCCATCACATGATAATGACATGGCCTGGGGGAATAAGGAAAGAGCTGAGCAGTTGTTTGTGACCGATTTTATTACAAAGCATCTTGAAGATAAGGTTTCCGAAATGAAAATTTCCGAACCGTATACGTTAAAAGCGGGAAGTGTCATGCACATCAAGACTGATATTGAAGGCAAATTGAATGCAGGATTGGGACTTCGGGAAATGATAGAAATCCTACATCCGACACCTGCTGTCTGTGGTTTGCCAAAAGCGGCCGCGCGGAATTTTATACTTCAATATGAACGCTACGACCGCGAATATTACAGCGGATTCTTCGGTGAGCTTCATAAAGATTTTGACACCGATTCTGAAGCGACCAATTTATACGTAAATTTGAGATGTATGCAGATTAAAAATGAGCAAGCATTTATCTATGTCGGCGGCGGAATCACTAGAGAAAGCGTTCCCGCAGAAGAATGGCAGGAAACGGTCAATAAAGCACAGACCATGAAACGAATTTTAGAACCAGAAATATGATTAAGTTAGATATACTTGCGTTTGGCGCGCATCCCGATGATGTAGAATTAGGTTGTGGCGGAACAATCGCTAAAGAAATCGCGTTGGGAAAAAAAGTCGGGATTGTCGATTTGACGCGAGGTGAACTCGGAACCCGCGGTTCCGCTGAGATTCGGAATCAGGAATCGGCGCACGCAGCAAAAATTTTAGGCGTTTCAATTCGCGAGAATCTTGATATGCGCGACGGATTTTTTGTAAATGATGAGGAGCATCAGCTGTCCATTATTCGGATACTACGAAAATATAAGCCCGAAATTGTCCTTTGCAATGCTGTTGATGATCGACATATCGATCATGGAAAGGGCAGCAAATTGGTGTCGGACGCGTGCTTCTTGTCGGGATTGGTGAAAATACAGTCCGAATATAATGGCAAAAAACAAGAGCAGTGGCGCCCGAAAGCAGTTTATCACTACATCCAATGGAAGAATATTCAACCCGATTTTGTGGTAGACATCACTGATTACAATGCAAAAAGGGTAGAGGCGATCTTAGCGTACAGTTCGCAGTTTTATAACCCTGAAGCGACCGAACCTGAAACCCCGATTGCTACCAAGAATTTCCTCGAAAGCCTCAACTATCGCGCGCAGGATTTGGGTCGTTTGATCGGTACTGATTATGCCGAAGGATTTACTGCCGAAAGGTATTTGGGGGTCAATCGTTTAGGGGATTTGATTTAATTTTTTTTAAAAATTCTTTGTATAGTAAAACTTTTGCAATACATTTGCACTCGTTAAAAATGGTGGTTGTAGCTCAGTTGGTTAGAGTATTGGTTTGTGGTGCCGAGGGTCGCCGGTTCGAGCCCGGTCAGCCACCCATTAAGACAAAAGCTCTGGAGAAATCCGGAGCTTTTTTGTTTTCATTCATTCTGACGTATAAAAAAGGCCTGTACAATTGCACAGGCCTTTCTTTACTAACTGAATTCAAATGTAACCTAAACGGTTGTAAATGTAAAGCTATCGCTTGTACTCGTTATGAATTTAATGTTAATTTACCAATAACTTATTTTGTAGCAGTTCATTAACTTTCGCATGAATTACCTGCCATCGGTTTTGTAGACTACCGGGCGACTATCGCGGTTAGCCAGTTCCCACGCAATTGCGAACTCATATTGTGTGCGTTTAGCCAATACATCGAATTCGATTTTTTCTACGTCGTCGCCGGGCTGGTGATAATCGGGATGCGTTCCACTGAAAAGAAATACTGATGGAATTCCGTTTTTTGCAAAATTATAATGATCGGAACGGTAATAAAAGCGATTCGGATCTTTTTTGTCGTTGTATTTATAATCGATGTCCAATTTTGTATACTTACTATTTGCATCCTCGCAGATATTATAAAGATCTGTCGATAAGTAATCGGAACCAATCAGATAAATATAATTTCTAGAATTTTTGTGGAAATCATCATGCCGACCAATCATATCAATGTTGACATCGGCGACGGTATTTGTCAACGGAAACAACGGGTTTTCTGAATAATATCGTGAACCATGAAGTCCGTGTTCCTCCCCAGTCATGTGCATTATCAGGATGGAACGCTTAGGTCCGTGGCCGTCTTTTTTGGCTTTTTCAAATGCTTTGGCGATCTCCAGAATCGCGACAGTTCCCGAACCGTCGTCATCCGCGCCATTATAAACGACGCCGTTTTTGATGCCGATATGGTCGTAATGCGCCGACACTACTACTATTTCATTCGATTTTTCAGAACCCTCAATAAATGCCCAGATGTTTTCAGAATCGGGTAAATTCTCCTTGTATTTCTTATTCATGAATTCGGCCGGCACTTTTTGATAATAATCGGCGGCGCCTTTTGGAAAAGTAATTCCGCTTTTTTGGTATTGCTCGATCAGATACTGTCCTGCTTTTTTCTGACCCCTGCTGCCCGTTTCCCTGCCTTCCATGTCATCGGCTGCAATAATCGTCAGATGAGTCTTTAGGTTATCAGAATTGATGCCGTTCAAATACCTGACCAAGTCGGAGTTGGTACTTTCTTTTTTTGTTGCACAGCAAATCAGCATTGCGCTAAAACTTAATAGGAGTAATTTTTTCATAAGTAATTAATGAAGGTTAATAAAAGTATAGACGGCAAACACTACAAGAATAAAAAAAATCAAAAAGCAGTTAATGAAAAACAGCGTGATGCTTTTTAGAAGTGAGACGGTTCGTGATTCGCCGTAAAAACGATGGTGTGCCGGAAAAAAATAATAGAACATCCAGAAATAGCCGATGCCTTGAATCAGATAATTGACAGTACTCAAAATGCCTTCTTTCCCACCAATTGTAAAAAGCCAGTCGATCAGGTACAACAGCAAAAGCACCAACAATAAAAAGGAAAAGTAGTGCAGCGTAAAAATGCCATGATCGAAATAATACCAGCGTTTTTTGTTGTGGAAAAGCCATAGAAAAAAAGCGAAAAGAGGCATATAGACGAACAATACTTTTGGGATATTGTTTATAAACGAGGTCCTGAATTTGTCGATTATTTCCTGTTTAGTGTTATTTTCTTTAACCAAAACGATTTTTTTGCTAAACCAGTATTCGAAATCGGACATCTCCTTTCGCGGACCATACTTACGCATTGAGTCAAGTTCCTTGACCGAATCATAGCCAAAGTTTAAATAGCCGGATTTATCATAGTAGCCCTTTGTGTCGTGAAGATTACTACTCACGACAGCGGAATCTGATTTATCGTTTATAGCTTCCTCATTTTTTTTGATACTGTCAGTCATTAGCACTAAATCGCGCAGGTTTACATTTTGGGAAAAAACAACGCTGTCTTTTTTGTCGCCATTTTTGCCCACGACATTGGTAACGTTCTTCGATTTTGATTTCGACGGCTGATCTTCACCATCCGGGATAACCGTAATTAGAAAAAATGTGATGAAGCTAATGAAAATGTACAACCGAACAGGTGCCAAATAGGAGAGGCGCTTGCCTGAGAGATATTCCTTAGTGAGTGCCGAAGGTTTAAAAAGCAAATTTCGAATCGTCCGCCAAAAAGCATTCTCATAGTGCGTCAGGTCTTCAAAAAAATGGATAAACAAATGGTGGAAGGTTTTCCTGCTATCGGTATTTTCCTGACCGCAATTCGGACAAAACCTTTGGTCAACCACATGTTTGCAATTCAGGCAGGTCTTATCTTTTCTTAAAGCGCTTTTGCTCATATCTGACTCGTTATCGCCATAAATATACTTATTTTACAATACTTCCTTTAGAAAATCCATCAAATGTTCCCACGACCGCTTTGCCGCCTTTTCATTGTAAGCGTTGCCTTTGCTGTTGTCATTTCCGGCTGCGGGATCAGTAAAAGAATGCACTGCGTTTGCATAATATATCATCTGCCAGTCGGCATTGGCAGAACGCATTTCGTCGTGAAAAGCCGAAATTTTTTCTGGCGATTCATTCTTATCGTCAGCACCATGGCAAACCAGTATTTTCGTATTGATGACGGTCGTTTTTCTTTCGTCGATTTTTGCCAGGCCACCATGGAAAGAAACCACGCCTTCGATGGGCAGTTGACCACGAGCCGCTTCAATTGCCCCGGTTCCGCCGAAACAATACCCTATTATGACGATTTTATCAGGATTTGCACCTGCCTTTTGTAATTGCTCCAAGGCTTTGCGAATTCTGTTTTGATACTGTAACGGATTTTTTTTGTAGTAACCGGCGCGTTGTCCAGCTTCTTTTGTATTGTTTGGGTAATTGCCTTCGCCGTAGATATCAGCAATAAACACGTGATAGCCCAACGCCCAAAGTTTTAGCGCCGAATCTTTCGCATGATTATCAATCCCTTTCCATGCGTGCAACACTAGGACTCCCGGATTTTCAGTAAGTTTTTTTTCAGGAATTGCCGCCCAGCCATTGAGTTTGCTGTTTCCGTCGTGGTATGAAACGGGATCCAGTTGTGCATTTGTAGTAAAAAAAGTAAGCACGCTGCAGATCAAAATATAAATACTCTTATTCATGGTTGAATATATTAGCTAAACAAATATCTAAAAAATCTGCAGAAGGTTTCATTTTGCGTCAAATAAAAAGCCACATGGAAGTATGGCTTTATAAAATAGATTATGTAAAAAGTGACTTATTTTTTACGGGCAGGTTGCTTAGCGGCGTTATTTTTATGTTTCTCAGTTTTCATTTTCGCTTTTTGCTGTTGTATAAGCGCTTCCTGTTTTTTGTTCTGTTGTTCGATTGTGGTAGTTTGTCTAGCCGCTGTTTCGGCTTTTTTTTGAGCTTGCCTCGGCGGCTCCTGTTGAAGTTTGTCCATGACTTGCTCGCTTGGATTTTCCCTCTGTTCTTCTTGTGCCGATGCGCTGATGCAAAAACCAAGCAGCAAAACGGCCGATGTGAATATTCTTCTCATAACGTTATAGGTAAGTATTTATTTAAATAAAGTTACGGTATGAAGCCGATCCAATTCAGCATTTTAAGCCAATTAACCTATCTTTAACGTCATTAAGAAATAGTTTAAAACCATAAACTTCGATGAAGATAGAGTTAATGCCAGCTGAAATAGACAGATCGTAATTACAGATTGTGCGCGGAATAGTATCGGATTGTATTGGCAATTTTAGCAAATCGCAGTTGAGCGACTTTTTCTTCGTTGATCGTTTCCGAAAGCAATTCAGCGACTTTGAGTTCGTTGAGATTTTCCGCGTAAGTAGCTAAAGTTGCATAGGTAGCAATCTCAAAGTGTTCAATGCGCTGCAATCCCAGTACAATTCCGGCGTCGCGTACCGTGCCGAATTTAGTATCATCGATATTATTTTCAATATTTTCAAGCATTGATTCTATTGTCAAGCATCTTTCGAGAATCGGATCTTCGCCAAGAAGCGAAAAGACATCTTCAACTCGGATAATTTGTAATTTGGTTTCCTCCTGATGGATCGTGATGGCCTCAATGAGTTCGAAAGAGCAAGAGTTCTTGATGAGTTTCGGAAAAACTTTCGACAAGGTTTTCTCTAGGTAGTAAACTGACTTGAGTTCGTTGTATATTAAATCGCGTAATCCGGATTCACCGTCGAAGCGCTGTTTAGTAGGTCGGACAGTCTCGAAATTGACTTCAATATTTTCGAGATTATTTCTGGCAGTATCCATTTTATATTAATTTTGGTTAGGGCAAATTTGGGAGTTGCTGATTTTCAAAAGGTTAAGTCAGAGCATACAATTGTTAATTCTGTAACTTAATTCAACAAAATAATAACATCCAGAAATAACGTTTAATTTACATTTGTATTGCCTGTAGGAATGAGTTTACATTTAAAAAACAACGACCAAAGATACAAAAATATTATGCCGAACTCTCAAATTGCGAAGTGTTTTCATCAGGTTTTCCCAAAGCTCCGCAAGTTTAAAATTTACTAATTTGGTTCAATCAACGAAGGAATGATTTTCAGACCGAAATTTTTAATACTGCTGCTGATACTTTGCAGTTATGAGTTTGCTGCTGCACAAGTTGATCCCAAAAAAGAGGATCAGGAACAAATGTACCGTAACATTGAGAAGTATTCGAAAAAGCGAAAATTCACGACATTTTTACATAAGCTCATCTTCGAGCCTATGACCAAAAAGAAAACCGCTAAAAAGAAGCGTATTGTCATCAAACAAACCTATGCACCTTTCGACTGTAAGGTAATCCGCAAAATCAATATCGTAACGCTGGATCCTTTTGGATTTTCGGCAACAGATACGATTGAAAGACCGGGTGGTTTTATAACTAAAGCCGGAAACGCCATCCATAACACTACGCATGTGCTTGCGATCAAAAACCTTTTACTAATCAAAAGAAATACTTTCCTCGATTCGTTGCGGTTGTTGGAATCGGAGCGTTTGATACGGAGCCAACGGTATATCAGGGCGGTTGTTGTGCGACCGGCTTTGGTAGGCAAAGATTCGGTCGACATTTATATACGCGTATTGGATTCGTGGAGTTTAATTCCCGATTTTTCAACTTCGAGCACCGTTTCGACATTTAAGCTGACGGAAAGAAATTTTGTTGGTACCGGACATGAATTTTCAAATACCTATCGGAAAAGCCTGCGCGGCAGTCATGATGCATTTAGTTCGAGTTATACGATTCCGAACTTGATGAATACTTATATTATGACTAAATTGAGTTATCAAATTGATATTGATGACAATTACAGTAAGGTGCTCAGCATTGAGCGGCCGTTTTACTCGGTTTATACACGTTGGGCCGGAGGCGTTTATTTAGACCAGCAGTTCCGCAATGAAAAGAGGGAACTTCCGCTGGATTCCCAAACACAAATCAACTTCAAATACAATACACAGGATTACTGGGCGGGGCTTTCCATTCCGTTCTTAAAAGGTAATACCGAGCAGAACCGCGGTACCAGCCTCATTTTTAATACACGTTATCTTCATAAAAAATATCTAGAACAGCCACCGATTGCATATGACAGCCTACGTGTATTTTCGGGTGAGAAGATGTATTTTGCTGGTGTGGGAATTTCATCAAGAAACTACACGCAGGATATGAACGTACGCAAATTCAATATTGTGGAAGATATTGGATCCGGACTCTTTGTCGGATTTACGGGCGGCTTTCAGCGCAAGAATGGGATTGGCAGAATGTATTACGGCTCGCGCTTCGCCTACGGACGTTATTTCGATTTTGGCTTCTTGAGTACCAATATCGAGTATGGCTCCTTCTTTAATAAAGGAGTGCCCGAGCAAACGGCGATTGCGTTTAGCTCTGTTTATTTCACGCCATTGATAGGTAAAGGTCGGTGGAAATTCCGTCAATTTGTAAAACCCGAGCTTATATTAGGACAGAACAGATTGAGGACCAATGCAGATGAACTCACGCTCGATGGCGATACTGGTATTCCGGGGTTTAACAATACCGCGATTTCGGGAACTAAAAAATTATTGGTTACTTTTCAAACTCAAGGATATTCACCATGGAACTTTTACGGTTTTCGAGTGAATCCTTTTCTTGCTTATACAATGGGCATGCTCGGAAATGCTACCAATGGGTTCAGCAAAAGCCGATTATATTCCCAAGTGGGTGCGGGGATTATCGTGAGTAACGATTATCTGGTACTTAGTTCCTTTCAGTTATCTTTTTCATTTTATCCGACGATTCCGGGTAACGGAGATTCGATTATTAAAACAAATTCATATAAAACTTATGATATTGGTCTCCAAAGTTTCGAAATTTCCAGACCATCCATCGCTCCGTATCAATAAAATCAAGGGCTGAGCGATATTGTGCAAAGTATTCTGCGAATGGCATAACAGTTCCTTACACCTGCCGAAGTATTTTTACATCATAGAAAACGATCTAAATTTAAAAGCAGAGAAATTATGAAAAATATTACTTATTTAGTTTTGGGAATGATGTTATTTTCCTTTAACTTATCAGAAGCACAAGTACAACTAGACACGATCTATATCCGCAAAAAAGCGGTTCCTACAACATTTGTTGAGGTACGCTACTACTACTACCCCAATCTAGAAGCTTATTTCGATACGAAAGTAGCCATGTATCTCTTTAAACAAGATGGAAAATGGATCAAATCAGAAACGATTAATTCTTCTTACAGAGGTTATTCTGTCAAAAATGGGGCGTATGTAATGCTTAAAAACTTCAGTGAAGATGAGCCTTTTAATTATATCGACGAGCACAGGCGTACTTATCCTGCAGATTTTTCAAGCAGACCGAAACCAAAAACAAATACCAATTCGAATACGTCAATTGCTTCTGTAGATTTGTAATAATCTTAGTTAGCGATCAAAGTATCTCAACACAGAAAATCATTGATTCCACGTGTTGAGATATTTTTTTGCACTTTTAATATAGTCGTGTTCCCGTTCTACAAACGCCCTGGCCCTTTTACTGATTGCCGTAATCTCTTGCGGATTTTCTATGAGCCATGATAATTTTGAAACCAAAGAATCTACATCGGGTATCGCGTTGATATTTACGGGTTCGGTAAGTTGGTATTGCATTTCAAATTCTTTTTCGGCGCCCGTAAAAACTACTTTTCCTTTCGCCATGGCTTCCAACGCATTGAATCCTTGATCGTGCGCATACACCATGTCGAGCAAAATGTGCGCTTTGTCATACGATTCAATATATTGGCTGTAGGGAACGCTCCGGGTTGTAATAATCTCGACATTATCGCCATACTTTTCACGGATGATGTGCAGCGCCTTCTCAAAATAATCATTGCCTTTCTTATAATAATTCTCCACATTGATACCATGGAAAATGACAATCTTCTCGAGCGTAGGAAACGGTTTAATTTCAAGCTGACGAATGTTGATCGGATTCGGAATCAGTCCTGCATATTTTGAATTTCCTTGCAATACCATATCATAATCGATGTCGGAAGCAATTATCCCGCAAATGTTTTCATGAATGAACCGATGAAGCTTCTCATATTCCTTTGTACGGAATTTTAAAACATTGGCAAAATCCTTATCACTGATTTTCCGGTCGAGATAGGGCTGCATAATCGATTTCTTTTGTGGATGTTCAAATTCATACTTAACAACCAGATAATCAGTGCTGCAGCACAAAAGAAATGTTTTTTTGTTGTGCGTAAACAAATACTCGAGTATTTTCTTTTCATAGTGATAGCCACAGTAAAAAGGGTTTTCATTGATCAATTGCACAACATCAAAATCGGTCAGTTGCGACTGGATTTTTTTGAATTGCCCGTAGGTAAAATAAGAATTTAGGTTAAAACCCGTAATCTTGTACAAGCCAAATTTAAATTTTCGCAACCACGGCGAATTCCATTTTCTGACAATCGGGAAATCTACAGGATAATTTTTGAATCCGTCGTTAAAACCCACAATGACAACAGTGTGGCCCAATTCCTGCAATGCTTCCTTCAAGGAATTGTGCAACCGGCTGAATTCACCTACGAGAAGAATGTTCATATATTGTTATATTTGACAAATATATTTACATTTTCACAATAATGGACATCCCCAAAACTAAAATCGCCATCATTTCGCACTCGCTTGGCGGCGGCGGCGCTGAACGTTTTGCCGGTCTGTTGGGTTTTATGCTGTCCGATATTGGTTACGAAATACACAATATCATTCTAACCGAAATTCAGGATTACGATTACGCTGGCTCGTTGCTCAATCTAGGCAAATTGGGAAAGGCTAAACCAAAGTGGCAAAGAAAATTCTATAAAGGATTTTTGCTTCATCAATATTTGAAAGTCAACAATATTACCATCATTATTGATAACCGCCCGCGGAATTTCCAACTCAGCGAATGGCTGACCCGCCAAATTTATAGCAATCGCAAAGTTTACTATTTGATACAGAATTACAATCTTAAAAATTACCTGCCCGAGAATGTTCCCCTTGCTAAACTACTATACGGAAAAGCCACTAAAATTGTTTGCGTTTCGCAAGCCATTGAGGAGCAAGTACAAAAGAAATACCATTTTAAAAATACAATAATCATTGAAAACCCCGTCAGTCTTTCGGTTTCCAAAAATGTACTAAGCGCCGAACTTCCCGAAAAATTCATACTTTTCTTTGGAAGGTTTGACGACAAAGCCAAAAATTTTAGCTTAATGCTTGAAGCCTTTTGGCAGTCGGAAATCTTTAATGAAGGTTATCTGCTGATCTTGATGGGAGATGGTCCGGATATTAATTTTATCAAAGCGGAAATCGAGATACGACAACTTCAACCATTTGTTAAAATCCTTCCATACCAACACAGTCCGTTTGCGGTGGTACAAAAAGCGAGGTTTACAGTGTTGACGAGCCACTTTGAAGGTTTTCCGCTGTCAATTGTCGAGTCTTTGGCTAATGGAACACCGGTGTTGGCTGTCGATTGTAATTCGGGTCCGCGCGAAGTTATTCAAAATGAGCAAAACGGACTAATAGTTGAAAATTATAATCCAGACGCGCTCGCAACCGCAATGCAACGCTTAGTCAACGATGAAATGCTTTATGAAAATTGTAAAAAAAATGCAGCAGCTAGCGTTGTGCGGTTTTCAACAGAATCCATCGCAAAAAAATGGGACAAATTATTATCCGAAACCGTATGAGTAAACAAACATCACTGGTAAGCTGGGGCGATTTCATCGACGTCTATTATAAGGTGAAGTTCAAAGGCGCCAAATTTCTGCTATCGAAGGTATTTCACACGTCGTTTAAAGACCGCGTTTCCTCAAAATGGGATTCGTATGCTTCGGTTTCCGATTTCTGGATTATCCCCGAGATCAAAAAAAGGTGGAATCAGAAAATTTCCGGAAATGAAAGTACTATTTATGAAGATTATACGTGGTCGAAATATCTCAGCGGTAAATCGGGACTAAAGCTACTATCAATTGGCTGCGGTGATGGCGGTCACGAACGCAATTTTGCTAAATACTCCAATTTTGAAAGTCTCTGCGGCGTTGATGTTTCTCCCGAAAGTATCAATAAAGCTAAAAGGCTTGCCGTTGCCGGAAATTTGAGGATCGATTATTTCTGCGATGATTTTTTTCGGATTGACTTTTCAGGCCAAATGTTCGATGTGATCCTGTTCAACGCGAGTCTGCATCATTTCAGCAATATCAATATTTTCCTAAAAAATAATATTGAGCCGCTACTCAGCGACGACGGAATTGTTGTTGCATTTGAATACTGTGGCCCGAATCGTTTGCAATGGCGCAATTCACAATTACACGAAGCCAATCGGTTGCTGCGTGATATTCCCAAAAAATTCAAGACGCTAGTTGATGAGAAAACTGTCAAAAGAAAAGTCTATCGTCCCGGACTCATAAGGATGTTGTTAAACGATCCGTCTGAAGCGCCCGATTCAGCAAACCTGGCGCCTGCGTTGCGCAATAATTTCGAAGTGCTCGAGGAAACAAAACTCGGCTGGAATATACTGCACATTCTTCTCAAGGATATCGCTCATAATTTTCTGTCTGACCAAAAGAATCCGGAAAACAGAGAAGCAAAAGAAATTATCGATTCGTTAATGGCCGCCGAAGAGCAATTCATCAAAACTACTGGTGAAAATGATGCCATTTTCGGTGTTTACCGCAAAAAGCAATAGCTATTTAAAGACCGATCTACTGATTCCGAATTTGACCAGAAAAAGATTCAGTTGCATTAAAGCTTGGAGTAAAGCTGCGGGTAATTGCAGCAAAACTTGTTTTTTAAGTGAAAGATTTCGACTGTCGATCGCCGCGCGGTATTTGTGAAAATGTTCCGGCTCATTGTTGAGTTTACACCTGATGGCAAATGAGAACCGGTTGAGATCCAGAAACTTTTTAAGCGCCGGATTGTCTTTTTCGGCTTCAGAAAATTTTGAAAAGTTGAGCTTTTGCGTGAGATAGGCGACATTTTTAGAAAGGCTCTGCGAATCATAAACATAACGAGCCAATATTTTCGAGGAAAATACCACCTTGAATATCAAGCCCATACGAATCCATAGGTCGGTGTCCTGGCCGCTTCGAATTTGTGTATCAAAGTCGCCTACTTTTTCGAAAATACTTTTATGGAAAACCGCGCATGACGTGCAGATAATGGTGGTCTTGCTACTGCTTTCGAAATAATCAAGATGCTGTGGTTCCGATTTTTTTTCGACCGAATACTGCGCCGGAAAGATTTTCTCAGGCATTTCAATCTCAATCGCAGCGGTGAAAATTTTCTGCTCGGGAAAACGCCCAATATTTCGAAACATTTCCTGCAGGAAATCGGGATACCAATAATCATCGGCATCAAGAAATGTAATAAATTTCGAGGCAGCTTTTGTAATACCAAAATTCCGAGCCGCCGAAACGCCTTGATTATCTTCTGAAAAATATCGAATCCGCTCATCTTTAAAACCGGTAACGATTTCCGCACTCTTGTCTGTCGATCCATCGTTAATAATTATCAACTCAAAGTCGGTGAAACTTTGCGCGAGCACACTTTTTAATGTTTTCTCCACAAACCGTTCTTTGTTGTAAAGCGGAATAATGACTGAAAAGAATGGCATCGTTTACAGGTTTAATGGTTTGGTGAGCACAAATACTTTTTCGTCGGAATCCAAACCATAGTTGTTCTCGTCTTGAAACTTTTCTCTGACTTCGACCAGAAAACCGGCAGTTTTTAACCGTTCTTTTAATCCTGCAACCGAGTAAATTCGAACATGATCTTCCTGACCGAAATGCGCTAGCCGTTCTTTTTCGGAAACGATATGGTTGTCTTCATATATTTTCCCAACCTTAAACGGCGTCTGTATCAAAGCTTTCGCGCCGGGTTTCATCACACGCAGCAATTCTTGCATGGCGGCGATATCATTTGGAATGTGTTCGAGAATATGATAGCAAAGGATGAGTTCATATTGCGCGGCAGCCACCGGTAGTTTTGTAATATCGTATTGATAGTCGGCAATAAAATCTCCTGACAAGTCGGTGCTTTCGTATTTGATTCCGGAAATTTTTTTCATTTTGCGATACAAGCAACGCGATGGTGAAAAATCGAGAATGTTTATTCCGGGTTTCACAAATTCGGTTTCGAGCAATTCCCACAACCGCCGGTTGCGTTGTAGACTTCCGCAATTCGGGCACAACAAATCATTATTTTCCGTAACGATAAAGCGACTTAAATGTTTCCCGCAAATGTTGCATTGGCAGACATTTCCCCGATACAACAGTGAATAAACGCGTCGCAAATCTTCCTCGTGCTCAAAAAGCAGTTTTCTCGGAATCAATTTCAGGGCGATATTTTTAAGAACTTGATACATTTTATTTTTTTTCAAGAGAACACAAATAACCGAGCCTGTATAAATCAAAAACAAACAACGATGGCGTATTTCCCGATAGATTATTTAGAAAAGCCGAGCGTGTTGTGTTATAAAAGAACACCATCAATCTAGCCAATCCTAATTTTTTGATCTCAAAAAACAATTTGGAAATTCGAAGGTAATTCGGTGCAATCAGACCTGAATCAGTAAGGTGTTTCAGTACCGACAGTGATTCGTTTTCCTTTTTGATCGTATTTTCAAAAGTGTCGAGACCCAGGTGCACAATTGGGTTGTCGATGTGGACGATCGGAATGTTTTTCTGCTTCAGGTTATACGAAAACAGCGTGTCTTCATGCCTGAGGTTCGGAATAGCTTCATTGAATGAAACTTGGTTGAAAACCGACTTATGAATTAAAAAATTGAGAGTCAGGAAACTCAGATACGGGTTTTTATTTCTTTTCAAAGCGGGTAATGCCTCACGACTTTTGCCATAAACCCATCGCAGTAAATTAGACTTGTGGGGTTTTTCAATCTGGTAGAGTAGGCCGCCATTGACAATTCTTTCTTTTGAATCGAGGTAGGGAAGATAGGTTTCGATGAAATTTTCGCTTTTTGGATACACGTCCGCGTCGAGGAAAAGCAGCCAATCATAGCGCGCTTTGTGTGTCAGCAGATTTCTGATTTTACTTCGTCCGATATTGTTGGGGAGCAGTTCATATCGCGAATTGCTAAGTTCGTTAATCTTTTCATTCTCAAGAAAAAAAACTGCGGAAGCATCGTCAAGACAAATGATCTCGAACGGAATTTGGGTTTTTACTACTTGTTGGTGTATGGCTGAAATCAGCGCAAGGGCATTGTAGTTATATGTCGGAATTAGTATCGATAGCATTATACAGTCCGCTGAACGACTTCAAATATTTTACTGCCTTCGCATTTGAGCGTTTTCGAAGGGAACTTCATCAGTAGCGCATAATCATGTGTCGCCATAATGACCGTTTTCCCGTTCTCGTTGATTTTACGCAGCACGCTAAGAACTTCCACGCTGGTTTGCGGATCAAGGTTTCCCGTAGGTTCGTCTGCCAGGATCAACTCAGGGTCGTTCAACAGTGCGCGGGCAATGGCGGTTCTTTGCTGCTCGCCGCCGGAGAGTTGGTGTGGCATTTTATTGGCAACCGATTTAAGGTCGACTTTGTCCAAAACCTCGTCGATTTTATTTTGCATCTCAGTGTCGTCTTTCCAGCCGGTAGCTTTAAGAACAAAAAGCATATTTTCACTAACGCTGCGGTCCGGCAATAATTTGAAATCCTGAAATACGATTCCTATTTTTCTTCTGAGGTACGGAATATTGCTTTCCTTAAGATTGGCAAGATCATATTCGACGATGCTGCCTTCTCCTTCTGTAAGCGGCAAATCGGCGTATAAAGTCTTCATGAAACTGCTTTTGCCTGTACCGGTTTTCCCAATGATGTAGATGAATTCGCCGTGGTTGACTTCCAGATTGACATTCGATAAGATGACTTTTTTTTCCTGATAAATGGATACGTTCTTTAAAGATACAACTGGTTGGGACATCGTGGATTTTGTTTATGTGGTAAAAGTAATAAGATAACGCAGGTATACAAAATAAATTTCCGAACTATTGCGACAAAAATCCCATTTGTTAAAAAATTTGTTCATAATAAAAGCCGATCTGACGCCGTTATACCTTACAAAATGGAATACATTTGAATACTAAACCAATTACGACGATGCGCAAATTACCACCGATTTTCCTCCTCTTATTTTTTATCGGAATGTGTCCGGTTTCAGCCCAGAAATCAGCCATTTACACTAATGAACTCGAAGATTACAATAGAGCAGTGATGCTTTATAAAGAAAACCAATACCTTTCGGCTCAACTGATTTTTGACAACGTAAAGGAAGAAAGCAAAAACACAGAAGTTCAGGCCGATTGCGCATACTTCAGTGCCAATTGTGCGATACGGCTCAACCAATCGGGCGCCGATGAAGCTATGGAAAATTTCGTTCGCGATTATCCAACGAGTCCGAAGCAGAACCAAGCTTATATTGAAGTGGCGCATTACTATTTTGACCAAGGTCGTTATCCGCAGGCGCTCGAATGGTTTGATCGCGTAGATGAAAATTCGTTGAGTTATGACGACTTGGATCGCTTCAATTTCCAGAAAGGCTACAGTTTTTTCAGCGCCGGAAATAAAAAGGAAGCGACGCCTTATTTCAACAGCGTCGTCAATTCGAAAGAGTTTGGGTCGCAGGCCAAGTATTACTTAGGTTTTATGGCTTACGAAGGCAACGATTATAAGGAAGCGACAAAGTATTTCGACGAGGTTTCGGGCGAGGAAAAGTATAAAGAGAAACTGTCATATTTCCAGGCCGACATGAATTTTAAGCTTGGGAAGTTTGAGAAAGCGATTGAACTCGGACAAGCTGCTATGGCCAAATCTAGCGCGCTTGAAAAATCGGAACTCAACAAGATTATTGGGGAAAGTTACTTCAACCTCAAACAATACGACAAGGCGATTCCGTATCTCAAGGAATACCGCGGCAAAAAAGGACGTTGGAACAATACCGATTTCTATCAGCTCGGGTATGCCTATTACCAGCAGAAAGATTACGAAAATGCAATCGCACAGTTCAATAAGATCATCGACGGAAAAGATTTCGTCGCACAAAATGCCTACTATCATTTAGGTGAAAGTTATTTTAAGACAGATAAGAAACAGCAGGCGCTCAATGCATTTAAGAATGCTTCTGAAATGGATTTCGATTTAAAAATTCAAGAAGATGCCAATCTTAATTATGCCAAACTGAGCTACGAAATTGGAAATTCTTACCAATCGGTTCCCGATGTGCTCGCAGCTTTTTTGGGGAAATATCCAAATTCTCCGAGCAAATCTGAAATAGAGATGTTGCTTATCAATTCCTATATCACTTCCAAGAATTACAAAGGTGCGTTGGATTTGCTTGAGAAAAATAAAAGTTTTGCAAACAAACAAGCGTACCAAAAGGTTACTTTTTATCGCGGGCTAGAGCTTTATACCGACGGAAGTTACGCCGAAGCACTCGCCATGTTTAAAAAATCGATAGCCGAACCACGAGACAACAAGTTTACCGCAAGGGCCACATTTTGGAAAGGCGAGACCGAATATGTGCTCGACGATTTTAATGGCGCATTAATCAGTTTCAAACAATTTGTTGCATTCCCGGAAGCCAAATCGACTCCAGAATACAAGAACATCAACTACAATATAGCTTACGCTTATTTTAAGCAGAAGGAATACGAACAGGCCGGGAATTATTTCCAAAGCCACATCGATGCGGTGAAAGACGACAAAGTCCGACTTAACGATGCGTATTTGCGTTTGGGTGACAGTCGTTTCGTAACCGCCAAATACTGGCCCGCGATGGATGCCTACAATAAGGTTCTTGAAATGCGCGGTGTAGATGCCGATTATGCCGCATTCCAAAAGGCAGTAAGCTACGGATTCGTCTCCAAAAATGACAAGAAAATTGAAGATCTTAATAAATTCCTTTCGACTTATCCGAAATCGCAATACCGCGACGATGCGTTGTTCGAACTTGGAAATACTTATGTTTCAGAAAAGAAAAACGATCCTGCAATCCGCACTTATGACCAGTTGCTCAGTGAATTTAAAAGTGGTTCTTACGCCTCTAAAGCAATGCTGCGACAAGGATTGATTTATTATAATGCGGAGAATGATGCGTTAGCTTTGGCTAAATTTAAAAAAATTGCATCCGAATTCCCGAAAAGCCCCGAAGCGCTTGAAGCGGTTTCCACTGCGCGCTTGATTTACGTTGACAATGGTAAAGTCGATGAGTATGCGGCCTGGGTGCGAACGCTCGATTTCGTTAACGTGACCGACGCCGATCTCGACAACGACACTTACGAAGCTGCAGAAAAACAGTATCTGCAAAATAATACCAAACAAGCGATTTCAACATTGAGTAGCTATGTGAAACAATTTCCGAATGGCATACACGCGACCAAAGCCAATTTCTACCTGGCGCAAATGTATTTTGCGGACGGACAAGAAAGCAGCGCTATTTCGGGATATGAATTTGTGATCGACAAGGCTAGAAATGAATTCACCGAGCAGTCGCTTGCGAGATTGGCTCAAATCTATCTTAAAAAGAACGAGGCAGCGAAAACGCTCGCTACTTTAAAAAGGCTCGAGGCAGAAGCCGATTTCCCGCAGAATATTACGTTTGCACAATCGAATTTGATGAAAACGTATTACGAGCAAAAGGATTATCCGAATGCGGTAGTATATGCCGAAAAAGTACTGGCGAATCCTAAGATGGATGATAAGGTGAAATCGGACGCACAGATTATCGTGGCGCGATCGGCGATGAACTCGGGCGATGAGACCAAAGGTAAGTCGGCATACGCCAAACTTCAAACCATTGCCAAAGGCGAACTCGCAGCCGAAGCTTTGTATTATGATGCTTATTTCAAAAATAAAGAAAGCAAGTTCGAAGCATCGAATACTGCTGTGCAAAAGCTCACAAAGGATTATTCGGGTTATAAATATTTTGGTGCCAAAGGGCTTGTGTTGATGGCGAAAAACTTCTACGCACTCAAAGACAGTTTTCAGGCAACCTATATTTTAGAGAGTGTAATCAAGAATTTCTCAAGTTATAAAGACGTTGTCGATGAGGCGCAATACCAACTCGATACGATAAAAGAACAGGAATCCAAAACCAATTCATCAATCCAAAATTAGAAGCAAGAATTAAAGACGCAAGACAGTAAATCTAGTCTTGTTCAATTTCAATTCTTTTCTCTAAAAACTAATAATATGAAAATCAAAATTCAATATACCTACACTTTTCTACTACTTTTTTCTGGTCTGCAATTGACCTATGCGCAAAAGAAAGACGAGAATATCGGCACAGAAGTAGTAAATGTAGTTAAGCCATATACGCCAACAATTTCGGATGCATTCAAAGTCAAAGAAACGCCAGCGATCGATGACGAGGAAACTAGTAAAAAAGAGATAATTAAATATTCGATTTTTTCATTTCCCGTGGCTTCAACATTTACGCCGTCGAAAGGGCGCGCGGCCGGTGTCGACAGAGCAAAACAGGAAACACTTTATAAAAATTACTTTACCGGCGGTATAGGCAATTACCTGACCGCATTCGCAGAATTGTATGTGACAGAAGACATCGGCGATAACGATTATGTTGCCGGTAACGTGAAGCATTTGTCCTCGCAGGGCGGCATCGACGGTATTCAGGCTAAAGATAATTATATGGATACGGGTATCGACCTCACTTACGGCAGCAAACAAAAGGAATTCTCCTGGAATACCGATTTGGGTTTCCAGTTGCAACAGTATCACTTTTATGGGGTTCCGCTGAATTATGCAACTTTCCTCGACGTCAATGAGCGAAACAGTATTTTCGAAACCGTAAACGATCCTTTCACCTACAGCAATTTCTATGTTGGTGGAAAAGTAAAATTCAATGAAAGTATATTTAATGAAATAAGCCTTAAATACAATCGCTTTTGGGACGGTTACAATTCAGCCGAAAACCGGTTTATAGCCAAGCCTTCCTTTGCGTTCGATATCCAGGACCGGACTATCAAAACCAATTTGTTTGTGGATTATGTGGGCGGAACGTTCGAAAAGAACTTCAATGTTATTTCGCCGTTGAAATATGGATTTGCCAATTTCGGAATTCAGCCTAGTTTTGCGATGATCAAAGATGACTGGTCTTTCAATATCGGCGCGACGGTTTTTTACAGCATGGATACCGAAAATAACAATAGCCAATTTTTGGTTTACCCGAAAATCAATGCTTCGCTAAATGTCGTAGGAGATTTGATGGTATTTTATGCAGGTGCCGAAGGCGGATTGGAACAAAACTCTTATCGCGATTTTACAAATCAGAATCCGTTCGTTTCGCCAACGGTTTTTGCTGCACCCACCGACAAACAGTTCGATCTTTTCGGCGGGCTCAGAGGGAAATTATCAAATTATATCAGCTATAATGTCAAAGGTTCGTTGATCAGTGAACGCAGCAAAGCGTTGTTTTTAAGCAATGCTTATGATGAAACGCTTATCAATCAGGAAGCATATCGTTACGGGAATTCTTTCGGGATTGTCTACGATGATGTGAAAACTTTGCGTTTTTTCGGT
>Ga0136636_10000001_pt1 | contig 121682 bp, 107 predicted proteins | sample AntDrymUQ8522106_2_FD_104653 | JGI IMG/M metagenome (GOLD analysis project Ga0136636, IMG submission 104653) | Polar desert sand microbial communities from Dry Valleys, Antarctica - metaG UQ852 (21.06) | ecosystem: Environmental > Terrestrial > Soil > Desert | place: Antarctica: Dry Valley... | reverse complement strand
CTACATGATATTTGAGCGTATTTTCTAAGGTGGCTTGCGGAATATCGCTTAAGCTGCTCAGCCCTAACTCGGCAAGTAAATTCGTGAAAGCACTGTTGGCAGGAGCAAATACTGTAAACGGAGCGCCTGAAGTGCCGCTCAAAATGCCTACAAAATCAGGTTGATCGCCGCGTGTCAAAGCCTGAACCAAAATAGCAAAGTCGGGATTAGCAATTGCATGGTTGACAACCGTAGGCAAACCTATTACCGCGTTCACTACATGAATGACACCATTACTCGCTAAAACATCGGCAGTGGTGACCGAAGCTCCATTATTAGCGGTTCCACCGTTAAGCATCACTCCTGAATTGCTATTAACATACATACTTAAAGTATTGCTAGCCGATGCACCGCCCTTCCCTAATGTTTTGAGGTAACCGGTTTGAAGCTGAGTAGAACGGTAATTTCCGGCAATCACATGGTTTAACAATATTTCTTTAAGCGCGTTTATGGGAATATCCGTTACCGTATTATAGCCGTTTGCGGCTAAGAACGCAGAAAAAGCCGCATTTGTGGGTGCAAAAACCGTGTACGGTCCTTCTCCATCGAGTGTAGCAACCAGATCAGCCCTATCAAGTGCGCTAACCAAAATTGAAAAATCACTATTCCTAGAAGCTATATCGGCAATTGAATTGCTAACAGGAATGGCAGGAACAGTGGGATCGTCGTCGCTACAAGAAATTGTAAGGAAGCTCAGAAATAGAATTCCGAGCGCTTGTCTGTAAAATGTGTTTGTTTTCATTTGTTTTTTTCTAATTAATTGAAAACGAAGTTAATAAAAATCTAATTGTGTTTAAATTTTTTATGAAAACATTAAACAATGTTTAATTAAACCAAAACAGTAATTGTATCAAAACAACTTTTGCAAATGTATCCATGTATACGCAAAACAATTTTGGTTCTCAAACCCTATTCGCTATATTTGCGCTTCCTAAAATTATAATAATGATCAAGATTACACTACCCGATGGTTCGGTAAAAGAGTTTGCTCCTGGCACAACGCCGATGGATGTCGCCAAAAGCATTAGCGAAGGTCTCGCAAGAAATGTCATTTCTGCGTCTTTCAATAGTACAGCAGTTGAAACGGAAACACCTTTAACCACGGATGGCTCATTGGTTTTATTTACCTGGAACGATGCCGATGGGAAAAAAGCATTCTGGCACTCCACTTCACACGTGCTTGCACAGGCTTTGCAGGAAATGTATCCCGGAATCAAGCTATCTATCGGTCCGGCAATTGAAAAAGGGTTTTATTACGACGTCGATTTCGACGGACCTTCGATTACCGATGCCGATTTCAAAAAAATTGAAGATCGCGTACTGGAGATTGCACGTGAAAAACACGAATTCAAGATGCGTTCGTCTTCTAAAGCCGATGCACTTGCTTTCTATAAAAAAGAAAACAATCCTTATAAAGTAGAACTGATTGAAAACCTCGAAGATGGAACGATCACCTTCTGCGACCATGCGACTTTTACCGATTTATGTCGCGGCGGCCACATTCCCAATACCGGATTGATCAAAGCGATGAAAATTATGAGTGTTGCGGGTGCATATTGGCGTGGTGATGAGAAAAACAAGCAATTGACAAGAGTTTACGGAGTTTCATTCCCGAAACAGAAAGACCTTACCGATTATCTTGAATTACTCGAAGAAGCAAAACGCCGCGACCATAGGAAATTGGGTAAAGAACTTGAATTGTTTGCCTTTTCCCAAAGGGTTGGACAAGGTTTGCCATTGTGGTTACCGAAAGGTGCCGCGTTGCGTGAGCGTTTGGAGCAATTCCTCAAAAAAGCGCAGAAAAAAGCAGGATACGAGCAGGTCGTTACGCCACATATCGGACAAAAGGAACTGTATGTAACTTCGGGACATTATGCGAAATATGGCGCCGACAGTTTCCAACCGATCTCTACACCGGCAGAAGGCGAAGAGTTTTTATTGAAACCAATGAACTGTCCGCATCACTGTGAAATTTACAACACCAAACCTTGGTCATACAAAGATTTGCCAAAACGTTATGCCGAGTTCGGCACTGTTTACCGCTATGAACAATCGGGCGAATTGCACGGATTGACGCGCGTTCGCGGTTTTACTCAGGACGATGCGCATATCTTCTGTACGCCCGACCAGTTGGATACAGAGTTTAAAAAAGTAATTGATTTGGTTTTATATGTTTTCGGAAGTTTGGGCTTTGAGAATTTTACGGCTCAAATATCATTACGTGATAAAGAAAACCGCGATAAATATATCGGTTCAGACGAAAATTGGGAAAAAGCCGAAAATGCAATCATCAACGCTGCACGCGATAAAAACCTCAATACGGTTGTCGAATATGGCGAAGCGGCTTTCTACGGTCCGAAACTCGATTTTATGGTGAAAGATGCGCTGGGCAGACAGTGGCAATTGGGTACGATTCAGGTCGATTACAACCTTCCGGAACGTTTCGATTTAACTTATAAAGGATCGGATAATGAACTGCACCGACCGGTCATGATTCACCGCGCGCCATTTGGCTCAATGGAGCGGTTTATCGCAATCTTGCTCGAACATACCGCAGGAAATTTCCCGCTTTGGCTGATGCCCGAACAGGCAATCATCCTATGTTTGAGCGAGAAATATGAAAATTATGCCAAAAAAGTTTTAGAATTGGTGGAAAATCACGAAATTCGCGCCCTAATTGACAACCGAAACGAAACCATTGGCAAGAAAATCAGGGATGCAGAAATGCAAAAAATCCCGTTTATGCTGATTGTGGGTGAGGAAGAAGAAAAGAATAGCACGATTTCTATTCGTCGTCACGGACAGGAAGGAAAAGGCAACATCACCGTATCGATCGATGAATTTGCAATAATCGTGCAGCAAGAAATTGACAAAACATTAAAAGTATTTACCGTTTAACTTAAATTTATAAAGCCATAGCAATACGAAGTAATAAGGGTTACCAACCCAGAGTAGAAAAAAAAGACGCACACAGGATCAATCAGCACATCCGCAATGCTGCCGAAGTCAGACTTGTAGGTGATAATATAGAGCCGGGAGTTTTTAAACTTGCCGATGCATTGAGAATGGCCGACGAGCAGGAATTGGATTTGGTGGAAATTTCGCCGAATGCCGATCCGCCGGTTTGTAAGATAATCGACTATAAAAAATTCGTTTACGAGCAGAAGAAGCGTGACAAAGCATTAAAGGCAAAATCTACTCAAGTCGTCGTAAAAGAAATTCGTTTCGGACCGCAGACTGATGAGCATGATTATGAATTCAAACGTAAAAATGCAGAGAAATTCCTCAAAGAAGGTGCGAAACTAAAAGCGTTCGTGTTTTTTAAAGGACGTTCAATCATTTATAAAGACCAAGGTCAGATCTTATTGTTAAGGTTGGCGACCGATCTTGAAGAATACGGAAAGGTAGAATCGATGCCGGTGCTTGAAGGAAAAAGAATGATCATTTTCATCGCACCGAAGAAAAAGAAATAGAATAGTCTAAAGTAGAAAGTCTGAAAGCCGAAAGATATTCATCGTTATGAGGCTTTAGATTTTTGACTTTAAACTTTAGACCAAAAGATAGTAAGTAGCATAAATCAAAAATCTAGGAAAAAATGCCTAAAATGAAAACCAAATCCAGCGCCAAGAAACGCTTTAAAGTGACCGGCTCTGGAAAAATCAAAAGGAAACACGCTTTCAAAAGCCACATCCTGACTAAAAAGTCGAAAAAACGTAAGTTAGCTTTGACCCACTCTGCACTTGTTCACAAGACAGATATGAAAAGCATCAAACAACAATTAAGGATTATATAATCGTTGCCGGTTGCCGGTTGCTGGTTTTTTTGCCGACAACTAACAACTATCAACCAACAACTTTTTACCTTTAGGTTAAAAATCATTTAATAACCTTGGAGTACGGCCTTTAAGTTCCTTGATTCAATTCGGACGCCTGCTACAAAAAAAAGAAAATTATGCCAAGATCAGTAAATTCAGTTGCCAAAAGGGCAAGAAGAAAAAAAATTATGAAACAAGCCAAAGGTTTCTTTGGCCGTCGTAAAAACGTTTGGACAGTTGCAAAAAATGCGGTTGAGAAAGCTATGTGCTATGCTTACCGTGACAGAAAGCAACACAAGAGAAACTTCCGCGCATTGTGGATTCAGCGCATTAACGCAGGAGCCAGACTCGAAGGAATGTCTTACTCTCAGTTCATGGGGAAAGTGAAATCGAACAACATCGAATTGAACCGTAAAGTTCTTGCCGATCTTGCGATGAACCACCCTGAAGCTTTCAAAGCAGTACTTAATCAAGTAAAATAACGTTTTAACAATAAGATTTTACTACTTACTTTTATAGAAACCCGCTCCTTCGAGCGGGTTTTTTTATTTTTTACATTCTTTAAAAGTTTCTCAAGTTATTCAAGCTACAATAAATTTGCATGTCCACGGTTTTTATTTTTAACATTTTGAGTTGTAAAACACTGTAAATCAGTATTTATTATTAATTTTGATGTCTGCCGCTGTCGTTAGGCAGCAATTACCTATCAAAAAGAGTAAAGGTTTTATTGCCGGCCCCTCAAACCTACAATTGAATTGTTGCTAAACCAACAAGAAACAACAGAAAGGCCACATTATTAATAATCTGGTAAAAACATATTTAGATATATTTCTATCAAACAAAACAACGATTTCTATTTAACTTTTAAAATCATACAAAATGAAAAGGTCAATCTTAATTACAGTAGCTGTTTTCAGTTTCACGACGCTTCTTGCTCAACCTAAAAAAACAGTTGGAAAAGTGACTGCTTTAATCGAAAACACAATCCTTATCGACAACTTATACAAAGCATTTGCGGTGGGTGATATTGCTAAAGTTTTAGCTGGCTTGGATGCAAAAGTAATGTGGAACGAAGCCGAAGGAAACGCTTATGCAGAGGGCAATCCATACATTGGACCTGAAGCCGTACTAAATGGTGTATTTGCACGCATTGGCGCCGATCATGAATATTTCAATCTCACTGATATAAAACTGCACAACATGTCAAACAATCAAGTTTTGGCAACCTTGAGATACAACGGAAAACTGAAAAAAAACGGCGCCGAATATAATGCGCAAGCCGCTCATCTTTGGACTTTAAAAGAAGGCAAAGTCATGGCTTTTCAACAATATGTCGATACGAAAAAGCTAAATGACGCTATCATTAAATAAGGACTCTGATAAATTTCATGTGAAACGCTTATGCATTTCAACTATTTCACGCAAGTTGCGACCACTACAGACGAAATAAAAATATCGAAACCCGACCTGACGTAAACACCTTTCCATCCATTCCAGCAACTACTCAGATTTCTAATAGTCGCAATCTTAAAGCAATATGCAAACAAGCAGTACAAACCTTTAGCAATCAACCTTTAGATATTTACTAAACGCAAAGACCTCCTACACAGGAGGTTTTTTATTTGGGCGTGTCCCTGCGGGTCGGGCTGTCCGCGACAATATTTTGCTTGCGGCGCGCGCGCGCCGCAAGCAAAATGATTGCTGCTTCCATCCCTCACGCGACACAACACTATACCACTTCTGACTTTAGGAAAACCGCTGTCCCAAATACGCCATCAAAAATTTCGCACTTGATGATTTTTACCTTTAACTTTCAAAATCAATAAAAATCATCATGAACAAATTTTTCCGTAAGCTTCCATTACAAGCAAAGCTCGTATTAATCGGACTCATACCGTTTATCTTTCTGTTGATCCTGACCATTCAAGTCTACAATGAAAAGACCGAAAAGTTAAAACTGTTCGAAAACTACAAAAGTTAAATGAACGAATCGGCCAATATCAACGGATTCATAGATGCATTGCAAGAGGAAAGAAAGTTTTCCTTCGATTTTGCGATGACCAACAGTATGCGCAAAGAGCTCTTACTCCAGCGACCCAAAACCGATGCCTTAATCCAAAAAATTATTGCGTCAGGCGACCCATCAATTGCGGGGTTTACGGGATATACGCAACTTGGTGAACTGGATAGCATACGCACAAAAATCGACAATCATAAGGTTGGCCCCAATGAGCTCATGCATTTTTACAGCAATAGCGCTTTCCGCCTGAACACACTTAACACCATTCCGCCCGCCAATACGCCTTACTTGCAACTGGTATACAAAGATCTAATGGCGCAAAAAATCCTTTCAGAAATGATTACTTACCTCGGTATCATTCGCAGTAATATTTACAATGTTCTCAACACCCAGCAGTACATGTTGGAAACAATGATTGGAACCGTGGGCACGCATGATATCTATTTATCCTATAATGCCGAGCTGGCGGCAAAGCGACACCCGAAGTTCTAAGGCAATTTAAACGTATCCAGTCCACAACGGCACTAAAGCCCACATCAGTCTAAATCGAAAATCTATTCAAGACGTTCAAATTTGACGAAACCCTAACTGCGGCAGAATGGTGGAAAATTTCGGATGAAGGCGTGGATGAACTGCGCCAGTTTCAAAGTGCAATTTGGAATTGACTCAACACCAAAATTGATAAACTCTACAAAGCTGAGAAAGAGTCTCGAAAACAGGCACTCATTATTTTAATTCTAGCTTTGGTCTGTATTGTCATGGCGATCGCTTACATTACCCACATCATCAGCATGAGCCTCCAGAAACTGCGTTTGGCCGCTCAGAAAATATCTAATGGCGAAACCGGAATTTATATTGCAATCGAATCGAATGATGCAATTGGATCGCTTGGTCGGTCTATACTGGAAATCGACAAAAACAATCGAAACCTGACTCTTGCAGCTATGGCTATCGGCAACGGTAATTTCGACCGCGCGATTCAGCCGCGAAGCGAATTCGATGAACTGGGACAAGCTATCGCCAGCATGCAAAATGACCTCAAGCAATACAACGAAAAAATGGAATCGCTCGTGGCCCAACGCACAGAAGAATTGGCGCGATCCAACGAAGACCTGCAACAATTTGCGCATGTAGCATCGCACGACCTCAAAGAGCCGCTTCGCAAAATCACCATGTTCAGCAATATCCTAAATACAGAGCATAAACATGCGCTGTCTGAAAAAGGCCGCGTCTATCTGGAAAAGATCAACGTCGCCGCCAACCGTATGTCTGATATGATCGAAGGTGAAATGAACGACCTCGAACTCGCAATCATCCAGAAAGAAGCGATCATCAATACAACCGAATTGCCTTCAGTAAACGGGTTTCCGCTACTCCTCCAGCAGCTTTTTTACAACTTGCTTAACAATGCGCTGAAGTTTTCAAAAGAAAATGTCACGCCGGTCATCTCTATTATCACGCAACCCATCACCGAAAAAAAAGACAGTAGCAGAAAAACAGTAGCGTTTTACCATATCACAGTTTCCGATAATGGTATGGGATTCGTTCCCGAATATGCCGAAAAGATTTTTGGTATTTTCTCGAGGTTACATGCCAAAGACAAATTTGAAGGTACCGGTCTCGGTCTCGCACTCTGCCGCAAAATTGTATACCGCTACAAAGGTGAGATTTATGCCGAAAGCAAGGAAGGAGAAGGCGCCGTCTTTCACATCCTGTTACCGGTCAAATAAGATTATAAACATACCGTTTTTAAGGTAGGAAAAAAGCTATAACTGCTTTTAAACGGATAATTATTATATTTTTAAATTTCAAATTCCTTATTGTTGTAGAGGCTTTTTGTCAGATTTACAATATCACATATTTCATTTTGAGCAATTTGACATTCTAAATTAGCTAATATGCCCCATTACGCGTAGATTCACCAGATGATACCTGAAAATACGCTTGCTACATTAAGTGAAACCATTTTGTCGACTAATTTATTCCCTGTTGTCGGTGTTGGAGCTTCAGCGGGCGGACTCGAAGCTTTTAAGAAGCTCATCACTGGAATACCTGAAAATTCCGGGATGGCTTTCGTGCTCGTGCAGCATTTAGATCCCACACATGAAAGTATCCTTACAGTACTGCTTCAAAAAAACTCACGGATTCCCGTTTTGGAGATTACAGACGAGATTAAAGTCGAACCCAACCATATTTACGTCATTCCCAGCAATAAAATGCTTGTTGCCAATGACGGCATTTTAGAGTTAACACCGCGTGATGAGAGCAGAAATAAACGCAACCTTCCCATTGATCTATTTTTTACGTCACTAGCCGAAGTACACCAGACGCGCGCGATCGGAGTTGTACTTTCAGGAACCGGTATCGACGGGACGGCCGGACTCAAAGCCATAAAAGATTATGGTGGAATTACCCTCGCGCAGGATGAAGAATCAGCCGCTTATAGCAGTATGCCCAATAGTGCAGTACAAGCTGGCGTTGTGGATTTTATACTGGCTCCAGAAGGTATGCCGGAGAAAATATCTGAAATAAGCAATAATCTTAACAATACAAACGCGAGACATAGTCCAGTGCATGACAGCCAGGTTTTTAACCAGATTATCTCGCTGTTACGCATACGCAAAGGAACCGATTTTACGTATTACAAACAACCAACCATCCGAAGAAGGATTCTTCGCCGAATGGCTATCATTAAAATTGAGGAGCCTTCCGCCTACCTAAAATTTTTAAGGGAAAACAAAACGGAACAAGATACGCTCTACCAAGATTTACTAATTCCAGTAACTTCTTTTTTCCGCGACGAAAAAGTATTTGATCATCTTTGCGAAATAGTTTTTCCTTCGCTTATTAAAAACAAAAGCAAAAGCGAACCCATTCGCATATGGATTGCTGGTTGCAGCACCGGAGAAGAAGCATTTTCGATCGCGATTTGTTTTAAAGAATTTCTGGGTGACAGTGATGAAAAAGTACAAATTTTCGCGACCGACCTCAGTGAACCTGCAATTACAAAAGCACGTCACGGAATCTATAACTCCAGCCAGATGCAAAATGTATCACCCCAAAGGCTGAAAGAATATTTTATTAAAAAAAACGATGGTTTCCACGTACATAAAATTATCCGCGATATGTGCGTTTTTGCCGTACATAATTTTCTGAAAGATTCACCATTTGGCAGAATGGATTTTATAAGTTGTCGCAATGTCCTGATTTATATGGAGCCTTACCTTCAGAAAAAAGCTATGACTATATTTCACTATGCGCTAAACCAAAAAGGAATATTACTGCTCGGAAAAAGCGAGACCACAAGCGGATCCAATGAGCTGTTTAAGGAATTGGGGAAAACTGACAAGCTCTTTGAACGCAACGATGTGCAAGGTCGATTTACTCATTTTGCAAGCGGTCGAAGCGAACAAAATATGGAAGATTCAATGGCAGCGCCCAAAGCCGAAATCTTCCATGACGACTTTCAAAAAGCAGCGGATGATATCGTACTCAAAAAATATTCACCAGTTGGTGTTATCGTTAACGAATCGCTAAATATCGTCCATTTTCGGGGACAAACAAATTTATACCTCGAACAACTTCCTGGAAAACCAAGCCATAATCTGCTCAAAATGGCAAAGCAAGGGCTTTCGTTTGAATTGCGTACCATTTTGCATAAAGTGAAAAAAGAAAAGGTTAGTGTCATTAAAGAAAATATTAACCTGCAGCTCCATAATGGACTCCATACTATAGCTATTGAAGCCATCCCACTGCCCGATTCGACTCGACCATACTACCTTATATTGTTCCACAAAATTTGCTTTGTTGAAAATGGCTCGAATCCAGCCGAAAATGATATTACACAAAAAATAAAAGACAATCAGAGTATGCGTATTGTCCAGCTTGAAAAAGAATTGGCGCAAACCCATGAAGATATGCGCAACATTACCGAATATCAGGAAACCGCAAATGAGGAATTACAAAGGGACAATGAAGAACTGCTGAGCGGCAGCGAAGAGCTGCAAAGCCTCAATGAAGAGCTTGAAACCAGTAAGGAAGAACTGCAAAGTACCAATAAGGAACTTACCGTGGTAAACCATGAAATAATAAACCTTAATGAACTCGTTACAGAAGCGCGCGATTACGCGGAAGCAATTGTGGCGACAATCCGGGAGCCTTTGCTAGTTCTTGACAAATACCTGCGGGTTCAGAAAGCAAATGCCGCTTTTTACAAAACGTTTGGAGTCAAAGAGAACGATACTGAAGGCGTCCTTATTTATGATCTTGGAAACGAGCAATGGAATATTCCCGCGCTTCGGAAATTGCTCGAGAAAATCCTGCCACAAAAATCATCGTTCAAAAATTTTGAAATCACGAACACTTTTTCTCATATCGGCGAACGCGTGATGCTTCTCAATGCGCGCGAGATCAATAATACTTCCGAGAAGCTCATCCTGCTGGCTATCGTAGATATCACAGAACAGAAAAAAGCACAGGAAATCCGCAATCAACTCGAGAAGCGTTTCCAGTTTATTGCCGATGCAATGCCTCAAAAAGTATGGACGGCCGATGCCGCAGGCAATTATGATTATTTCAATAAGAATTGGCTCGATTATACCAATCATACTTTTGATGAATTGAAGAACTTGGGATGGGAGGAAAATATCCACCCAGATGATTACGAAAAGCATAAAAAAGAATGGCAGCGTTGTATTAAAAGCGGTGAAAACTTTGAAATGGAAGAACGCTTTCTATCTAAAGACGGCACCTATAAATGGCACCTGAGCCGCGGTGTCTCGCATAAAGATGACCAAGGAAAAATAACGATGTGGGTGGGAACTAACACCAAAATAGAGGAGCAGCAGAAAGAAAGAGAGAAACTCGAAAAAGCTGTCGGTAACAGAACTTCCGAATTGAAAAAAGCAAATGAAACGCTTGTCCAAAACAACGAAGATCTCGAAAAAATGAATAATGAACTGCAGTCATTTACTTATGTTTCAAGCCATGACCTTCAGGAACCGCTGCGAAAAATACAAACTTTTGCCGCAAGAATCCTCGAAACGGAATACAATGCATTAAGCGACAATGGTAAGGACTATTTCCAGCGGATGAGCAATACAGCTAGAAGAATGCAAACGCTGATTCAGGATCTGCTCGCGTATTCGCATATCAATTCTGCCAAGCGCACTTTCGAAAATACCGATTTAAATCTACTGTTGGAGGAAGTTAAAAATGATCTTGGTGACAGCATTGAGGAGAAAAAAGCAATCTTTAACACCCGCGGACTCGGATTCGCAATCGTTAACCCAATCCAGTTTCGTCAGTTGCTGCAGAATCTGATCAGTAATTCCATTAAATTTGCCAAACCGGGCGTACCGCCGAATATAATAATTAAAAGTGAAATGCTTTCCCAAAACGACCTGCTTGCACTTAATTCTGCATTACAGGAAACGAGACTTTCGCGCAATAAATCTTATTACCACATTACTTTCAGCGACGACGGGCTAGGCTTCGATCCAAAATACAGCGCCAAAATATTTGAGGTTTTTCAGAGGCTGCATAGCAACGATACTTTCGCCGGCAATGGCATTGGACTGTCAATCGTAAAAAAAATTATTGAAAATCATAACGGAATTATCACTGCAAGCGCTGCGATTAATAACGGAGTTACTTTTAATATCTATATCCCGACATTCTAAAGTTCTGCAATTGAAGTGAAACTAATTGAAAACTTCGAGTTGCTCACCGTCAAAACTCGCAAACACCATACTAGGATGAGAATCCTGATGGAATATAGTGCCGTCGGCATCAATCGCAATTGCACCCGCAAAACCGTCATAAGGCACGAGCTCGTCAAAAGTTTTGGCAAACGCATCCTTCAAAGTAAAACCATCAGTCACACGGGTTACGATTTTCGCAGCCGTCGCATTGCTCACGATATCTTCGCCCACTCCGGTCAGGCTAACGCCGCAAAACCTATTCGCATAATTTCCGGCAACTGTCGCCGAATCTGAAATCCTCCCCGGAATCTCAAATCCCTTTCCTCCGGTTGAAGTAGCAGCAGCGAGCTTTCCGTTGGCATCCAAAGCAACACAGCCAACAGTGCCGGTCCCGGTTGCTTCTACCTTCGCATTGTATTCCGCTCTGCGTTGCGGAGTCTCGGTCGAAAATGCTTTAAATCCGTGCTCTCTCGCAAATTGTGTTGCCCCGCTTCCACCCAAAACCCGATCGTCATAATCCATCAAAACCTGGGCAACCAGTATCGGGTTTTGCACTTCTTCAATATTGATGACGCCACTCATCTTCTGGCTTTCACCATCCATCAAAGCGGCACTCATCCTAATCTTCCCATCACCTTGTATCTGTGATCCGATTCCGGCGTTGAACAAATCGTCATCTTCAAGCAGTGACACCGCATAAACCGTAGTTTCCAAAGCCGAATGTGATTTCAGAAATTCAAACGAATCTCTAACAATCCGCTCCAAAGCGTTTTGCTTGGCTACTTTCGTCGCGTGACTTGTGGAAGATTCCGAGAAAAAACCGCCGTGGATGATGAGTTTCATTGTAGATTATTAAATTATTCGATTGGTTGATACGCTTGGCTTTTCGAAGGTTTCCAAAAATTTAAAAGCGAAGGTGTTTAAAAGTCTAAAGCCACACGATCCAAAAGTGCAGCGTGTCTATCTAAACATATTGCGACGAATGGATATGCATTTTAAAAGTATCGAGATTGAAAGTGTCAAACTTACTCATCACGTGCGTCACCAGATGATTTATCGATATGGGTTGACCCAGTTCGACCTGCGTTAAGTTGGTGTCCTTGATTTCGCGACCATCGACCAAAATCACAAGCCCCGAACCAATCGCCTCCATCTGTCTGCCGTTGGTAATCAAAAGTCCCGTATCTTCTCCAAGTCCAATACCTAGAACTTTCGGGTTTCCAACAACCGCCTGGAACAATCGCCCAATTCTGCCTCTTTGCACAAAATGCGTATCGATGATCACCCCGTCGATCAAACCCAAGCCGCTCGTTATCTTAACTTCGCCCTTGAGCAAAGCTTCGCTACTGCTGCCTTGATAAATCATAGTGTTCGAAGCCGCCGCCGCGCCCGCAGAAGTTCCGGCGTAGATGAATTCTTCGTTGTTGTATTTTTCCAATAGGATATCGTGAAAAGCCGTTCCACCCAAAATCGACGTAAGGCGCAATTGATCGCCACCCGTAAACATGACCACATCGGCCGCTTTGAGTCGCTCCAGGATTTCTGGTGCAATCGCCTGTTCGCGTTTCTCGATATGCATCACATCGGTGTTATTTGCATCGAGATAATGCAGCGCCTTGACGTATTCGGGTCCGATTTCACGCGGAATTTTAGAAGCCGTAGTAACGACCTCAATACGCGAATCGGCTTTGTGCTTCGATTCCTCAATAATTCTCTTTAAAATGCCGGTCTCAAAAAAATTGAGATTCTTGGCTGCAGTCCGGTCAATGTCGGTTTCAGTAAAACTACCTTTGTCAACCGCACCACCTACGATGATTAATTTGCCACGTATATCCATGGCGGTAAAAATAACCAAAAATTCATCTAAAGCAAACGTAATTTGGTTTTTGAAGCATAAAGTTTTGCCGTTCTTTTCAACAATAGTCCCGCTTTCACCTCAATCTTTTTCAGGATTGAATGCGCTTTCACTGCGTTACCGCGCCATCCTGAAAAAGGATTTCCTGCTCTATCGGGGCTAGATTTCGAATCTTGAAGTCTGTTTGAAACTCCCTTAAAAAATTGAATATCAACCGGGCGCTCCCAAAACCAATTTATATATCCGCAAAAGAATAAAATAAATTTTGGAAAACCGTCGAAAAAATCTACTTTAGTCAGCAAATACCTTTTACAATTAACAATTCCGTTACCGAAATAAAAATCAACCGACTAACTTACAGTTATGAAAATATTAAAAGTGCAGGCGCTCCGCGGACCCAATATCTGGAGCGTGCAAAGAAAAAAACTCATTCAGATGCGGCTCGACCTCGAAGAAATGGAGCAATTTCCGACCAACAAAATCGAAGGTTTCCAAGAGCGCATCGAAGCCATGTTTCCCACAATGATCGATCACCGCTGCTCCGAAGGCGTACGCGGCGGTTTCTTCATGCGCGTAGAACGAGGAACTTGGATGGGACACGTCATTGAGCACATCGCACTTGAAATCCAAACTTTAGCCGGAATGGAAACCGGTTTTGGCCGAACAAGGGAAACCAAAACACCCGGAATTTACAATGTCGTTTTTAGCTATACCGAAGAAAATGTCGGAATGTTTGCCGCCGAAAGTTCAGTCGCGATTGCTCAAGCGCTCATCGCCGGAACCGAGTATGATCTTGAGGCAGATATACAGAAAATGCGTGAAATTCGTGAACGCGTGCGTCTCGGACCAAGTACGGGCAGCATCGTAGAAGAAGCAATGGCGCGTGATATTCCGTGGATTCGTCTCGGCACCAACTCATTGGTACAATTGGGTTACGGCGTAAACCAAATGCGTTTTCAGGCGACCATAACCTGCAAAACGAGCAATATCGCAGTTGACATCGCCTGCAATAAGGAAGAAACCAAACGCATGCTTGACAACGCCTCAATCCCGGTCGCCAGCGGCAGCATTTGCGTAGATGAGCAAGATCTCGAAGCGTGCATCAAAAAAATTGGTTATCCTATAGTGTTAAAACCGCTTGACGGCAATCACGGAAAAGGCGCGTCAATCAATGTGCTGAATTGGGAAGATGCTGTCGCCGGACTAGAATATGCAAAAAAATACAGCCGCAGGATCATCGTCGAGAAATTCATCACCGGATTTGATTTTCGCGTATTGATTATCGACAACAAACTCGTCGCCGCGGCCAAACGCGTTCCGGCACATGTAGTCGGAAACGGCTCCAATACCATTCAGGAACTTATCGCAATCATCAATGAGGATCCGCGTCGCGGTTATGGCCATGAAAATGTACTGACTGAAATCGCCGTTGATCGCGATACCTTAGATCTACTCGAAAAACTTAGTTATACCGTCGATTCTGTGCCTAAAAGTGGCGAAACGGTTTATTTAAAATCGACAGCCAATCTCAGTACGGGCGGAACTTCAGTAGATGTAACCGATATGATGCATCCCGAAAATGTCTTTCTATGCGAAAGAATTTCACGCGTCATTGGTCTGGACGTCTGCGGTGTCGATATCATGGCAGAAAACCTGACGCAACCCTTAAAGGAAAACGGTGGCTGTATTCTCGAAGTCAACGCCGCACCGGGGTTTCGCATGCACCTCGCACCATCTGAAGGTTTGCCTAGAAACGTCGCTTCGCCAGTCATCGATATGCTATATCCGCCGGGAAAACCGAGCCGTATTCCGATTATCGCAGTTACCGGAACTAACGGAAAAACGACAACTACACGATTGCTTGCCCATATTGTGAAGAACAACGGTTTTAAAGTGGGTTTTACGACTTCAGACGGAATTTACATCCAAAATCACATGCTCGAAAAAGGCGATACGACCGGACCAATTTCAGCTGAATATATCCTTAAAGATCCGACCGTCGAATTTGCTGTATTGGAAACAGCTCGTGGCGGAATATTGCGTTCCGGATTGGGATTCAGCCGTTGCGACATCGCCGTGATCACCAATATTCAGGAAGATCACTTAGGGCTGAGCGACATCCACACACTCGAAGATCTGGCACGCGTAAAAAGCACTGTCGTAAGAAGCGTTAAGAAAGATGGCTGGGCAATTCTCAATGCCGAAGACGAACAATGCGTCAAAATTGGCGACGATTTAAGCTGCAACGTCGCTTACTTCAGCATGGACGAAGAGAATCCACTGATCAAAAAATTATCAAAAGAAGGCAAGATCGTTTGCGTTTACGAAAACGGATTCATCACAGTCAAAAAAGGTGAATGGAAGATTAGAATTGAACGCGCAACGCATGTACCCTTGACCATGGGCGGAAAAGCAAAATTCATGATCGCCAATGTGCTCGCCGCCACTTTAGCGAGTTACCTGTACGGATTTAAAACCGAAGATATCAGCTTGTCGCTGCAAACTTTTATTCCGAGTGCCGCGCAAACTCCGGGTCGTATGAATATATTTGAGTTCAAGAAATTCAAAGTCATGATTGATTTTGCGCATAATCCTTCGGGTTATCGCGGCGTCGAAGATTTTCTATCGAGTGTGGAGGCAAATAAGAAAATTGGAATTATTGCAGGTGTCGGCGATCGCCGCGATGAAGACATCATGGAATGCGCCAAGATTGCCGGACGGATGTTTGATCACATCATCATCCGACAGGAAAAACACCTTCGCGGACGCACTGAAGACGAAATCATTAATTTGATTCTCGAAGGTATTGCAGAGTCCGGCAGAAATGTCACACATGAAATTATCTCCAAAGAAGTCGAAGCGATCAAGCACGCCATCAATAGCGCCGAAGAGGGCACATTTATTACCGCTTTGAGCGATGTAATCACCAATGCAATCGAGATTGTGCAGGAATATTTAGATAAAGAGAATGAGTCGGGCGTAATCTAAAATTCGCCAATTTTGTAACAAAGGATAGTGTTAACAGACATATTAAACCTGTGACATTATCCTTTTTTTATACATTTGCTTCCAACCAAATTAAAGTCAGTTATGAATAAAATTTTCCTGTTTGTTTTAAGCGGTTTTATGGCCGTTTCTTCATTTGCCCAAACCAAAAAGATTACGCTCGAAGATGGCGTACTACAACAAAATCGTCAATTTCGCGCCGATAAATTATTGGGGTTCCAATGGATCCCGAACACCGACAAGTACACCTATTTTGCGGATTCCGGTAGAAAACTAATGGCTGCAACCGCTACAAACGCTGCGGCAACCGAATTGGTGTCGCTCGCCGATCTAAACAACAACATAAGCGCCGACATAAAATCTTTCTTCGGACTTCTTTGGAAAGACGCCAATTCCTTTACGATCACCAGTGGCGCCACGCATTACGAATACAATATCGTATCCAAAACCGGAAAGCAAATCGCAACATTTGGCGAAACTGCCGAAAATCAGACTTTCGATCCCAATAGGGAAAATGTTGCTTTCACCGAAAAAAACAATTTGTATTACGTCAATAAAAAAGGTGAGAAAATCGCAATCACAAACGAAACCAACGAAGCCATCGTTTCAGGCCAGTTCTTTGCGCGCAGTGAATTCGGAATCACAAATGGAATTTTCTGGTCGCCAAAAAGCGCTGCCATTGCGTTCTATCAAAAAGACCAAACTGAAGTAGCCGATTACCCGCTTCTGGATATTTCTACAACTCCGGGAAAACTTGAAAGCATCAAATATCCGATGATCGGACAAAAAAGCGAAAAGCCACGGGTTGGGATTTTCAACCTCGCAACTAAGAAAACGGTTTTCATTAAGCCACGCGGCAATACCGATGACTACCTGACCAATCTTTCGTGGACACCCGATGAGAAATTTGTGCTGATCGCCGAATTGAACCGTGGCCAGAATGATATGTCGTTGAATGTTTATGATGCGCAAACCGGTGCGTATGTACGCACCATCACCAATGAGAGGAATGCAAAATGGGTAGAACCCGAACATGCGGCGTTTTTCCCAAATCCAAAATCAAACAATTTTGTATGGTTTAGTGAAAAAGACGGTTATGATAATTTGTACTACTACGCTATCGAGGGGAAACTCATCAAGCAATTAACATCTAATAAGTTTGTAGCCAAAGATATTTTGGGGAGCAATCCCGCAGGAACCGAAATCTATTTTACTGCAACGGGCGAAAATCCCACTAATCTGCTTGCATATAAGGTCGACCTAAAAGGCAAGCAAACGTTAATCACAAAAGATCCAGGAACCCATGCTGTTTCAGTTAGCACTGACGGCAATTGGTTTTTTGACGAATTTTCGAATCACAACATACCTTCAAAATCATTGCTCTACCACAAGAACGGAAAAGCGAAAATGTTGCTCGAAAGCAAAAACAAATATGAAGGTTATGAGATGGGAACTGCCGAAATTAAAACGATTAAATCGGCTGACGGCACTACCAACTTGTATACGCGGCTCATCAAACCGAGTAATTTCGACCCGAATAAAAAATATCCTGTGATGGTGTACGTGTACGGCGGACCACATGCACAATTGATCACCAATTCTCATCTCGACGGCGCCAATCTCTGGATGTACTGGATGGCCGAGCAAGGTTATCTCGTTTTCACACTTGACAATCGTGGCTCGGAAAACCGCGGATTTGCATTCGAAAGCGTGATCCACGGCAAAGCAGGTACAAACGAAATCGACGATCAAATGAAAGGCGTAGATTATCTCAAATCATTGCCTTATGTAGATGCAAACCGACTGGCAGTTCACGGTTGGAGCTATGGTGGTTTTATGACTACTTCAATCATGTTGCGCAAACCCGAAGCTTTTAAAGTTGGTGTCGCTGGCGGACCGGTGACCGATTGGAGGTTCTATGAAGTGATGTACGGCGAGCGTTATATGGATACGCCTGCGGAAAATCTCAAAGGATTCGATGAGGCCAGTACTTTAAATTATGTCAAAGATCTCAAAGGCAAACTGCTTCTGATTCATGGTACCAGCGACGATGTTGTTGTTATGCAGCACAATTTCGCGCTTGTCAAAAAATTCGTCGAAGCCGGCAAACAGGTCGACTTCTTTCCGTACCCGATGCACAAACACAACGTGACCGGCAAAGACCGCGTCCACTTGATGCGCAAAGTATTGGATTACATCATTGAGAATAATAAATAATGGTCTAAAGATTAGAAGCTATTCCTGCTGTACGCTTTATCTTTTCCTGCCTAAAGAAGGCAGCAAAAGGATACCGCTGCCATCAGGGCTAAAATAAAAAGCCGATCGTCACTGATCGGCTTTTATCGTATCTTGCTATTTTACGTTTTTTGTTTCTTTTTCCGCGCTGCTGGAAACAGCACATTATTCAAAATCAGCCTGAAACCGGGCGAATTGGGATGCAGGTCCAAAACTGTCGGTTCGTCGCCAACCCTGTGTTGAAAATCTTCAGGATCATGTCCGCCGAAAAAGGTGAAAAAGCCTTTACCCTTTTGGCCATGAATATAACGCGCTTCCTCATTGAGCTGGTTTTCGGCCAATACCAACACGTTTGATTTGACTAGCGACCGATCAAATGCAGTACTCTGCCCCATAAACCCTTTGATTAACTGTGTATGGTTTTGGCATAACATACTCGGAATCACGTCCCATTTCGCAGAAAAGTCCATGAGGGTGAAATAATCTTTCTCAAACGGTATACGTCTTTTTTCGGTCATATCGATATCCGAAAACTCATAGTGCTCGGGTTTGCGGTCCAATATAAAATTCTTAAATGCAAAAGTTCTGGTGTAATCAATTTGGGATTGGTAATTCGGGTCACTGGCATCGCCATCAAACATCGGCTCACAAATATCGACACCTTCTGCAGAAAGCGCAATATCGAAACTGTCGGTTGCAGAACACATCGCAAACATAAATCCGCCACCAATTACAAAATCCCGGATTTTTTTAGCCACAGCCAATTTCTCTTCCGAAACTTTGGCATAACCCAATTTTGCAGCCATCGCTTCAGCATCTTTTTTTTGGTCAATATACCAGGGTGCGTTGCGATAAATTCCGAAAAACTTTCCATATTGTCCGGTAAAATCCTCATGGTGCAAGTGTAGCCAATCGTAAAGCAGCAGTTGATCGCTAAGCACTTCCTCGTCATAAACCGGCGTAAACGGAATCTCCGCATAAGTGAGCACCATCGTAACAGCATCGTCCCACGGCTGTTTGCCTTTGGGAGTATAGACCGCAACCTTCGGCGCTTTTTCGAGAACTACGGTTTCCATGTTTTGTGACGGACTCGAAATCTCTTCGAGTATTTGATTGGCCTGACTTTCGGATAAGATTTCAAAACTTACCCCACGAATCTGACATTCCTTTCTAATTTCGGGTACGTCAGGCAATAGGAACGAACCGCCGCGATAATTGAGCAGCCAACTCGCTTTGTATTTTTTATCGAGACACCAATACGTAATGCCGTATGCCTTGAGATGATTTTTTTGTGTCGATTCGTCCATCGGGAGCAAAATAAAATTTGCTTTCGCTGAAAACGAAATCAACATCAATAACACAAGGCTAAACTTCTTGATGGACATGGTGTTTTTATTTGCTTGGTGTCAAAGATAGCAGAATTAGTGTGAAGAAAATGATAATTTTTGGGAGCGCGACAACGGTTAATGGAGGAATTCCGCCAACGATTCGCACATGTACCAAAGGCGGCGAAGCGAACTGAGTTCATAACAAGGCGTGAATTAATTTCTACAAGTTTTAAAGTGTGGCTAAATAATTATAATAAAAAAATGCTACAAAATGTGTGTCAAAAAAAATTTGTAAAAAAAATTTACGCAAACTTGGTTTAAAATTTTTTAACGTTCAGTATAGAAGCTCGTACTGGACGTTTCTGAATAAACAAATGGAAAGAGGCGGTCCGATTCCCTCCGGTCAGTTCGACCGAAGGTCTCGGGTACAGCGGAACCTTTCAAAATTCCTGCAGCAACGAAGGAGAATTAAAATAATTGAAGCGGAAAGCGCGACCGGCAGGTCACGCCAAGATTTCCTTAAAACGGAACGTCGCTATCGTCGTCGGAATTATTGATATTGCTTCCGAAGGCTTCATTTGGAGACGGAAGGTGCTTAGTTGTGAACGGGTTGTCTTCGTGATTCATTTTTGACGGAAGGTCATCGTAACTGCCACCGAAATCTTCAAGATTATCAAATTTACCGAGATTTCCAATAAATTTCAGTCGGATACTTTCAAGCGAACCGTTCCTGTGCTTGGCAATGATAAATTCGGCCTGGCCCTGCGTCGGGGTTTGCTCTTCGTCATCCCATTCATCAATTTTATAATATTCGGGGCGATAGATAAATGAAACGATATCGGCATCCTGCTCGATCGCTCCCGATTCCCTAAGGTCGGACAGCAATGGTCTTTTGCTGGAACCACGTGTCTCCACGGCACGCGACAACTGTGAGAGTGCAATTACAGGTACACCAAGTTCCTTTGCTAATGCTTTTAGGTTTCTCGAAATGGTCGAAATTTCCTGCTCGCGGTTCCCGCCGCCTTTGCCTGTACTTCCGGCTGTCATCAGCTGAAGGTAATCGACAATGATTAGTTTGATGCCGTGCTGCGAAGACAAACGCCGCGCTTTGGCACGCAAATCAAAAATGGAAAGCGATGGCGTATCGTCAATGTATAAAGGTGCTTTTTCGAGGTTTTTGACTTTGATCGACAGCTGCTCCCATTCATGCTTCTCGAGTTTCCCAGTACGCAATTTTTCAGATGATAGTCCGGTTTCAGATGAAATCAAACGCGTGATAAGCTGTACCGATGACATCTCCAAAGAAAACAAGGCGACAGGGTGACCAAAGTCGATTGCAATATTGCGCGCCATTGACAATACGAATGCGGTTTTACCCATACCCGGACGTGCGGCAATAATGATTAAATCGGAAGGTTGCCAACCCGAAGTAACTTTGTCGAGTTTTTCAAAACCCGTTGCTATTCCGCTTAGCCCTTCTTTTCCCGCAATTTCCTCGATACGTTTTTTAGCTTGGATGACGAGACTTTGTGCGGTTTCCGAGCTGCGCTTAATGTTGCCTTGTGTGACTTCGTAAAGACGTGTTTCGGCCTTGTCAAGCAAATCAAAAACATCGGTTGTTTCATCGTAAGATTCTTCAATGATTTCTGATGATATTTTGATCAGGCTGCGTTGGATGTATTTCTGTAAGATTATCCTCGAGTGGAATTCGATATGCGCTGAGGAAGAAATTTTCTGTGTGAGTTGAATCAGGTAGAAATCGCCGCCTGCCAATTCCAGTTTCGCGTTTTTCTTGAGTTGCGCCGAGACTGTCAACAAGTCGATGGGCTGCGTATCTGTGAATAACTGTACAATTGCCTCAAAAATATGGCGATGGGCGTCTTTATAAAACGCATCGGGCTGTAATATATCTATAACCTCATCGACCCCTTTTTTATCAATCATCATAGCACCCAAGACTGCTTCTTCGAGTTCGAGTACCTGCGGTGGCAGCTTGCCTTTTTCGAGATTGATTATCGTCGTTTTTTCTACGCGTACGGGGTTAATATTTTTGAAGTTTTCCATATTGCGAATGTAGCTAAAAATAAAAAATTTGTGGTTTGGAGTTATTAGAGAACGCGTGTTAACAAGTACTTATTTGATGTTGATAAGTAAAAAAAAATCCGAAACCACAGGGCTTCGGACTTTAATATCTTGTTTACTGTATTTATTCTTTGAATTCACCCATTTTACTGTATTTATCCATACGTTGCGCGACTAATTCGGCTGTTGATAAATCTTTGAGTTCGTCAAATGCTTTGGTGATGTATTGCTGAACTGTTTTAAAAGTCGTATCTCGATCATAATGTGCGCCACCTAACGGCTCGGGTATAATATCATCAACGAGCTTTTGCCGTTTCATATCTGCGGAAGTCAATTTGAGCGCTTCGGCTGCCTGCTCTTTGTATTCCCAGCTTTTCCACAAAATGGACGAGCAAGATTCGGGAGAGATAACCGAATACCAAGTATTTTCCATCATGAGTACACGATCGCCGACACCGATTCCGAGTGCACCGCCCGAAGCACCTTCGCCTACAATCACAGCAATGATTGGCGTTTTTAGACGGATCATTTCGAATATATTGCGAGCAATGGCTTCACCTTGTCCGCGTTCCTCGGCTTCGAGTCCGGGATAAGCGCCGGGCGTATCAATAAGCGTCAAAACCGGAATTCCGAATTTCTCAGCCATTTTCATGAGGCGCAATGCTTTTCTGTAACCTTCAGGATTTGCCATTCCGAAATTGCGGAACTGGCGTGTCTTGGTGTTGTAACCTTTCTGCTGTCCGACAATCATATATGACTGGCCATCAATTTTCCCAAGTCCGCCGATCATCGCTTTGTCGTCCTTGAAACCGCGATCCCCGAAAAGTTCAAGAAAAGAATCGCCGCACAATGCGCGTACGTGATCCATGGTATAAGGGCGATTCGGGTGACGTGATAATTGGACACGTTGCCAGGCAGTAAGGTTCTTGTATATTTTTCTTTTGGTTTCTTCTAATTTCTTTTCGATTTGCTTGCAAGTATTGGTCACGTCGACATTTGATTCTTTCCCAATAATCTGGCATTTGTCTAACTGTTCTTCCAACTCTTTGATAGGAAGCTCAAAATCTAAATATTCCATAGGATTTTTGCAGTTTTAATTTGTTGTTTGTAGCGCAAAGATAAAGTAATATTTTATTTTTCTATTGCAAAATTAAGTTTTATGAGCAGTTTCCCGCTAACCAACCGCAATCATTTTAAAAGGATTTTCATTACGATCAGAGTTATTACTTTTGCCTTTACGCAAAAGCAACAAAAAGTCATGGAACAAGAAACATTACGATCATCGGTATAATCTTAGAAGGATTTTCGGCGCAGCGTGCATGCCGTGGCAGTGCTCCGCGGATTGAGGGTGCAAGGCGAACGGCTCGGGGCGCGGAACGAAAAACGAGGTAGTTTTTGAGGTTGTTATTTGCCCGCCTTGAATTTTTGCTTCTTTTGTTTCAAGACAAAAGAAATAGCCCCGATAGCAGCGGCATCCTTTTTTATTTTTTTAGAAGATTTTGAGTTGGTTATGCTGTGGCTGAAAAAAATAAAAAAGATAGAGCGGATAGCGGGAACAGCTACTCGTTTTTCTTCGCATAATAATGTTTCACCACGCCATTGGCAATGACCGTCAGCAATATCACCGCCGAAACGATGTAAAATGGCAAACTCATTTGCTCGCTGTCGCCGATGATAAGATAAGCCAGAAAAATTCCGTAGACCGGTTCGAGGTTGGTCGTGAGCATGACTGTATAAGGCGAAAGTTTGCGCATCACATTGACCGAAGCCGTAAAGGCATAGGCTGTACAAACCGACGACAATAACAACAGCAGCAGCCAATCGTTGAGCGAAAGGTCGAAAAACGCACTGTCAAACCTGTCATCAAATAGGAGATAAAGAGAAACGAAAAAAAATCCGGCGAAAAACTCGTACAGGCTGATGACCGTCGAGTCATGTTTCTGAATGAGCTTGCCGTTGAAAATGGTAAATAACACGCCCACAAAAACAGAGAACAGTGCGCAAATCATGCCTTCAAGGTATTTGATCTCGACGTTCATAATCAGGCAAAGGCAGGCGATGATGATGAGTCCGAACAGAATTTCATACCACAACATTTTGCGTTTATAGAAAATGGGTTCTAAGATCGAAGCGAAAAACGCGCCCGTCGAAAACATTGCGAGCGTCACTGAAACGTTTGAAATATCGATGGCCCGAAAAAAGAAGATCCAGTGAATCGCAATGAGCAAACCCACTAACACCAATTGTAACGCGTCTTTTGGAGGCAGCAGGATTTTTCTTCCCGTAGCTAAAATATACAGCAACAGGAAAATGCCCGCAAGCAGCATGCGGTACCAAACGAGTGAGGCGTCGCGGATGCTGATGAGTTCGCCCAAGACGGCGGTAAATCCCCATATAAATACAATCAGGTGGAGATTCAGGTAACTTTTTAGATTATCTTTTTGCATTTCGCAGCAGGTAAACAGCTAAAATCCCGAAAGAAAAATTGGGAATCCACACGGCGATAATTGGCGGTAAAGCCGATTTTTCGGCCATCACGCCAAAAATTTTATCGAAGAAAACGAATGCGAACGCCAGGAGAATTCCGATGGCCAGGTTCATTCCCATTCCGCCGCGGCGTTTCATCGAGGAAACCGCAACTGCGATGATCGTTAGGATAAATGCCGACACCGGGATGCTGTATTTTTTATACAATACGACCAGATAGGTGTTGATATTGCCGTTGCCACGTTTTCGTTCCCTGTCGATGAAATTGATCAGGTCGCCGTAATTGAGTGTTTCGGCAACATACACGGTTGGCGTGAGGTCATCGAGATCGAATTTGAAACGCGCATTTCTTTTATCTGCTTTTTCGATTCGGTCGTTCATGGGTCCGACCGTGCGTTTAGTGTAGCCATACATCGTATAAGTGCTGTCCTTCGGATTCCATTTCAGGCGGTTCGCGGTAATCTTGTATTCGAGCTGCTCGCCTTTAAATTTCTCGAGCGAAAAGTTGAATGCCATTTTGGAAACCGTGTTGAAATTGCTCACATAGATAAACTCGTCGTCACTAATCTGGCGGAAAACATCGGAGTTGTCGCGCATTTCTTGCTGTCCGTTCCCAATAAGGTAATTGTACCTGAAATTCTTAAAACCTTCGCTTGCTTTGGGTACGAGGAAGAAGCCCATCAATAGTGAGAACAACGAGACAATCGTCGCGCCAATAAGATATGGTCTGAGGAAACGGGTAAACGAAATTCCCGAACTCAATATCGCAATAATTTCGGTATTGTTTGCCAGTTTTGAGGTAAACCAAATAACCGACAAAAACAACATAATTGGAAAAAGCAGGTTCGCAAAATAAATCACAAAATCATAGTAGTACATCGCGATTTTATCGAACGGCACCTTGTTTTCAATCATCTTGTTGACCTTCTCGGAAACATCGATGACAATTCCAATTGGGATAAAAAGCAACAGCATCACCGTAAAGGTGGCTAAATATCTTTTGAGCAGATAACGGTCAATTATTGTTAACATAGTTTCTGTTGAAAGTCGGAAGCCGAAAGTCGCGTTGCTTTCCGTTCTACCTTGACTGATTTACAATCTCGGGCTCATTTGTTTGACCATCATTTCTTTCCACTGCCTAAAATCTCCGGCTAAGATATGTTTTCTTGCTTCACGAACCAACCACATATAAAAACCGAGGTTGTGTATTGTGGCAATCTGTTTTCCGAGATATTCGTTTGCGGCAAACAAATGGCGCAGGTAAGCTTTAGTATATTCCCGGTCTACAAAGGTGTGTCCCATTTCATCGAGCTGGGAAAAATCGGCTTCCCACTTTTTGTTTTTAATATTGATAGTTCCATGCGTGGTAAACAACATTCCGTTCCTCGCATTTCTGGTCGGCATCACACAGTCGAACATATCAATGCCGAGCGCAATATTTTCGAGAATATTAATTGGTGTTCCAACACCCATGAGATATCGCGGCTTGTCTTCGGGTAAAATATCGCAGACCACTTCGGTCATTGCATACATTTCCTCCGCCGGTTCGCCTACTGAAAGTCCGCCGATAGCATTACCTTGTTGCCCGGCATTTGCAATATATTCCGCCGACTGCATTCTCAAATCTTTATAGGTACTGCCCTGCACGATTGGGAAAAACGTCTGCTCATAACCATATTTGACCGGTAATTTGTCTAAATGCGAAATACAACGGTCAAGCCAGCGGTGCGTCATATGCATCGAGCGTTGTGCATACCTGTAATCGCAAGGATACGGCGTACATTCATCAAATGCCATGATGATATCGGCGCCGATAGTGCGTTGCACTTCCATTACGTTTTCGGGTGTGAAAAAGTGGAGAGAGCCGTCGATATGCGATTTGAACTTCACACCTTCTTCCTTGATTTTGCGATTGGCCGAAAGCGAATAGACTTGATAGCCGCCCGAATCGGTCAGAATATTTCGATCCCAGTTCATGAACTTATGAAGTCCGCCGGCTTGTTCGAGGATTTGCGTTTGCGGGCGCAAGTATAAATGATACGTATTTCCGAGGATAATATCGGGATTGATTTCTTCTTTGAGTTCGCGTTGGTGTACGCCTTTCACTGAGGCGACCGTACCTACAGGCATAAATATCGGAGTTTCAATAACGCCATGGTCTGTGGTAATCTTTCCGGCGCGCGCTTTGGATTGGGAATCTTTCTTTAATAAATCGAATTTCATAGATGCAATTTTCTCCACGCTACCGAAACTTCGGAATGGGACGGCAAAGATAATAGAATTGTGAATGACGCCCTGTGAATTAATAATTAATTATCATTTTTTGGCGTGCCCCTGCGGGTCGCGCTGTTCGCTCTATCTTTTGCTGCACAAAAGGATGCCGCTACCATCGCTCACGCACTATCAGACTAATTTACAAGCATTTCCAATGTAAAAAATTATTATATTTGAAACTATGGATCCTGCGCACTATAATTTCAATATTTTCAACAGTCTCATCCTTGCCGGGATTATGCAAGGACTTATCTTTGGTATAATCGTTACGGCAAACCGCAAATATCGATCGCCAGCTACGCTAATCCTTGTTGCTTTTATAGTTTCGTTTTCGCTCGATAATCTGCAGTATTTACTTGAGGATATCAAACTCATAACTGAAGAAGACCTGTACGCGATTTGGTTTATCCCGTTTGAGTTACTGTCAGGTCCTTTGTTTTTGCTGTATGGCCTGTATGTAATGCGTCCCCATCGAAAATTCAAGCACAAAGACAAACTCTTTTTCGTTCCGTTTGTGATTGGGTTTATGATGTGTTCGGCGCATAAAGTAATTTATGCCTTGGGATATGTGCATGCTGATGTGTTCTTTGATATCGAAGCCTTACTGGAATTTATAGCGATTGGGATTGATTTGTCGGTTCTGGTCTATTTGAGCATTCACATGTATCGATTGAGTAAAAAAAATTTAGAAGCTCATGCGCAATTGCGTTGGTTTAAGATTGTCGTGATTTCGCTACTTGTGCTGAGTATGATCTGGATTTACATTACCATTGCCGAATATTGGTATGACACCGAATATTGGTATGTTTTGTACATCGGTATGTCGGCGGTAGTTTATTGGATGGGGCACATCGGTATTTACAAATTTGGTAAAGAGCAACGTAAAAAATTCCGCTCAAATGCTGTCCAAAGTAAATCGGCATTTACATCTGAAAAACATAAGAACGAACATGTCGTTGCGCTTGAAAACCTACTGATAGTCCGGAAAAGGTTCCTTGACTCGACTATTACACTCGATAAAGTAGCAGCAGAATTAAATCTGAGCAAAAGCCACCTCTCTCGTATCATTCATGCCGAATTGGGTATTGGCTTCCCCGATTACCTCAACTCGTTGCGTGTGGAAGAAGCCAAATCCTATCTGCGACATGCTGATTTTGAAAATTACACGCTGCTCGCTATTGGTTTAGAGGCCGGATTTAATTCGAAAACCACCTTCAATACAGCCTTTAAAAAATTCACTTCCATTACGCCTTCAGAGTTTCGAAATACAGCAAATTAGTGCTATTTTTTCGCAAACCGCAATAATCCGAACGTCATATTTTGAATATTAGTTAAATTCGAAAGACCAATTCCACCAACTTTTTAGCCTCTAATGTTTCATTAATTTTTAAGCAACAAAATTTATGAAACAACTTACTCTTCTGCTCTTTTTTGCGGCATTGCAGGCTTTTGCACAAGTCGAAATCAATACGACTGTATCCCATCTGTCTAGTACTTCACATAATGTCAATTTCGGAGGTTTTTTGCCACCAAAAGTTACGCTTGCCCTTTCACTTCTTCAGATGCCGAAAGTAATCCGGCCGGAACGCATACTTAAAAATGGTACCGCGCGAATACAGCGGCAAACGTCTGTACATCCAACAACTATACACCGGTTTATCATTGCAAACATTGACAACAGTGGCACCTATGCTTCAAATTTTAAAATCCTCAACCGTAGCATTATGAAGACGAAATAGGTATAGACAATTTCAACTCTAGGGAAAGAATTTTTAATTTTTAATAAACTCTCAAAATAATTTAATTTAACAAACCTTATGAAAAAAACACTATTTTTTATGATGCTTATTTGTGCGGCATTCACAAACGTAAAAGCACAAACGGTTACATGGATAGGCGGAACAGGCAACTGGAATGTCCCTGCCAATTGGGATTTAAATTTCATTCCCGGTTCGGGTAACGATGTCATAATCCCGACAGGAAGTAACGTCTCTATTAACACTGCGGCAAATGTCAGATCGATTACGGTAAACGGAAATGCTATGATTAATATTTCTGCCGGGCTTACATTTACCAATGCATCAACCTTCGGCAGCAATGTGACCTCAACCTGGACCGCAAATGGCCTCAACGGAGGTGGAACATTGACCAACCTCGGAACAATGAACTTATCTTCCACTTCAAATAAGTCACTGGGTACAGGAACAACGCTCAACAACGGCGGAACAATTAATTTAAGTGGGACCGGAAATCTTTATTTAACCAACAGTACGATAAACAACCAGGCTTCGGGAATCTTTAACTTATTGACCGCGGCGGGCAATATCACTTTCTCGGGTTCTACGACTGAATTGTTCATTAATTCCGGCACACTTAACGGAAACACTTCGACCGGCACCGTTAGTATTGATTGTACGATGACAAACTCGGGGACAATCAATGTAATATCAGGGCAATTAAGCCTTACAGATAGCAGCAACCAATTTAACGGCGGAACTTATAATGTTGCTGCAGCTACGACCTTGTTGTGCAGCGGCACGACTACGCTATCGGGAACATTGACAGGTTTGCTCGAGGGCGCTTTCAACTGGGCAGGAACTTTCAGCGTTCCGGCAGCGGCAACTTTAAATTTTACAGGAACTGCGGGATTGAACTGGAATTCAGGCACGTTAAACGGTAGCGGTACATTGACGCAAATGAGTATCCTAAACTTGTTAACAAGTTCCAATAAAAGCATGGGTTCATCGACAACTTTGAATAATACGGGAACGATCAACATCGCTTCGGCAGGTAATCTTTATCTGACCAACAGTACGGTGAACAATCAGGCAATGGGAACCATAAACATGATGGCAACTGCCGGACATATTTCCTTTTCTGGTTCTACGACCGAGATGCTCAATAATTACGGAACCATTAACCGCAGCGGAGCCGCTGGAGCGGCGGCTATTTATGCTACGATGAACAATTCCGGGACGATTAACGTAACGGCCGGAACACTCGAGATCAACGATTCGCTCTCTCAATTAAATGGCGGCGTTTATAATGTATCAGCCGGAACTACACTGTTGTGGTCGTCGACGCTAACCTGTAGCGGAAACTTCACTGGCGTCATTAATGGCACACTCGATTGGTCAGGAACGCTGACAATACCTGCCGCCGCAAGTTTTAATTTTTCTGGTCCTTCTGGCGTAAGTTGGAATTCAGGCGCTTTGAACGGTGGTGGAATTCTTACCAATAACAGTATAATTAATTTGGTTTCTGCCTCCAATAAATCAATGGGAAGCGGAACCACATTAAACAATATGGCAACGGTGAGTATTATGTCGGCAGGTAACTTATTCCTTACTAACGCTACGTTTAACAATCAACTAACGGGTATTTTAAATCTAATGGTAGCCGCCGGACATATTTCATTTTCCGCATCTACGACTGAAATGCTCAATAATTTCGGGACCATCAACCGCAGTGGCGCAACTGGAGTTGTCACGATTTCGGCTACAATGAATAATACCGGAACGATTAACGTGACCGTCGGAACCCTCGAAATCAGCGATACGCTATCACAGTTAAACGGTGGCATTTACAATGTATCTGCAGGTGCGACACTGTTGTGGTCATCCACACTAACTTGCACCGGTTCCATGACTGGAACGATTGACGGCACGCTTAACTGGTCTGGAATTATAATCGTTCCGACGGCGGCAACCTTTAATTTCTCTAGCCCATCGGTTGTGAGTTGGACTACTGGCGCGCTCAATGGCAGCGGAATTTTAACCAACAACAGCACAATCAATCTGGTTTCTGCCTCTAATAAATCTATAGGCTCTGGAACTACCTTGAATAATGCAGGAACGTTCAGTATCCTGTCGTCAGGCAATTTGTACTTCACGAACTGTACGTTCAATAACCAAATTTCAGGCATTCTGAATTTGATGGCAGCCGCCGGACATATCTCATTTTCATCCTCGGCAACCGAAATGCTGAATAATTTGGGAACCATCAACCGCAACGGCGAATCCGGAACAGCTGTGATCTATGCTACGATGAACAATACCGGAACAATCAATGTAACGAGTGGAACACTTGACATTTCAGATGCACTGACTAAATTTAGCGGCGGCATTTATAACGTAAGCGCAGGAAGTACCTTGTTGCTGTCGCAGACTGTAACCTGTTCCGGTACGTTAACCGGAACACTCGACGGTCCGATGGTATGGACAGCAACAATAAGCGTACTTCCAATAAACCCTGCCACTTTCAATTTCACAGGGTCTGACAATGTAAAATGGCAATCTGGAATACTTAGCGGCGCGGGCGTGTTGACCAATCAAGGAAAATTACTGCTGACAACGGGGTCCAACAAATCGATCTCGGGCACAACACTCGATAACGAAGGGATGATGACCCTCGAAAGTACGGGTAACGTATACCTTAGTAATGCCACAATCAACAATCGCGCATCGGGTGTCTTAAATTTGTCGTCTAATGCTGCAGGACTTTCTTTTTCGAGTTCCTCTTTGCACATCATCAACAACTATGGTTTGTTTACCAAAAACATTGAAAACGGAACCACGAGCATTGGCGTCGATGTTAACAATTATGGTTTTATTGACGCAATTCTCGGAACCATGCAATTCAACGGCACACTCAATAATACAGTTTTGGGAACGGTAAAAGGAATTGCAACAGTCGACCTTCCGCCAGCGTCCGACCTTACCAACGACGGAACTTTTGCTCCAGGAGGAAATCCGGGTAAATTGATCGTTATTGGGAATTTTGAGACGGCAGCTTCGTCAAAACTGATGGTCGACCTCAACGGCCTAACGCAAATCACACAATACGATCTCATGGAAATCCAAGGCAACGCTTTCTTTTATGGTATTGTTGAAATTTCTTTACAATTTGATGCAAACGTCAATGACGAGTTTATAATTGCTACGACCTCTGGAACGATCACTGCATTCGGAATGGCGACTAGCGCAGTGGCACAATACGAGGGTTTGGAGTATACTTTCGACGTGCTTACCAGAAATGACAACCAATTGGTATTAAAAGTTGCAAATAAAGTTTTAAGGTCAGGAACGTTTTCCGCTTTGGATCAGAACATCATCCTTGCTCCCAATCCCGCAAAAGAAACGTTCGTATTGCGCAATGATACTAATCAGCAATTGCTTCGCGCTGAAATCATTGATTTGAGCGGACGCATCATCAGAACGATCGATCTTCATGAAATGAAAGCCGATCGCAAAATTGATGTGGACAATTGTGCTTCTGGACAGTACCTTATGAAATTGTATACAAACGATGCGACGGTCATCAAACGCTTCATATTGCAATAATTTTGTTATTTATGTTTTTTGAGAATGATCCCTGCTTCGGCGGGGATTTTTTTTAATAGATTGAATTGCAAAGTTTCTTTTTGGAACTGTTTGGGGTCAGCAATCTGAATTATTTCGCATTTAGTGTAACCTATACAGTTCGCAGTTGGCTTTTATTTATTGGCTTAGGATTTCCGCCACGGTCATATAACCACGATAGCTTATATTTGAAGTATATAAACACAATACGTTATGAAAACGAAAATAATACTTCTGTTTTTTCTGGCTCCTTTTTTTTGTAATGCACAAGCTTTGTGGCGACCGCTTGGAGATGACGATTTTAACAGCGCGTCTCGTGGCTCGGCAGCGTTGGCTGGGAGAAATTCAATCATTGTCAAGAACGACCATGTATTTCTTTTCAATCTCGAAATGCCCGACTATGGCAACAGTAATTGGCACTTTTCGATTAGCAAATATACAGGTAGCCAGTGGGAGCATATTGGATTTCCTTTTCTGTTTGCGGGAAATGCAACGATCGATTGTGCAGTAGACAACAATGAAACACCATACGTGCTATAATGATGTTGCAGGAACCAATCAGCCTGTCGTAAGAAAGTTTGAAAATGGCAACTGGACCGAAGTTGGAACACGCATCTCCACTTTGTCATCGGCAATTTTAAACATAGCCATAGGCACTGATAATTTACCACAGATTCTTATTCGTGAAGGTAATCTTATAAAGTTGAAGAAATTCGATGGCAGCAATTGGGTAATGCTTTCGGAAACGACAGAATTTATTCCATACAATACTATTTCCCTTGAGCTTGATAAGAACAATGTTCCTTATGTGCTTTCGAATTATCAGGTTGGCACAACTTACAACTGTTTTGTAAAAAAATTCAGTGGTTCGGGGTGGGAAGAAGTTGGAATTACAGGTTTTATGGGCAATGGACGTTGGTTGGTTTTTGATGCTTTAAATGTGCCCCATATGTTCGTGGGCAATACCATTAAAAAGTTTAACGGAGCGCTTTGGGAAGATTTTTCACCGCCCTTATCTGGTTTCTTTCCGGTTAGCGTAAGTCACGGTTTAAATCTATTTTTCAACAGTTCCCACGAGTTATTTGCAAGCTTCAGCGGCACTTATTACATGTCGGGAAGTGTAGGTATTTATGTCAAAAAATTGGTTGGTACAACGTGGCAGAGCATTGTGTCTAACGGATTTATGTACGACAAGGTTTATACTGTTTCCGGAGATGATGTGTATCACGTTTCTTTTGGCACAGACAATGTCCCTGATGTATACAAATTCGTTGACGGGCAATCGACACTCTTGGGCGGGTCCGCTTTTCTTTCAGGATCTAACGAAACCAGCTCTAATCAATTCGATAACGAAACGCAGACGCATGATTTTTAAATATGCAATGGAATTCCAATCGTGGCTTTCCTTGGAACCAATGAAAAAGCTTCGGTGAGGATGTCTGTAAACGACAGCTGGATTAATTTGGGTACTGCTGATATTTCGGAAAGTGAGGTAAATAGGGTAATGATCAAAGCGGGAACGGACGGCAAAATATATTTGGCTTACAACAATCAAATCTCCTCGACGCTCAGTGACACAAAACTGACTGTCAAGCAATTATTACCAACAGGTAGTTGGCAGCCGGTCGGACCGGTAAACTTTTCACTGTCGGCGGGTGCCCAATTCGATTTTAAATTGAGCAATGCCAATGAGCCATATGTGCTTTACATGTCGGGCAGGGTGCAAAAATTTGACGGTGCAAATTGGGTCTTTGTAGGCGGCAGCGCTTTTACCGGAGATGTTCCGGCTCGACTGGCACTTGATTCCAACGACGTACCTTTTATTGCCTATCGGGATTTGTCGAATAGTGGACACATCGCTGTGAAGAAACTAAATGGCGATGTTTGGGAATATGTCGACCAGGCAGGCCTCGCTGCTTATATTGGTCAACAATATCATCCTAGAATCCTGTTTGATTCATCGAATAATCTTTACCTCGGATTCACCGACAGTACGCTTAAAGTTCACATTAAAAAATTAAATGGAGGTGTTTGGGAATCGGTAGGCCCGGAGTTTTTTACGAATGGAAAGACAGATCAGTATGAAATTGCCGCAGACCACAATAATATTTTGCATGTGGTATACAATGAGTTGGAGGACAGCTTTAGAAGCAGGGCAAAAGTTAAAAAGTTTAATGGCACTGATTGGGAATTCGTCGGCGAACCTAATTTTTCGCCTACTTCAATTGTCCAAGGCAAAATCGATTTTTTGGAAAACAATACACCAATAGTGTCTTATAGTGCATTTAACGGTATCCGCACGAATATCAACACCAGATATTTTGGAGCGTCGAATGCATTAAGTGTCAACAGTCCCCATTTGGTTTTGGGCAGCCAAAAATGGCTATTGACGCCCAATCCTGTTAAAATTACCTTTTCAATTGACGGAAATGATCCAATCCAATCATTGGAAATTTACGCCCTGACCGGTAAAAAAGTACAGTCCGAAAACGAAAATTTTAAAAATATTGATGTCTCCCCTTTGAGTTCGGGTATTTATATCGTAAAAGTTAAAACCAATTCGGGAACTGCTTCGCTGAAACTTGTTAAGCAATAACATAGAAGTAAAATCAATGCGTTCGTCAACTGAAAATTTGCCATACTTCCTGTACGCCTAGATTTCCCATCTTAACAATTAATAAAAACTTTCCCTTGCTGCTCCAGCAAATAACATTTACTTTTGCGTAGTTTAACTTTTTACGTATCAAATGAAACGCAACACACAACAATTACAAAGTTTATCGATTCAGGTCCGAAGGGATATTCTTCGCATGGTACACGCTGTTAATTCGGGTCATCCCGGAGGTTCGTTGGGCTGTACCGAATTTTTAGTAGCACTTTACCAAAATCTAATGAACCGCAAAGAAGGTTTTGATATGGATGGCATCGGGGAAGATCTTTTCTTTCTTTCAAATGGGCACATCTCACCGGTTTTTTACAGTGTTTTGGCAAGAAGTGGTTATTTTCCGGTTTCGGAACTCGCTACTTTCCGACACATCAACTCGCGTTTGCAAGGGCATCCGACCACACATGAAGGATTGCCGGGCGTGCGAATTGCATCGGGTTCTTTGGGACAAGGAATGTCGGTAGCCATCGGTGCGGCTCAAGCAAAAAAACTCAACAACGACAATCATATCGTTTACAGCCTGCACGGCGACGGCGAATTGCAGGAAGGCCAGAATTGGGAAGCGATTATGTATGCTTCGGCGAAAAAAGTTGATAACCTGATTTCAACAATTGACCTGAACGGAAAGCAAATTGACGGTGCGACTGACGAAGTGTTGCCCATGGGAAGCATCCGCGCAAAGTTTGAAGCTTTTGACTGGGACGTGGTCGAAATTACAAAAGGAAACGACATCGAGGCGATCATTGCAGGAATGACCGACGCCAAATCACGAACCGGAAAAGGCAAACCCGTTTGTGTATTGCTACATACTGAAATGGGCAATGGTGTTGATTATATGATGTATAGCCACGCTTGGCACGGAAAAGCGCCAAATGATGCACAACTCGAAACCGCTTTAATGCAGAATTACTGCGAAGGCGAATCTGACTATTAATAAACGGACAAATGAAAAAATATACGAATACAGGAAGTAAGGACACTCGCTCGGGATATGGCGCGGGAATGACCGAACTCGGACAAAAAAATGAAAATGTAGTTGCGCTTTGCGCCGACCTCATCGGATCGCTAAAGCTTGACGATTTTAAGAAAAACCATCCGGAGCGTTTTTTCCAGATTGGGATAGCAGAAGCAAACATGATTGGAATTGCGGCTGGATTGACAATCGGCGGGAAAATTCCGTTTACAGGAACTTTTGCAAATTTCTCTACTGGAAGGGTTTACGATCAGATCCGCCAATCGGTTGCCTATTCCGATAAGAATGTAAAGATATGCGCCTCACATGCTGGACTTACTTTGGGGGAAGACGGTGCAACACACCAGATTCTCGAAGATATCGGACTGATGAAAATGCTCCCGGGGATGACCGTCATCAACACCTGCGATTACAACCAAACAAAAGCAGCAACTTTAGCTATAGCCGATCACCATGGTCCTGTATATTTGCGTTTCGGCCGTCCTGTAGTTCCAAATTTCACTCCTGAGAATGGGGCTTTTAAAATCGGAAAAGCGGTACTGCTTAGTGAAGGTTCTGATGTTACGATTATCGCCACAGGACACTTGGTCTGGGAAGCGTTGATTGCCGCTGAAGCTTTGGAAGAAAAAGGCATTTCGGCAGAAGTCATCAACATTCATACTATTAAGCCGTTGGATGAGGAAGCAATCTTGGCTTCATTGGCAAAAACCAAATGTGTGGTTACTGCTGAAGAGCACAATATTCTAGGCGGACTTGGCGAAAGCGTTGCGCGTGTATTATCGCTCAACAATCCATCACCTCAAGAATTTGTTGCGGTACAGGACAGCTTTGGCGAATCAGGTACACCTGAACAATTGATGAATAAATATAACCTCAACAATCAGGCGATTGTGGAAGCTGTGGAAAGAGTGATGAAAAGAAAATAAAGATTATCTTCTGAATAAAAAAATCCCGCCAATCGCGGGATTTTTTTATCTATTAATGACAAGTTTTGTCAAGGTATTTCCGTAGTCGAGCAGAATCTGTAAAATTGCCTGAACAATCAGGAACGCCCTGGCTTTCATCAAAAGGAGTCAACGGATCGTCTGCCAATGCCCCGTTAAAAGGATAATAGCGTACCGATCCCTCTGGGTCGGTATATTTGGTTTCCGATTTGGTCAAATAACCATCGCCATCATCATCAATGTCAAGAAAATTCTGTCTGCCATCGCCATCTGTATCATCATTTGTAAAAATGCCATCGTGATTGAGGTCTTCGTCATTGGAAAGAATTCCGTCTCCGTCCTGATCGGCGCGCTTGACGTCATATAATTTGAAGTGAAACACCAGTGGCGAATAGGACGGAATGGAAGCAAGTGAAACTCCCGGAATCGATTCCTTCCTTGTATTGTAATAAGCCAATGCTGAAGGGATAAACATGACTCCAGAGCCAAAATCGTTATATATGGCGGGATTCGGACCTTCAGCAGCTTCAATCGTACCGTTTTTAAACAATGGGAATATTTCGCGCCATCCTAAAATGGTTTGATCTAAGGGAATAAAACCAGCCGGATTTTGCACTAGTTCAAATTGGGTGTTGACTGAAAAAGTCACGTCTTTGGTCTTTTCGTTGCCCTGCAAATCGAGTACTGGCGTACCATCGGGATTTCTTTCGACCACAGTAACTGATTTGTATTCTAGAAATGAACCTTCATAAGCGGGTAAAATCTGATCAACCCGCGAAGGAGAATCATCAGTGCCTTCGTTGGCTGTGATATAGTAAACTTTGTAAGTTACTCCGCTATACAAAACCTCTTTAAAATGAAGCATCGGGCTGTCAAAAATCGATTGTGTCGTCGTATTATTATCCGGTATCAAGTCAATAATGATATCTTGGTGACGCGACGTACCGGGGTCATTGACAACTTCCTTTATATAATGCGCCTTGAGATAGTCTTCTATTGTCTTCAATTCAGTTTCATATTGTGGGCCATAATAGCGAAGCTGCTCGTAAGCAATATCGTCATCAGCTTTATTACAGGAAAATAAAGTGAATACGGCACATAATACAATAAAATAAAACTTAAATTTGTTCATTATAGCTGATTTTTTAGGTGCGCAAGATACAATATTGATTTATTTTTGTAAACAATTTAACGCCGAATTTAGAAAAAAATGAGAGTCGATAAATATTTGTGGTGCGTGCGATATTACAAAACCAGAAACATGGTTACAGAAGCCTGTAAAAAGAACCATATCACCGTAAACGGACAAGTTGCAAAGCCTTCAAAAGAAGTGTTTCCGACCGATAGAATCACCTTTAGGCGAGACCAAATTACGCGCATCATTACGGTGTTGGATGTTCCCCCTAATCGCGTAGGCGCCAAACTCGTTGATATATATCGCAAGGATGAAACGCCGGCTGAATCATTTGAACATCTTGAACTGCTCAAACTATCGAAAGAGCATTATCGCAAAACCGGCGATGGTCGACCGACCAAGAAGGATCGAAGGGATCTTGAGGATTACGGAAGCGAAACAGAAAATCATGACGAATCGATCTAAACCATAGTATTACTGAAAATATGAATCGCAATATTATCCTCACCGACCAGGAGATCGCGCATAAATTAACCCGAATCTCGTATCAGATTTATGAAACATTTGTCGATGAAGATACGATCGTAATTGCCGGAATTTCCAAAAATGGTTATGTGATGGCTCAAAAAATTGCAAAAGTGCTCAGTAGTATTTCACCGTTGCACATTTTGCTTTGCGAAGTTTATATTGACAAGCAGAATCCAGAATCGCCAGTGACGACATCGATTCCCAAAGAAGTCTATGAGAATAAAGGACTGATTTTGGTGGATGATGTATTAAATTCGGGCACCACTTTGGTATACGGCGTGAAGCATTTTCTAGACGCGCCGTTGAAGAAATTCAAGACTGCGGTTCTTGTTGACCGAAACCACAAAAAATATCCCGTAAAGGCCGATTTTAAAGGGATTTCACTAAGCACTTCCTTACAGGAACACGTGCAGGTGGTTTTTGAGGAAAGTGAAGATTATGCTTATTTAACCTAACAACTTACTGATTTCATCTGCAATAGTTTCAGGTGATTTTCCGTCAACGTCGACTACATGCGACGCCTTATGGTAGAAAAAACTTCTTTCGAAAAGGTGTTTGGCTATGAATTCCATGAGCTCCTTATCTGGCATATCAGCGATCAAAGGTCTATTACGTCTGTTTCTTTTTAATCGCAAGTGCAATTCGGCAACCGATGCTTTTAAGTAAACCGCGAGTACTCCGCTAGTTTGCAAAAGCTCATGATTGTTAGCATAGCATGGTGTACCGCCGCCAAGACTCAATACAAAAGATTCATCAGATGCCACCATTTGTTTGAAAATTTGATGTTCCAACTTACGGAAATAGATTTCTCCCTTTTGGCGAAAGATATTCGCAACAGAAAGATTTGCTTCATTTTCGATTAGGTGGTCGAGATCCTTATACGCAACGCCTGATTTTTCTGCCAATAATTTTGCAATTGTAGACTTTCCGGAACCCATATAACCAAGCAAAAATATTTTATTCATGGCAATAAAACCTTATGTACTAAGGCATTAAAAGTAAATATTAAAAAAAGACAAATTTAAAATAAAATTGCTTTGAAAAATAAATAATAACGTCTTATATTTGCACCCGCATTGAAGAAAGGATATTTGACTTGATAGCTCAGTTGGTAGAGCACATCACTTTTAATGATGGGGTCCTGGGTTCGAGCCCCAGTCAGGTCACAATTTTAACATATTCTTCAGGCATGACTTGATAGCTCAGTTGGTAGAGCACATCACTTTTAATGATGGGGTCCTGGGTTCGAGCCCCAGTCAGGTCACAACAAAGTCGGGCGTTTGCTTGGCTTTTTTTCTTTGAAGGCGACGTGGAGAAATTGGTAGACTTGCCATCTTGAGGGGGTGGTGCTCGTAAGGGCGTGTGGGTTCGAATCCCATCGTCGTCACTTAAGCAATGTAAAGCGATATGTTTTACATTGCTTTTTTTTTGCTACGTATATTTATTTTCCGAAATCAGGAGCTACCGTTTTTCGTATTTTTATTTATTGATTTCAGATAGAATAGGAACAACATTAAGACTGTATTCAATAGCAACGATTTCGATAATTTTTTTTCGGATTAAAGCGCAGTATTCGCATATGGGAAAACGGATGGTATCCAGTTATAAAAACATTTCCCTCGGCAAAGGTTCCGCTCGGAAACCTTCAAGACCATAAAAGACATTTGAACACCATCCCTTTTATAAGTTCCATATCGTTCGGCCGCTCCAGAATTAAGAATTGGTCGATGAAATTTTGAATATGCATTTTCATAAAAAAACCTTCCACAATGGGAAGGTTTTTAAGTAATTGTAATTTTTCTCTATTTCGCAAGCAGTTGTTGCAACGGCTTAAGCTGCTCCAAATCCATATTAGAGTCTTTAAGCACCGATAGCATCGCCATAATGCCCGTAGGGTTCATATCATCGCCAAGAATACGCACCACGGCAAAACCGTTTTCCTTTTGATTGGCAAATAAGATGAATTCATCAATATGTTCGTCGTCTCCTACGAAACTCACTGAAGCGCTTTCTTTTCCGGAGCCAAATTTCATCAATTCCTGGTATTTTTTGTCCTTAAGAATAGTCTTGACCTTCTCGCTCTCGACATCAAATCGATCTCTATTTTGATCAGTGATTTTAAAAGCCAAGATATTCATTTTGTCAAATGATTGCAAAGCCTGTTTTTGTTCCGCAGATAATTTCTGGCTCTTGATATTAAGTATACTTGGCGATACATCCACTGCGATGAAATCTTTATTTTCAGTGTTCTCAACAAAATATTTTTGCAGCGTCGGCTCTGAATGGCAGTTCCACAAAGTCAGGCAAATTACGGAAAGAAGAAGTGCTTTTTTCATGACGTACTATTTAGTTCCTTTTGGTCCTTTCGAACCTTTGGTAGCTCTTTTAAGATCATCTCCTCCGGGAATCCGCATTTTATCGGTCAGTACGGAAATTTCATTCAGATCGAAATCACCTGTTAACGACATCAGTACTGTATCGTCGTTTTTAGCACCTTCAATAAACATCAGCAATTCCCTAACCTGCGTGTCTTTGGATCCCGATTTCACAAGGATTTTTATGTTTCGTCCATTTTCATTGATTCGCATCAGTTCTTCCAATCCCGCACTTTTGATATACTGCGTTGCCGCTGCTTTCATTTCGTTTTCCACTCTGGTACTCTTGGTCGTAAACACTTTAAGGTTGTCGAGTTTTTTGATCAGGTTAATGTACTGCTGCGCTTCCTTGTCTGAAGCATCCATTTTTACCTTTCCCATCATATCAAACATTTTTTTATTGACAATGATCGAAGTGACGTCGTCCTGGCCATCAAATTTGTCAAATGCGCCTTGGGCGAAGATGGCGTTTGAAATTAAAATTACTGCTAACGTGATTAATTTATTCATCATTTCTATGATTTATTGTTTAAAGATTAAATTTTTTGAATGCTCGTATTCTTCAATATACTGGACACTTTCAATTCCCGTATTTACATGATTAGACAACAATGCAAGAGCTTTTTGGGTTTCTTTGAATGCGACTTCCGGGTCGTCAAATGTGCCTAAATTTTGCTCGTGAGCCTCATTGTTGTTCAGGTATGCGTATGTTCCGATACTAAGCAAAACTACAACCGAAGCTGCAATCGATAACCACGCTACTTTTCGTTTATTAGATTGTAATGGTATCTTTTGCTTAAACTTCTGTTCTTTTGCTTGCGAGAAATAACCAAATAACGGCCTATACTGTTCCAAATGCTGCGCAACATTTAGTCCTGAAAAGTAATCTCTCAACTCCTTTTCTTCGGCAATACTAGTTTCTCCCTGAAAGTACTTTTCTATTAATAGGTCTGTTTTATCCGATTCCATAGCTGTGTGTTTTTGTCATAAATTCCCTAATCGTTTTTCTCGCTCTTGATAGCGCCACGCGAATGGCAGTCTCGTTCATTTCCAATATTTTGGCGATTTCAGCAAATTCATATTGCTCTATATCTCGCATTTGTACAATTAGCCGTTGCTGTTCAGGCAATTGATTAATGATTTTTTCTACCCAACTCATGCTGTCGGAATCTTCCATCTTTTGCTGAAGTCCGGCTTCGCGGTCGGTAAAATTATTGTGTACAATCTTGAGATTTGTAGCCCTTTTTGATTTGAGTTGGTCGAGGCAATAATTTTTGGTGATGGTCATTGCAAAAGCTTCCAGACTATTATAAGTGTTGAGGCTTTCATTCTTATTCCATAATTTGACCAGAACTTCTTGGGTCGCATCTTCCGCCTCCTCAGTACTAACGAGTAATCGTTTGGCCAAACGGAAAACCTTGTCTTTAAATGGTGCGATTAACTCCACAAATTCGTTCTGGTTCATATTATTGATTAGTTACAGAGGCAAGACGAAGCCTATTTATTTTTGTTACAAAGCACCTGAAAATAAATTTAAATTTAAGTAATTTTACAAAGCTTAATCAATCGCTCCATGAAAAACACTATTAATTTCTTGATGCTTTTATTGCTATGCTTGGGTTTCCAAAGCTGCGAAGATCAAAACGATAACGAAGTCCCGAATGAAATTGCAGTAAATGATTTTATTTGGAAAGGGCTCAACCTCTACTATCTGTGGCAAACCGATGTCCCTAATTTATCGGATTCCCGTTTCGAAGACCAGCAACAACTCAATAGCTTTCTATACGCGTACCCGAATCCCGAAACTTTGTTCCAGAGTTTACTCAACAAACCAGCAAGCCTATTTACACCCGGCCAAGCGGTTGACCGTTTCAGCGTGATTTTTTCAGATTACACACGGCTCGAAGGAATTCTTTCAGGTACAACTCAAAACAACGGCGTTGAATTCGGACTCTATTATAAAAATAGCGGGAATGAAGTTGTTGGCGTCGTGCGGTACATTTTACCCAATTCGGATGCTTCGACAAAAGACATCCAGCGTGGTGACATTTTTTATGCTGTAGATGGCGAAGTGCTCTACCAAAATAGGAGCAATCCACAGGACAACAATCTCGATAAACTTTCCGCGCTCTCTTACACTTTAAATCTTGCCGACTACGACGCAGGGAATTTTACCCCAAATGGCCTATCAGTAAGTCTCAATAAAACAGTATTGTCTGAAAATCCGGTTTACATCAGTTCTGTAATCGAATCGGGATCGCATAAAATAGGTTACCTCATGTACAATGGCTTTTACCCAAATTACGAATCAGTGCTCAACGATGCGTTCGGCAATTTAAAATCGCAAAATATTACCGAACTCGTACTCGATTTACGATACAACGGCGGTGGCTCGGTCGAAACCGCAACGCGTCTTGCCAGTATGATTACGGGGCAGTTTACCGGACAAGTATTCGCGAAAGAGCAATGGAATGCAAAGGTCGAGGAGTATTACAACGCCAATAATCCGGCTCGATTGTACGATTTATTTACCAATAGAATTAACACCAATAGCGCCATCAATAGTCTGAACCTCAACAAGGTTTATATCCTTACTTCCGCTGCGACGGCTTCTGCGAGCGAACTAGTCATCAACGGACTTGAACCGTATATTGATGTGGTTCAAATTGGGGATGTTACTGTAGGGAAAAATGTGGGTTCTGTGACATTATACGATTCGCCAACGTTCTCTAAAAAAGATGTGAATGCCAAACACCGCTACGCCATGCAACCTTTGGTTTTGAAAATTGTAAACAAAACTGGTTTTGGAGATTATGTCAACGGATTGATTCCTGACGGCGCTGTCCTCAAGGAAAATCTGATGAATTTCGGAGTCTTGGGCAATGCGAATGAACCTCTGTTAAACGCTGCCGTTATGCAGATAACGACCGGCGGAAGAATACAGCAAATTCCGCGGAAATTATTTCAACACGTCAACGATATGCAACCGTTAAGCAGATTAAAAAATGAAATGTATCGCAATGAAATTCCCGAAGGATTCCATCTCATCAAATAGAAAAAGGCTTTCTGCAAAAACAGAAAGCCTTTTTAATTACTAGAGGTTAAAGTAAAGACCCGCCGGGATTACACCTACTGTATAACTGTTTACCAATGTCCCCGCGCTTTCACCACTGCTCCCGAAAGAATACACATGCACTTTTCCAGAATTTTCATAATCTCCCGCATCGCCAACGTAAAAACGGCCAAGCTTGATGGCAAAACTGTACACGCCATAAACGCCCTGACTGGTTGTAGTGAATAGCGGTGTTGCAGGAAGCGCATTTGCAGAAAGGTCAAATTTATAAATTCCAGAATCTACTGTGTAATATGCAGAGGCGCCTTCAATGACTAAATTTGATACGTGCTTTGTAACATCCGGATAGGCATAAGCATGGGCCACAGCATTTGTATTGAGATTAATCTGCACCAAACCTCCAGCGGTTTCTGCACTAGCATAATTCGGTTTCCCGCCATAGCTCACCCACAGATAGCCATCTTTGATTTGCAATGCATTCGGAACATCGCCAACAGTAATTGTTGAAACGGCGTTCGTGGCCGTGTTGATCACTGAAATTTGATTGCCAAAACTAAAGCCTCCCGTTTGTGCCACATATAATTTTCCGGCGTTTTCGATAATCCGCTCCGGACCTTCAGCCACCGGAATTGCAGAAGTAACGCTTGCAGTTGCCAAATCGATCACGGCAACATAATCGTCGGAGGGATTATTACCCGCGCCCCAATTCGTTACATAGCCTTTGCCATTGTATATCGCCATATATCTGGGGTTACTAAATCCTTCATCGACAGTTCCCACGCTTTTAAGTGTATAGCGGTTAACGATTTCAATTTTATTGGAGCCGTTCATAACGATATAAGCAAACTGTCCGTAAAATGCAATATCCTGACCTGTATCTCCCATAATCACATTGGGATTTGCCAAAGAGAAAATGTCATTCTCGAATTTTGAAAGATCCGCCGATATATAGGATATCGTTGCATCGCCTTGGCCGAATAAGCCCTGATTGAGCACCAAAACGCCGCTGTCATATTTTTCCAACGGAACATACTTTGTCGGTTCATCATTTTCTGGTGAACACGAGGCAAAAAACAAGGCGCTTCCAAGAGCAGCCACAACTAATTTAATAAACTTCATCATATTACATTTTTAAGGTTAAACACATTGAATAATTTCGCCCCGGCATAGGACGCTGCAGGACGCTTTGATAGACTTCGTTCCAAAGATTGAGTACCCTGACGCCGATCTTGCACGTATATTTGTTTCCGAGATCGTAACCAATTCCCACATTTGAAACAAAATACTCACTTACAATATTGTACTTTTTTGAGGGTGTAAATACATATCCGTTAAACAGAAACTGGTAATCAAAAGAAAATTTTTGATAGTAGTATGCAAGATTTACATTAGCCTTATGCATCGGCACATAAATGAGTTGCCGGTGGGTTTCGCCATCTTCAGAAATTACATACGCATAATTTGAACGGATATTCGCGCGATGGTTTCCAATCTTTTTTTCATAGGTCAAAAGCAGCTCCGCACCATAAGAGGAAACCGCTGCGATATTATCAGGTCGGAAATTTCCATCTGTATCATCGGGATTCCACTGGATCATATCGCGAATATCCATATAAAAGGCAGTCGCAGAAAGAAACCACTTACGGTAGCGGAATTGCTGTCCGACTTCCAATTGATAAGAACTTTCGGGATTGAGATCTGAATTTCCAAGACCCTGCCAATACAAATCGTTGAATGTCGGAATCCGAAAGTTTTTCGATGCATTAAACAACACGGTATAATTTTTCGACGCATGGAAATAAGTGCCAATCGAAGACAATATCGGACTTTCATAATTATCGGTCACTTCCTTTTTAACATGAATTTCGTAACCAATGCGCCTAGTGATTTGATGTTTCATCAGAAAGGTAACCGCTCCGATGCTGCGGTTCTTCTTACCAATTTGTTCTCCGAAGCCTTTAGTCTGCGTATAATCGATTACGAAATTGGCTGTTACTTTCGGATGCAAAATATAGTTGAGGTCATATTTCGCAATAAAGGTTTCCGCCTTGGCACTCTCGAAATTTTGAGTTTTGGCATTTTCAAAATACTGATACTGTTCACTCAAAAATGCGGTTCTAGTCCTCGATGTCCATTTTCCTGAAGTTGCAAACCATTCAATAAGATTCCGAGTATTGACATCGCGATACTTGCTTTTAGAGCGCGCCGCTAACGTTCCCGAAAAATGTCTTTCACCTTCAAACAACTGGCTGTACAATTTAAGATAATGATGGGAATTGATTCGGTATCCAAAAGCGGCATTCACGCTCGTATTGTAGAACTGACCGTTTTCGTTGCGTTTGTCAGAAGTACCCAAATATTGATAATCATTTTCAGAACTATTCCTCGAAAGTCCGGCCTGTACGCTGGTATTTGTGTTCGATGCCTTTAAATTGTAAGCGGCACTAAAAGTATTGAAGCTGCCAAAATTCAAGTGCAATGCATTACTGAAACCATTACCGAATTCCAACTCATTATTGAGGTGAATGCTGCCTCCAATCGCACTACTGCCGTAAATCGAGCTTCCGCCGCCGCCGCGAACGGTGACATTATCAAATCCGCTGACCGGAATCGTATTGAAATCGGTTAGTCCGTTAAGTTGCGAATTGATGTTGATGCCGTTCCAAATGACTGCGGTCTGCTGTGCTGTCGTACCACGGAAAGAAGGAGATGATACCATTCCGAGTCCGTTTTCCTTAAAATAAAGTGTCGAATTGTAATTGAGCAATGTCGTTAGCGAAGCCGCATTTTTTGCAATCACCGAGTCATTAAGCACGGTCACCGATTGCGTATTTGAGAAATTCTTTAGCTGCGCGTCTGAAACCAATACTTCCCGAAGCGAAATAGTGTCGTGCTGCGCAAAAATAAATTCGCACACCAAAAACATACAGAATAAAAACAGCTTTTTTGCAGTCATAATTTCAGAATCTTTTTCCCGAAGATTCGATATTTTGTTATGAAAAAGGCAGGTCTCCTGGCTTGCGTCTTGTTGTTTACCTTCCCATCCCTTTAAAACAAGACAGTGGTTTTGTAGATAACAACAAGCGTGATAGCTTACAGTTGCGGGAACAGCTCAGGTATCAAACCTGATTCCCTTTTAATGTGACTTTCAAAATGAAATCACAACCTTAAATCGGCTGCAAATATAGCGCATCAGTTTGAATTAAAATAAAATTTGATTTTTAAAATTGAATCCGCATACCTTTGCACTTTCTTCAACCGCTGTTTATGAAATCTGTTTTCGTGAAAATGTCCGCTTTTTTTATCCTAATTTGCTGCGTTGCATGCCAACAGTCTAGTAAAAACAAAAAGTTTCTAAAGCCACAGGTTACCAATCAAGTACAATATGCCCGCGGACTTGCGATTTACCCTTATAGCGGATTTACAATCGTGAAAATCACCAATCCGTGGCCAAAAGCGACTAAAATTTATACATACGTCTTAAAACAAAAAAATCACGTAGTTCCCGATAGCCTCAAACAATTTCCAATCATTTCGGTCCCGTTGAAAAATGTCGTCGTGACCTCAACAACTCATATTGCATCGTTGGAAATGCTGGGTGTTGAAAATACGCTCGTGGGTTTTCCCAATCTTAACTATATTTCTTCGGAGAAAGTACGCGACCGCATCGACGCTGGAAAGATTCGCGAATTGGGGAATAACCAAAGCCTCAATACCGAAATCATTTTCGATCTGCAGCCCGATCTAATTGTTGGTTTTGGGATAGATAACAACAATCCTTCTTTGGACAATCTTGAGAAAAATGGTTTGAAAATCATGCTCAACGGCGACTGGAATGAACAATCTCCGCTTGGCAAAGCCGAATGGATAAAGTTTTTCGGCATTTTATACGGAAAAGAAAAACAAGCCGATAGTATTTTTTCGAACATCGAGCAGGAATATAATAACACATTAAAACTTGCCAAAAAGGCGGTTTCAAAACCAACAGTTCTTGCCGGAGCCATTTTTGAAAACCAATGGTATCTGCCACAAGGTAATAGCTGGGGTTCGTTATTCATCAAAGACGCGGGCGGAAAGTATTTGTGGAGCGAATCCCAAGGAACGGGAAGTTTGTCGCTACCATTTGAAACGGTACTCGAAAAAGCAAAAGATGCCGATTTCTGGATTGGGCCTGCGCAATTTACCACCTTACACCAAATGACAACCGACAATCCGCATTATAATCAGTTTGTCGCTTATCTAAACAAAAAAGTGTACTCATTCAGCACTAAAAAAGGTCGTACAGGCGGCATAATGTTTTATGAACTGGCTCCCAACAGACCCGATCTTGTTTTGAAAGATCTGGTAAAGATTCTGCATCCTGAATTGTTGCCCAATTATGAATTATTCTTTTTTGAAAAGTTGAATTAGTGCTGAAAACCAATCGAAATATTGTCCTGTTCTGTCTGCTTCTAGTCGCAGTCGCCTTTTTGTTTGTCGCAGATATTAGCCTGGGTTCAGTGCCGATTCCTTTTGGAGATATTGTAGAAAGCATTGCTGGCGGAGCCGCCTCCAAAGAAACCTGGGAATACATTATTATCAATTATCGCCTGCCCAAAGCGATCACTGCAATTCTCGCCGGAATGGGATTATCAGTCAGCGGATTGCTGATGCAGACGCTGTTTCGAAATCCGCTTGCAGGACCTTATGTACTCGGACTCAGTTCTGGTTCTAGCCTCGGCGTTGCCTTTGTTATCCTTGGCGCGGGTTATCTTCCCGGATTTTTAAGTACGTTTCTTATTTCTTCCTACGGTATTATCATCGCCTCATTTTTAGGAAGTTTTTTGGTGTTGCTCGCCGTTTTGTTAGTGTCGCAACGGTTACGCGATACGATGGCGATATTGATTGTCGGACTCATGTTCGGTAGTTTTACGAGTGCATTTGTTGGGGTACTCACCTATTTCAGTACAGCCGAACAGTTGCAGAAATTCACTTTTTGGTCGTTGGGCAATTTGGGAAACCTGTCGTGGACTTCTATCGCGATTCTGGCAATTGCTGTGGGAATAGGTCTATTGCTGAGTATTTTAAGTATCAAACCGCTCAATGCCTTGTTACTCGGCGAAAACTATGCGAAAAGCATGGGATTGAATTACAATAAATCGCGGCTGGTCATCATTTTGGCCACAAGCATTTTAGCGGGAAGCATCACCGCCTTTGCCGGACCAATCGCATTTGTAGGATTGGCGGTTCCACATATCGCGAAACTGGTTTTCCAGACAAGCAACCACACTATTTTGTTTTGGGGAACGCTGCTGTTCGGCGCGATTATTATGCTGTTTTGCGACATTGCCTCCCAATTACCTGGTAGTGAAATAACGTTGCCTATTAATGCAATTACATCCATTATTGGAGCTCCGGTTGTAATTTGGCTACTTGTTCGCAAACGAAATAGAATGACGTGATGGGAAATATCATTTTACATACCGAAAACGCGAGTATTGGTTATAGCCATAAAAAGCAAAACACTGTAATTGCTTCGAATATCAATGTGGCTTTGGAAAAAGGAAAGCTCGTTGCAGTAATTGGTGCAAACGGTATCGGTAAATCGACTTTGCTACGCACTTTGACAGGCATACAGAAACCGTTATCCGGGAAGATTTTGCTCCATCAGGAACCAATCTCTGGTTACAATTCCCTCGCGCTGGCGAAAGAAATGAGTGTGGTCTTGACCGAAAAACTGCCTCCGAGCAATCTTAGCGTTTTTGAACTCGTGGCTTTGGGTAGACAGCCTTATACAAACTGGATGGGAAAATTGTCTTCTGATGACGAGACCAAAATCGACGAAGCCATCGCACTCGCCCAGATTAGACATTTAGTTGACAAGAAGTACTATGAAATCAGCGATGGTCAATTGCAGAAAGTTTTGATTGCTCGTGCTTTGGCGCAAGACACGCCGTTGATCATCCTCGATGAACCTACAACACATCTCGATTTGCTGCACAAAGTATCGCTGTTTAAATTGCTCAAAAAACTTACCGTCGATACCGGAAAATGTATTTTGTTCTCCACCCATGACATAGATCTGGCCATTCAACTCAGCGACGAAATGCTCGTAATGACAGCAGGCAAAGTTATTCAGGATTCGCCGTCGGAACTGATTGCAAAAGGGGTTTTTGACACGCTTTTTTCCGACGAAAATTTGTTCTTCGACAATTCAAAAGGCAAATTTATCTTTCGGAATCTTTAAAGCAAACCACAGTTGTTTTATCTTTGTTAGAAACACATCTGCTATGAAACGTGTATTCCTGTTCCTATTATTGATTTGCCTTTCCCAAAGCTATGCGCAATCATTTACTGAAATGACGCCAGAAGGCTTCGCAGCTGTCGAATTCAAAACACCTGCAAAAACCATCGAGAAACTTATCGAATTGTCGAAATCCTGGGCGCCGCTATACAACAAAGATGGCTTTGATGTGTCGCATGTTACCGAGAATTCGCTTACGATTTCTGCGCTTAAACTCACCGCGTGTTATTACTACAACATTGGTGTTCGCTATGATTATAATGTTCGGTATTCATTGAAAATCGTGTTCCAGAAAGATGGAAAATACACGCTTACTTTTAAGGCAAATGAATTTTACGCCAACGAGGTGCTGACAAAAACCACGGTCGCCGATTTCTTTACACCCGATGGCAAATTAAAAAATGACTTTAAAGATGTGAAACCAACGCTAGAAATTACGGTCGACCGAATCATCAAATCTTACGTGAACTTCATTTCGGGATAATTTTCGCGTAACCTTGGTCTATTTTCCCTTGAGCAGATTGATACTTACTGTTGCGATATCCGAATCGGGGAATCTCCTGAAAATCGTTTTGTCTGGGAATAATCCAGCTTCTGAAGCTACCCTGTTGAATACATCGATTTCCACAATAAATTGATCAGAGAAACCGTGTGTCGCATCATATGCTGTTGCTGCGCTTTTTCCCAAATGTGATGCTGCAAGTGCGGGATTAATCGTATGCAGTTCGATCAGCAGTAATCCAAACTTACTCACATATGGCGACCACTTCTTCAAATGCTCAAACAAATTGTCCTCTACCAGATTATTGCTGATGCGCATTCCGCGGTGGGCAAATGCCCCAGTGGACGTGCTTACGCGATCGGTGACGTTTTTTGGATGTTCCCAGATTCGATTGTGGTCGAGGAATGTTCGAACGTTGAGCAAATCTTTTAAATCGATCGTGTAATTTTCTTCAAGATCTTTCGACAATAAGTCGGGGCGCCCGATATCGCCCCAAATGACTTTCGCCCAAATATCGGCTTTGATCAAATTTGATCGTGTCACTTTTAATGCGGCCTGGTTGTAATCGGCACCGACTAAAAACAGCGGATAGTCATCGAGCATTTTACCGCGTAATGTCTGCCGGTCGATCACTTCAAAAATATGCTGCAGAAAAGCACCGTTTCCGCATCCCATATCAAGAATTCCTTTGGGTTGCTCCTCGATCGGAAGGTTGAAAAGATGGATCAGGATTTCGTCGACCACCTTAAAATAAGTATCGTGTGCGCCGCCACTGCCCCAAACGTTCATCTCTCGATCGACGTGAATTTCGTCGCTTCCGTCAGGTTGCATCCGCAAAATCGCGGGATTGCCAAACATGAGTTCCTCGATTTTTGCAAATGTCGGCAAATAGGAAACCGTTACGCCATAAGCCGAAGCCCTTTTCGCGAAAAATAATCCGGTTTCGGTAAACTGGTAATTGCCGTTTTTTTCTTTGAACCAGCCCAGATATGCAAAGAAGTCCAGTATCTTAACAAACAGTTCGGGTGATTTGTGGTATTCTTCCGGGCGGAAGGAAATTTCCATAAAATATTTGTGAAACATTCCGTTCATTCCGAGGCGCACTAATGTGGGTCCGACGAGATAACCTTCAATATGTTTTAATATTTGATGCTGGATTGCTGCGGTGTGCTGATCGTCCGAAAAGAAAAAACCGTAGTTCGCTTTGTATTTTTCAAAAATAGCATTGAGTTTTTTGAACGGTTCTTCCTCAAAAAGCCTTGGGTGAAAATTGGCAGAAAAATGCAGTAAGTCGACCACATCATCATACAAATGAAACCACGAAAACGCGATGTCGCTTTTGGCATTTAGCGTGAACTTTATTTCCTGCGATTCATTGTCAACATGGTAATCGAGAAAACCTTGTGATGCCAAGATGCGCAGCCCTACATTTAGATAACCTTCGTTGGCTTTAAACTTTGAAACAAGTTCGGCGAGGGTTGCTTCTTTGTGAGCGAGCAGGTAATCAAGTATACCTTTTTTTTGTAGGGCAACCGCTACGGGCGCAGTCGCCAGTCCGTCTAAATGCCTGAAGATCGTACTGCGGAGTTCATGTTTGTCGGTCATAATATTTAAGCAAATTGGTTGTGGTTTGCCCAAATATATAAAAATTCGGAAACTATTGGCCTATTTGTCTTCTGGCTTCCCCAATTACAAAAGCACAAGCATTGGCGAGATTAAAGCTTCTAACCAATGGTGAAATTGGGATTTTTAATTGCTGCTGTGGAAACAAGTCCAGTACTTCGCGACTGAGTCCGATACTTTCCTTTCCGAATACCAGCCAATCGCCATCGCGGAAGGTGTTGTCGAGATACGACCTCTGCGCGTGAGAACTCATCAGGAAAACCCGCGATTTATCCGGAACCTGTTCGAGCCAATTGGTAACATTTTGGTATTCCTTCCAATCGAGGTGCACCCAATAATCGAGTCCGGCGCGCTTCACGCTCGTATCGGTAATCTTAAACCCAAACGGATGAATAAGGTGTAAGCGGCTTTCAGTACCGACGCAAAGTCGGCCAATATTGCCGGTGTTATTGGGAATTTCTGGTTCGATGAGGACGATGTTGAGCATGATATTCTATTATGAATTTAGACTTTGAATTCGGACACTTCCACGACCTCACCCGATCTTAGCTCATTGAGCCCGATATTTCCGATCCGAACGCGTACCAACCGCAATGTCGGAAACCCAACCGCTGCAGTCATTTTTCTGACTTGGCGGAATTTACCTTCATTTACAATCACTGATGCCCAAGATGTGGGTCCGTGGCGCTCATCGCGAATCTTCTTTGCCCTATCGCCAAAATCAGGCGCGGTCTCCATTATAAACGCTTTACATGGTCTTGTCCTATATTTCTTTCCGTCAAAACCAATCTCAACGCCTTGCTGGATTTTCGTGACTGCATCGGTTGTAATGATGCCATCGACCTGGACATAATATTCTTTGTCGACTTTCTTACTTCGAATCCGTTCGCTTTCCTTACCATCAGTGGTAAGTAACAGCAAACCTTCGGAATCCTCATCAAGTCTGCCGATGGCCATCGTGCCTTCGGGAAAAGAATGGAGTTCGCCTAGCAGTTTCTTTTTCCGCTTTAATTCATACACAAACTGGCTCAAATAGCCATAGGGTTTGTGAATGATAAAATGGCGGTGTTCCATGAAAACGCGGTTTGAGCAAAGATAGCAATCTAAATGCAATGTTAAAGAGACGCAGCAAGCCAAATAAAATGCGTAAACTTATAATAGGAAAACAATTAAATACATTGATTATGGAAAATAATGATTTAGGAGACAAAAAAATAAACAACGAGCAGGAATTGAACGAAGGCTTTAGCGGTGAAAATATATCTGACAATTACGATCCGTCGAAGGCACAGCTTAAACCCGATCTTGAAATTGACCAGGAAGGAAACCACAAATTCGTTCAAAGGGCGACTTTTAATAACGAGAAAACCGACCGCAGTTGGAATGAGAACGAAAGCCTGAGCCGCGAGATAGAAATAAAATCTGAAAATAAGGATCGGAATTCGGATATTGCTACTAACCGCTATCCGAATGCACATCCCGACAACCATCATGATCGGGGGAATATCAATCTGGACCAATAAAATAAATAAAAACGATCTGAAAGCCAATAAGCGAAAGTTTATTGGCTTTGTTTTTTGGCAAAAATAATCCTATAGCTTTTTTTAAAAACGTCAGCGCAGCACAAGCCTATGCGGCACAAGCCGTGCGAGTCGTTTCCTTAGGATATATTTTTTACAGAATTGGGATGGTGCTGATGAACCCTTTAATAGTCTGGGAGTTAAACGGACGCTAATCAAAGTCAATTGATTGAGCTTTGTTTCTTCAAACACCGTTGGCCTACTTCCTGACAAAATATCTTGAAATGCGACCGATGGGCGTTTTTATAGCGATTCCGGTCGCCGAGACTTCGATAATGATCGCGAGTTTTCATCTTGCTCAGAAGAGGAAAATGGAGACTATAACGGTTTAATAAAAACGCCTGATTGATTTCAGGCGTTTTTTCTTAGTTTTTGTTCTGGATGTAATCACTAAGCGCATCCGCATTGGAACTGAAACTGAAAATCTCATTGAGTTTAAAATAATTCTTTTTATCAGTGCAGAAATCGTAGGCAAATTGAGCCAATTCAAGTTTGTTGTCTTCAAAACTGAAAACTTTGCAAAGTTGTGAAATCTGATTCGTGCTAACGCAATTTGCTGCGACGAGCTGCTTAGCGGTTTTCAGCTTTGTTTCTTCAAATGCCTGCTTTTTAATTGACGCCAATCCCATCGAGAAATCGGATCCGCTCATTTCTAAACGGTTGTTGCAACTTTTTGGCGTTAAATTCGGATGCGAATCGTGCGAATGGCCCGCATGTGAATGCCCATCGTGTTCGTGTCCTGCATGAGAATCATTGATATTGACATTCATATTAACACCAACATTGACATTTGTCTGCATTCCGACATTCAATTGCGGCTGTCCGTAATGTACCACGTAAACATTCGCAGGCGGCACATAACCTTGGCGCACGGGAATCATCGAAAAGAAATTCAGTTTCATTTTAGACTGGTTGTTCTTGTCCTTTTTGATTTTATAAGTAACATCTTGATACACACCATCGGCATCGGTCAGTGCGATGTAACTCTTAGATATCTCAGTAAGGTTCTTATCGACGAAAATAATTTTTCCGTTATAATACGGCTGGTTCAGGTCTTCGATTCGAATGTTGGCCTGCGCAATATCGTTCTGCTGTTCCCCATTTAATATAAGGTAGAATTTATCACCGCTTTCCGAAAAAATGGTTAGATGCCCAATCGGCCCCGCCATTTGGGCTAAAGTAATTGTTGTAAGTAGTAAAAACAGAAGTGTAATTTTTCCTTTCATAAGATTTATAATTTAAAAGTTGATTTTCGCTTCAAAACCATTTGCGAGGTTCAGCGGGATTTATGGTAATTTGAATTCGGGATTGTAAATGATTCCGATGATATTTCCCCACGGATCTTTTACTCCGGCAACGATAATTTCCCCACCGACATTTGCGGGTGCTTCATGCGTAAAAGCACCCAGACTGATCATTCGGCTATAATTAGATTCGACGTTTGCGACACCCCAATACGTCAATACACTTTCGGCTTTGGTTGTGATTGGTTCTTGTTCAGGTTGCAATCCGAGCTCATAGCCCGCGATGTTAAAACCCACATAAAATGGCTCGTCGAAATAAGGCTCCGTTTCGAAGACCTTTGTGTACCAGTTTTTGGCGGCATTGATATCGCTGACTCTATAAATCGTGGTGCGCAATCCGAGAAAAGGCGTTTGCATTGAAGTTCATTTTTAATTTGTCAAATATAGATTTTTCCGATTTATAAATGTTAAAAAAATCAAAATAGTAATTGTATAAAACATTATCCGAATTGTATAACCTTTGAAAATTAACGTTGAAGTAATTTAGTCAAATAAAATAAATGAAGTCAGATTAAAATTATAGGTCATGAAAAATTTAGCACTCGTCCTCTCCGCCATTGTCTTTGCATTCTCAGGATACTACTTTGGAAGCAACCTTAAATATTCGACCGACCTAAATTATATTGTGTATATGCTGACCTGGCTTATTCTTATGTTTATTTCGTTGATTGGTATTGTATACAACGTTCCCGCACTCAGCAGAAGAAAACGTCGTTTCCGTAATTTGATTTATAATAGCTATTCTGAAAGACGTATCAAACATAAAGAATTTGATGAAAAATTTCATATTCTGAACTAACTCTCTCTCTATATAAATGGTTCACGCCTGAAAAAGCGACTTATGAAAATAAGTCGTTTTTTTATGGGCATCAGTAGCGGCAAAATCTTATATTTACGTCTCAGAAATTATTTAGATGAACGCCACTATTATTACCATCGTCACATTCGCTATCGCTTTATTTATTGGGATTTTTATTGGAAAACTTCTCTTTTCGGCGCGATTCCAAACCGAGAAAATCAGCCTTGAGGAAAAACTCATTGCGCTGCATTCACAGTTCCTGTTATTAAAGGACCAATTCGCTAATGAGAAGGTTGCTTTGGAAAAACAGATTCAGATTTCACAATCCGAAAAAGAAAACATCCGAACAGAGAAAGACAACTTCGCGATCCAGCTTTCCAAAAAAGAAGTTGATTTTGATAACCTTTGGGAACGCAACCTCGAACAAAAGCAAGAAGTTGAGAAACTTCAGGAAAAGTTTACCAAAGAATTTGAAAACCTTGCCAATAAAATTCTGGAGGAAAAAACCAATAAATTTACCGAGCAAAACAAAGAAAATATGAAGAATATTCTGTCGCCGTTACAGGATAAAATCCAAATATTTGAAAAAAGGGTTGAAGACTCCCACAAAGAAAGCATCACATATCACGCAACATTACGCGAGCAAATTTTCGGGCTGCGAGAAATGAATGACAAAATGAGCAAGGAAACGATCAATCTGACCAAAGCATTAAAAGGCGACAGCAAAATGCAGGGCAATTGGGGCGAATTGGTTCTGGAACGCGTCCTTGAAAAATCAGGACTCGAAAAAGATCGCGAATACTACATACAACAGTCGCATACCAATATAGAGGGACAGCGCGTTTTTCCTGACGTGGTCATCAATCTGCCCGACGGAAAAAAGATGGTTGTCGATTCTAAAGTCTCGCTCACAGCCTACGAAAAATACATCAACGAGGAAGACGATTTGTTGAGGATTGCCTTTCTTAAAGAACATGTAAATTCTATAAGGCGCCACGTTGACCAACTCGGAGAAAAAAACTACCACGACTTGTATCAAATTGAAAGTCCGGATTTCGTCTTACTTTTTATACCCATCGAACCCGCTTTTGCCATCGCGCTCAATCAAGACACCGCGCTTTACAACAAGGCTTTTGAGAAGAATATAGTAATAGTAACGCCGTCGACCCTACTCGCTACTTTGCGTACGATTGATAGCATGTGGGCAAACCAGAAGCAACAGGAAAATGCCTATGAGATTGCCCGGCAGGCTGGTGCATTGTATGATAAATTTGAAGGCTTTGTCGCCGATCTGGTAAAAGTCGGCAACAAGATCAAAGACTCCAAAACCGAATATGACAACGCAATGAATAAACTCGTAGACGGCAAAGGCAACCTTATAACAAGTGTTGAAAAACTCAAAAAAATGGGCGCCAAAGCCAAGAAATCGTTACCTGAAAACGTCCTTCGGCGAGCTGAAGCTGAGGATAACGACGACGAATTTTTAATCCAAGCCAATGGAAGCCAAATTTAAATCGGTTGCCGCCTCAAAAGTAACAATCTCAGAATTGATGCTGCCTTCACACAGCAACTTCAGTGGGAAAATCCACGGTGGATATATATTGTCACTAATGGATCAGATTGCATTTGCCAGCGCATCTAAATATTCGGGCTTCTATTGTGTGACCGCTTCTGTAGATACAGTCGACTTTTTGAATCCTATCGAAATTGGTGAACTCGTGACGATGAAAGCGTCGGTAAATTATGTCGGCAGAAGTTCCATGATTATAGGCATCCGTGTGGAATCAGAAAACATTCAGACGGGAAACATCAAGCATTGTAATTCTTCCTACTTTACCATGGTAGCAAAAGATGAAATTGGGCATAACGCAACAGTCCCAGGGTTGATTATTTCGAGTGAAGAGGAATTTAGGCGTTTTTGTAATGGTTTGCGGCAAATTAAACTTAAAAAAGATAAAAATATCCATGAAGCTACTTTCAGTTATACCGCAGCTGAAGCCTTGTCAATAGTGAAAAACCATAATGTTCGCTTAGAAATTGCTTAAATTTCTAAATTTTAACAACTTACAGATAGATTTTTTCGGGTTTTTTTTAATATTTTTGGGGTTGCAACAATAAAATTTTATGAAAAAATATTACGCATTCCTCCTAATCTTACCTTTCTTATTTACTGCTGTTATCGTGTCGTGTTCCAAATCAGACGACGATACATATGTTCCTGTAGCCCCGGTTTCCCCGGTTACAGTAGACTTAACACAAGTTCCATATCCCAAATTATCGGATTATAAATTCTTTGAAGGTGAATTAAAAAATCAAAAACCTTCATTAGACGTGCTGCCATTTATACCTGCAAGCCCGTTGTTTACAGATTACGCCTTAAAAAAACGTTGGGTTTGGATGCCAAAAGGTAAAAAAGCGACATATAACAGCGACATTACCGTACTTGAATTACCTATCGGAGCTGCGTTGATAAAAACATTTTATTACGAGAATGTTCAGAATGTGACGCCAGTTGGCGCTACACGAATTATTGAAACAAGAATTATGATCAGAAAATCCGACGGATGGATATTTGCCGACTATGTCTGGAATGCGGAGCAAACAGAAGCTTACTATGATTTGGGCGGAAGCTCGACGGAAATTATATGGAAAGATGAAAATGATGTAATTAAAAATGCGCCAGACTATCGGATTCCGTCGGAAGAACAATGTATTGTTTGTCACAAAGCCCGTGGAATGGAAAACGGATCTGAAATAGTATTGCATGTTCCCATTGGCATTAAGCCGCAGAATTTGAATTTCAATTATGACTATGGAACTGCGAGCAAAAACCAGTTGAGTAAATGGATAGAAGCAGGTTATTTAGCAAATAATTTTAGTCTTCCGACCGCTGCAAATACGGTTGTTGATTATAAAGATACGTCTAAATCACTGGATCAACGAGTTCGCTCTTATGTCGACGCCAATTGTTCACATTGCCACGCCACAGACAGGCATTGTGATTATAGACCGATGCGATTTGCTTTTAATGAAACCGCAAACAATCGCGAAAACATGGGCGTTTGCGTCAGCACTAGCGATATGCAGGATTTCCCACCGGCCTACAGTAAGGTGGTTAGTCCGGGAAATATCAACCGATCAATGCTGTATTATCGATTGAACACCACCGATGAAGCTTATAGAATGCCGCTTCATGGCAGAACGATCATCCATGACGAAGGCATAGCGCTTGTCGAGGCATGGATCAATTCACTGTCGGCTTGTAATTAATTAAAAACAATATTATATATATTCAACAATCAATTAAACTAAATACAATGAAAAAAATTACTTTTTTAAGTATGCTGATTCTAGCTTTGCAATATGCGAATGCTCAGGATTCTTGCAGTTCACCAACCGTCCTGGCCGGTGCTGGTTTATATGCTGTAGCGGCTATAAACGGTGCTGTTCCAACGCCTGTCTGTGCTGCAAACGGCGCTATTACGGCTCCAACTTTACCCGCTGGAGAATGGTTTTCTTACACGCCGACACAAGACTACAGTGTTACCATAACGACCAGCATTCCACAAAATAGCCCATTGGTAGACACGCGTTTACACGTTTATACCGGAACTTGCGGTTCGTTGACATGTTATGACGGCGATGATGATTCGGGTGCTAATTATTCTTCCATAGCTATTTTTAATGTCACCGCAAATACTACGTACTTGATTGCGTTTGATAACAAATGGTCATCCAACGGATTCACTTTTCAGTTATTGCAAAATCCTGTAATCGTTCCTATTCCTACGCCAGTTTCATTTGTGGCACAGAATGTTCCTACAATGAATTCACAGTACAATCTTTGTGCGATTGATATGAATAACGATTTCAGAGATGATTTAGTAGGAGTGAACAGTTCTAGCATACGAATCCATTACCAAAATACTAATGGCACTTTTACCGTAGCAGACTTCCCTACTGCCACAGCAGAACACCTTCCTTCGTGGAGTATTGCTGCTGGGGATTATAATAAAGACGGTTATAATGATTTGCTATACGGAAGCGGCCAAGGTCTGACTTTCATGAAATCTAATAACACGGGAACGGCTTACGTCAAGGACAATCCAGGTCAGTATATCTTTTGCCAAAGAACAAATTTTGTCGACATTAACAGCGATGGTAATTTAGATGCCTTTTCTTGTCACGACGTCGATCCGAACGTTTATTATATAAATGATGGTTCCGGCAACTGGACCTACTACCAATCAGGAACTACACCTGGCGCTTACATGCTAGGAATTACGCCAAGCGGCGGAAATTATGCTTCCTTGTGGACCGATTATGACAATGATGGCGATGTGGATATGTTCATTTCGAAATGTTCCGGACCTCCTTCTGAACTTCACAGAAATGACGGTAATGGTGTCTTTACAGATATATCTGCAATCGCTCAAATTAACGAAACTCCTGTACAGTCATGGTCTTCTGCAATTTCAGATTTTGATAATGACGGAGATATGGACATCCTTATTGGTTCTAACGGCAGTGTCGGACATAAATTTTTCAGAAACAATCTTGACACGACAAACAATGTGGAAGAAGCCTTTACTAATATTACCGTTGGTTCAGGATTTGACACTGACAACTCTACTAACAGAGATTACATCGCTTATGATTTCGACAATGACGGATTCGTAGATGTAATGGGCGGCGGAAGCAAAATCATGTTCAATAACGGGAACGGGACTTTTAGTCCGGTATCCTACACCGGACTTAGTATCGGCGCTGTTGCCGATTTAAACAACGATGGTTTTCTTGATATTCAAAGAGGCACCAATATTTACAAGAATTCAGGAAATGCAAACAAATGGATAAAAATCAATTTGCACGGTGTTCAAAGTAACAGTAACGGAATTGGAGCGCGTGTAGAAATCTACGGTGCATGGGGAAAACAAATACGCGACGTTAGAAGTGGCGAAGGTTTTGCATATATGAGCACGCTTAGTACGCATTTCGGAATCGGAACCGCAAGTGATATTGACAAAGTGGTGATCAAATGGCCATCAGGAACGGTAGATACCATATTCAATCCTGCTAGCAATCAGGCGCTGACAGTTACAGAAGGTGACTTCCCTTTACTTACTGTAAGTACTGCTAATGCCAATAATACATTTAGCATTTCACCTAATCCTGCCACCACTGTACTCAACATCAGATCAAACCAATCCATTGAATTCAAAAGCGCTGCGGTTTATGATTTCAGCGGCCGACTTATTACCAACACTGAGTTGATGACTCAATCGGTAGATGTTAAATCATTGGCGATAGGAACTTATGTATTAGTATTGAAAGACAAACAAGGCAACCAGTTTTCGCAAAAATTTGTCAAAAACTAGTAATCCTTTTTTAAATAAAAAGCCTGTCCAATCTAAATCGGACAGGCTTTTTTTATATGTTTTAATTAACTAGAAAACTCTCGAAAGATTAAAGCCGAAATACACATCGCCTTCTGCCCAATCGCCTCTGCTCTGCCCTAGGAATCCTGCTTCATGTATGCCCTGCGAGTTGGTAAAATGCATTTGAAAAACATGTCCACCGGTTTCAATATCAACTCCAACAGACAGCGGATTTCTATAGATGGAATTCGAAGCTCTGTTGCCGTGAACTGCGTAATCCATATTGATTGATACGCGCTTACTCACTTTATACCGTCCTCCGGCACCTATGAAAACCTGGGAATTGGATTGGGAATCATTTTCCACAAAATTCTCATGCATGAATGTCGGTGCAAGTTCCAACGAAAGTTTATCGGAAAATTTTCTGGAAATCAATAATTGGGTAACATAAGTCATCCTGTCGTCAAACTGCATCTTCGGAAGATTGCTTTCCTTTAACGTATTATTGAAAGCGATACTGTTAAAGCCAACAATCGATACCGGAAAACCATTTTCTAACTGATTTTGGATGCTGTATTTAGCAGAAACATCATAGGCTTGTTCGCTTCGAGCTGCACCAATTGTCAGCCAGTCAGATAATCCGTAAAGAAATTTAATCTGTGTCACTGCATTATCGAGTCCGAAGAATCCTTCGAAATCATCCTTAACCGACCCAAAACGGTGTGCGACAATAAAATATAATTCTTTTTTTGCTGCGAGTTTTGTCGATTCGAGATTAACAATTTTGATTCCTTTAAAAGCGGCAACTACTTTCTGGTTCTTCGGAACACTGTCCAATCCCGCCAGCAAATCTACTTGGGCAAAAGCCGAAAGCGGCATTAATAACAATAGTAAAAATAGCTGTTTCATAAAATTGATTTAAGTTTTGTTAGCGTGGTCTCAACAAATTATTGAAGTGTGATTTATTTGGTTATGGAAGCTTGGTCCATTTTAAATTCTTCTAACAGATCATCGTAACCCACAAAACGGCCTTTGACATTTACCAGTTTTCCGGCAACAACATCCTGCATAACGGAATCTTTAAAAACCAACGACAGTTTGTCATCTATTACAACCGAATAATTCTGTGGGTCAACATCTGTAATTTTTCCGGAAATAGCAACCGTCTTGTCAGCATATTTCTTAATCGCAGCAGCACCATCATCAGTAAATTGCCGTTGTAGTTCATTCACCGTTATGGTAAAATCGGCATCTTCCGATGCGATGTCACGATGGTTCTTGTACATGTAAAAATATACGCCGATTCCTATAGCTACAAGCGCAGCCACTGCAATTACAATTGTTCTTTTCATCCTTTTTGGTGCAATTTATTCAGACAAATTTAATTATATTTTTTTTTCTATTTTGTGATAATATTTAATTAATTTTGAAAATAAAACTAGGAAAATGATTTTAAAAAATTGTCTAATCGGGACAGTTCTTATCTTTATATTGGCAAGCTGCTCCAACAATAGCACGTCGGATTTGACGGTTCCCCAAGTAATTGGCAATGTTACCTACAATGAAAATATCAAACCCATCATAGATCAGAATTGTATACAGTGCCATGCCGACGTACCGATTAATGGTGCACCCATGCCTCTGACCAACTTTGAAGCGGTGAGCGATGCCATTCGAACCCGGCCGTTACTAGAGAAAATTTCAAAGGCTGACGGCGAAGCGGGATTGATGCCACTTGGCGGTCCAAGGTTACCACAATCAAAAATCGATCTGATCGCTAGATGGAAAACGCTTGGATTGCAACGATAAAACATTATTATGAAAAAGACAGTATTAGTATTCAGCGCCTTGCTCCTCGCCACCACTGCATTTGCGCAGGACAAGATGATTACCAAAACAGGAAAGACCACTTTTGAGGCTTCAATTCCGGCGTTTGAAGAAGTAAAAGCCAAAAATGATGGCGTGACTTGCGTGCTCAATCCTAAAACAGGAGAAATTGCGAGTCTAGCACTAATGAAAGGCTTCCGTTTTAAGCTTGCCTTGATGGAAGAACATTTTAATGAAAATTACATCGAAAGCAACACCTATCCAAAATCGACATTCAAAGGAAAAATTGAAAATTTCGACGTTGCCGTTTTAACCGAAAATGCAAAAGATTATACGATCAAAGGTAAATTGGAACTACACGGAAAAAGTAAGGAAATTACAATACCCGCTAAAATCCGGAAAACTGAAGCAGGAATCGAAATCCTGTCTAATTTTAGTGTCAATGCAGACGATTTTGCGATCATAATTCCGTCAGTTGTCAAAAGCAAAGTTTCCAATAAGGTAAATGTCCGAACAGAATTTATAGTTAAATAAAATTACAGATGTCCCATAATCGGGACATTTTTTTTACCCTAAACCGACCCTGTAATAGGCATTCAGCTTGTCAAGGTGCAGTATCGTTTTGGTGTTGTCGCTGTTTTCTGAATACATGAGTTCGAATTTTGCACCATACACAAATTCCCGGAAAACATAAGATGTCGTAGCGGCCACTGTCGTGCTGAACATATCATCGAAGGTTTTGATAAAAACGATGATCTCTCCATCGATAGTTTGGAATTCGGATTCGGTCAATTTATAAAGCGGACTGTTTTCAATTATCGGATGCACCAACGTCCAGCTTAATGTCAAAGAATTGATTTTTTCAAGCTCCAAATCCAGATTGTAAAACTTATTTACCATTTTGCCGTCTTCTTCGATAATCATCCCAAGGGTAATTTTGGCTTCGGCATCGGATAGTTTTGTGTTTTTAAACGGCGCCAATCTTAACATCAGTGCTGTTCCATCGCGATAAGGCGCAATGACTGCGTTATGGGAAAATTTTATGAATGCGGTTGGTTTGCTGAATCTCCCAAAGAATAGCCCCGTCGCGATAGCAAAACTCAAAAGACCGACCAAAGCTTCAGCGGCTGCGACTGAGCTCGTTAAAAATCCACTCGGACTGATATGCCCATATCCAACCGTGGTAAATGTCTGCGCACTGAAGAAATAGGCCTTCCCGAATTTGCGCCATTCAGAACCTTGTAAATCAATTCCGTTAAGATATTCGATACCAATCAGGTAATAAATGCAAGCGAAGAGAAGATTCATAGCTACATAAAAAACAACCAGCACTCCAAGGAATTTCCAACGCGGCATGTCAATCATCGTATGGTACCAACTAATGCGATCCAAGAAATGCAGCCCTTTTTTTTCGACGTTAGCCGAACCATCCTTGTTGATAAAACGCCCGCCGTAACTGTTGGGATTGGTTCCGAAACCGGAATTGGGCTCCGCCTTTGCTTTGCTGTTTATTTTTTTCAATAAAGCCATAGTCTTTATAATGGATTTTCCCAAATGTAACCAAAAGTTGGTTGTTAAAAAAGACCCTTTTAGAAAAGCTAATATAATGTAAAACCATTCGAACTTTAACTCAGATTGCTTAAATTTGGGTAACACTTTAACACCACGAAAATGGACAGTTTTAAAATTTCAGATGATATTCCCGTGATCTGCGTAACAGCGACAAGTTTTCCCGAAGGTATTGAAAATGCGCACGAACTATTACACACGAGATTTCCAGAACATACAAAGAGACACTTTTTTGGCATTTCATATCCCTGTGAAAATGGTACGATCGTCTATAAAGCAGCCGCTGAAATTACGCAAGATAATTTCCAAAATGCAGGCACCGAAACCTTCACCATAAAAAAAGGAGATTATAATTGTTTCTATATTAAAGATTATAAAGACAATTTGCCACGCATCAGAGAGGCTTTCGAAGTTCTACTCAAACAGCAAGATGTTGATCCGAATGGCTACTGCGTCGAATGGTACATTGGTGAAGACGATGTGAGGTGCATGGTTCCGCTTGATGAAAATTATTTACATTTTACCGGCGTCAATAAGGAATAGTTTCCGCCTAAACACTAGCATACCTTAACGCCACGCCCGCAATTAAATCTGCAGGCGTGGCTTTTGTTTACCGAATTATCGTTGTTTGCTAATCGTCAAAAAAGCCCGCGATTGAGGAATAATAACTCGAACTGCGTGAATAATAATTAATCCGATTTTAATTAGAAACATACTATACATTTGCAATGATAACTTAAAACAACAAGTTTTGAACTGCAAATTTAACATCGCACTACTCATTTTTATAATCGGTATTTCCACAGTCGGAATCGCCCAGAATAAAGAGACCGACAGCCTAAAAAGAGTGTTGCGTGTCGCAAAAACGGACACTGCTAAAGTTAACATCTACAATCATTTAGCCGACAAGTTTAAAAACAGTTATCCCGATTCCATCCATTATTACGCGCAGAAAGCCATTTCGTTATCATTAAAAATAAATTACATACCCGGACTAGCGAGTGCCGACCTCAATAATGGGAATTTCAATATCATAAGCGGAAAGTATGCGGTTGCATTAACTCACTTTAAATCGGCGCAATCACGGTACGAATTGCTATTGGAGGAAAATCCGGAAGACAAAACACTTCTGAACGGACTGGCCCGCGCGTTTGCCAGCATTGGAGTGGTTTACACACAACAGAGCAATTATTATTTGGCACTCGAAAATTACCAAAAGGCACTCTATTTATACCAGCAAATCGGACAGCAGCCGAATATTTCGAAAGCGCTCAATAACATCGGGATCATCTATAAATCCCAACTTCATTATCTAAAAGCACTTGAATACCTGCGGAAGGCGCACAAGATACAGCACGCGATTGGCGAGCAAAATGCGCCCGTAACCTTGACAAACATCGGGGTCATTTACTTTGAAACCGGAAAATATACCGAGGCATTTCGATACTACAGTCAAGCCGAAAAAGATTTCCGCGAAAGCGACAACAAGATTGGGCAGGCACTGCTTGAAAATTATCTCGGCGATTATCATAAAAAACAAGGTGATTCGGTGCGCGCAATGGAATATTATAGGAAATCATTGAATTTGTATGAAGCTATGCAGAACACGTTCGGCGCTTCACTCGCGCTTTATAATATTGGAAAACTCTATGCCGCACAAGGGAAGTTTATCGAGGCGATGCCACATGCAATCCAATCATTAGCCTACGCAAAGAATATCGGCGTACTCGACCAGACCTTTCATTCCGAAAAGTTGCTGAGTGAATTGTATGAGCACATGGGCAATACTGCGGAGTCTTTTAAACATTACAAAAATTATATTTTGGCGCGCGACAGCATCACCAATCAGGAAAATAATAAAAAATTCGCAAAGGCTGAAATGAATTTCGAATACCGCAAACAGGAAGCGCTGTTGGCTGAAAAAAGCAAACGGCAAACGCAATTCACCATCTTCGCCATTTTAGGCGCCTTACTTCTCACCGCATTTATTTTGGTGTTATTCAACCGGAGGCAAGTCAAACGCAGGCTGACGCTGCAAAAAGAAGTCGCAGAATATGAGCAGAAGGCATTGCACCTGCAAATGAATCCACATTTTGTATTCAACTGCCTTGGCGCGATTTCGAGTTTCATTGTACAGAACGGCACTGATTCAGCCCTGAAATACCTGTCGAAATTTTCAAAGCTCATGCGGCTTACACTCGAATACTCAAAAGGCTCGCTGATTCCAATCGATAAGGAAATCGAAAGTCTGCAGAATTATCTAGAACTCGAACAGCTGCGGTTCCATAATAAGTTTGAATTTTATATAACATCAAGTCCGAAAGTCGAATTCAACATGGGTTTGCCTCCGCTCCTCATACAACCGTTTGTCGAAAATGCAATCCTTCACGGTATTGTTCCCAAGGAAGGCAACGGGCGCATCGATGTGGACTTTGATGTACAAAATGGCCAGCTCATCTGTACAGTTACCGATGACGGAATCGGACTGACCGAATCGATACAACTCAAGGAAAATTCGGTCACTGCACACAAATCGATGGCGATGGAAATCACCAAAAAACGATTGGAAATCATGGAATCGACCACCTCAAAATCGGCACAGATTGATATCACAGAATTAAAAAACGGTAACAACAAAACCGGCACAAAGGTTACCTTACGGCTTCCGGTGCAATACATCCCTTAATTTAACTTATGATCACAGCACTATTAATAGATGACGACAAACACTTACGCACCGGACTGAAAGCGCTTTTAGACCGATACACCAACGATATCGCGATAATTGGTGAAGCCGAAAGTGTTAAAACCGGCATTGCAGCGATTGAAAAACTACGGCCACAAGTCATTTTTCTCGACATTCATTTGAGCGACGGTACCGGATTTGACATCCTAGAAAGACTCGCAAAGGCTAACGGAAAGATCAATACACATATTGTTTTTATTACCGCGCACGAGCAATATGCGGTGAAAGCGTTTAAGTTTAGTGCGCTCGATTTTTTGTTAAAGCCCGTTGATTTTGAAGAATTACAAAATACGATCGCCAAAATTAAAGAAGCGGTAGGGAAAAGCAATTCATTCGACCACATTGATTTGCTGCTTGAAAACATCCGCAAAAAAGTTGACAATTTTAAACGGATTGCGCTTTCAACGAGTGACGGCATTCATTTGTTTGAAGTGTCGGACATTATCCGCTGCGAAGCGAAAATCAATTACACGCAGTTTTTCATTAAGAACCACAAGCCGGTTCTGATTTCGAGGACGCTCAAGGAATATGAAGAATTGTTGACAGAACACGGATTTGAGCGCATCCACCAATCCCATTTAATCAACCTGTCATATCTCAAATCGTATATTAAAAATGACGGTGGTTATGTGATTATGGCCGATAATACCAACATCCCGATTGCGCAGAGCAAAAAGGAAAAATTGCAGGAACTAATTAAAGCCTTATAGCAACCAACTATACAAAAAACTAGAAATTATGAAACCAAAGCAAGACATAAACCCAAAATTGAAGATTATGAAAAGTAAACTTTTACTGCTTTTAGCACTGTTACTGACCGGAATAATGAATGCACAGATTGTGAATATTCCTGATGCAAATTTTAAGGCGAAGTTGATCGCTGTAGGTGTAGACACAAATGCAGATGGAGAAATTCAGCAAAGTGAAGCTTTGGTTGTCTCTTATCTTAATATGAGTAATAGTAGTATAGCCGATTTAACAGGAATTGAATATTTTACAAATTTAGGTCATTTAGAATGTAATAATAATTCCATTATGAATTTGAATTTAACGGGTCTTTTTGGTTTACAACTTTTGGATTGCTCCAATAATCAGCTCGTAACTATAAATTTAACCGGTGTTTCAAACCTATCTTGGTTTCTTTGTTCGAATAATCTACTGACCACGTTAAATGGGGTTTCAAATACTATTTCTACATTAAAATGTGATCATAACAGACTGACAAGTTTTAATGCCAACAATTTGAATAATCTGATAGAACTTGATTGTTCAAATAATAAAATTACAAGTTTAAGTATAGCCAGCGCTTCAAATTTGTCATCATTAAAGTGCGATTCAAACCTACTAACTTCAATAAACGTAGATAATTTTTCTAATTTAAACACTTTTGATTGTTCTAATAATAAATTAACGGTTTTAAATATTTCAAACCTTTCCTCACTAATTTTTGTAAGTTGCAAAGCAAATGCGGAATTAACTGCAGTAAACTTAAATAGCTTAAGCAGTTTACAAACTATCGATCTTACGGGAATTAGTGATACTAACAACGGATACAATGAAACTGGAAATCTCACAGATTTAACACTAACAAACCTGCCTCAATTATCCTATTTAAATTGTTCCTACAACAAAATAGCTGCAATTAACTTAAATAACTTGACAAGTTTAACGTCTTTAAACTGCTCATTTAATAAGTTAACCAGCCTTTCACTTGTAAACTTACCAAACCTTACTGAATTAACTTGTTATGTAAATAAATTGCAAAGCCTGGATGTAACCAATCTTAATGCATTGGTTATTTTGCGATGTGGTGGCGGATATCGTGTAAACAACCAGATTACAAATGTGCTGCAAACTTTGAACGTTACAGGATTATCGAACTTAGATTCATTTGAGTGTTTTGATACACTTGTAACTAATTTAGATCTCACAGGCTTAACAAATTTAACATCTTTTTATTTTTCGGGTATATACAATGCTGAAGTTTTAAGTAATTTAAATGTAAATGGATTAACAACTTTAAAATCTTTGATAGTCAGCAGCACGGCGCTTACAACGCTTGATGTAAGTAATTTAATTAATTTAGAAGTACTAGAATGTTCTCGTAGCCAAATTTCAGATTTAAGTTTGAATGGTTTAGTAAATCTTAAAAAATTGAATTATTCATCGAATTATTTAACTAATTTAAATTTAACAAATTTACCAATTCTTGAAAGTTTGGATTGTAATTTTAATCAACTTATAACACTAGATATATCTAATCTGACAAATTTAAAAAATTTAAGTTGTGGTTTTAACCAGCTTACAACACTGAATTTAACCGGACTTAATTCGTTAGTAAATTTAGATTTTTCAAATAATGATATAACCTTAGCTAATATTAGTGGGATATCTCCAAATCTTGTAACCTTGGGTTGTGCATCCAATAATTTGTCTACTCTGGATATTTCAGGATTTCCTGCGCTGGAGTTTTTAGGTTGCGGGCAAAATCAATTAACTAATTTAGATTTAACTACTGCAACAAATTTGAAATACTTAAACTGTAATGATAATCAAATTTCAAATTTTAACTTAAGCGGCTTAGACAACCTTATTCAATTTGAATGTAATAATAATCTAGTAACAACAATTAATACTGGAGACTTAACTAACTTAACCGTATTACAATGTACAGACAATCAAATTAGCGCATTAGATTTATCTAATAATCTAATGTTAGAAATTTTAAGTTATTCAAATAATCCATTACCAAATTTAAATGTGAACAATTTGTCAAATTTAAAAGGTCTTTCCTGTTTCGACACACAAACTAGTGTTTTAAATGTTTCAAATTTAATTAATTTACAATTTTTATATTGCGATAATAATGTACTGCAAAGTTTAGATTTAAGTAATTGCAGTAATCTAAATAACATTTCCTGTACGAATAACCAACTAACCACTTTATTCATCAAAAACGGAAAAAACGAAGTTATAGATTTATCTAACAACTTCAATTTACAGTACATCTGCGCAGATACAGACCAATTGTACACGCTGCAAACGTACTTAAATTCGCTTGGTATGACTACAACTGTCGCCAATTCCTACTGTACGTTCACGCCAGGTGGAAATCACAATACCGTTTCGGGAATTACCATTTTTGATGCCGATAATAATGGTTGTGATGTAACCGATGAAGTGAATCCATTCATAAGATTGGATATTAATGATGGCGCAGAAACGGGTTCGACAGTAACCAATATCAATGGGAGTTATAATTATTATACAAATGCCGGTATCTATACGATAAGCCCAAATGTCGAAAACCCGACCTGGTTTGATTTTTCGCCACCTTCTGCCAATTTTACTTTTGCAAATAATAACAATAACATTTCAACTCAAGACTTCTGTATTCAGGCAGTTGGCGTTCATAATGATATTGAAGTGGTCCTAATTCCAATTGATTTTGCACGTCCTGGCTTTAATGCCACCTACAAAATTGTATATAAAAACAAAGGAAATCAGATGCATTCCGGAAACGTGTCTCTTACATTCGATGATTCAAGAATAGACTTTGTGAGCGCCAATCCTACATCAGATATTGCTGTTTTAAATACTTTAACTTGGAACTTTACCAATTTAATGCCTTTTGAGAACAGGAGTATTTTTGTAACTTTAAACGTAAATGCTCCAACTGAAACACCAGCAGTTAACATTGGAGATATTTTGAACTTTACCACTTCAATTACGCCTCTTGCTGCTGATGAATTACCGTTAGACAATACGTTTTCATACAATCAAATAGTTGTAGGTTCGTATGATCCAAACGACATCACCTGTATCGAAGGCGATGCTGTTTCCCCTTCAGAAATTGGAAACTACCTTCATTATGTCGTAAATTTTGAAAACACAGGAACTGCAGCAGCTGAAAACGTTGTCGTCAAACTCGAAATCAATCCCGATGAATTCGACATCAGTTCTTTGCAATTAATGAATGCTTCGCATGAAGTTTTCGCAGAAGTAAGAAATAATGTTGTCGAATTTAAATTCGCGAATATCAACTTACAGGCAACAGCCGGAGATCCGCCGGTAAACGGACATGGAAGTATCCTTTTCAAAATGAAAACAAAATCAGACTTGAACGCCGGGGCTTTGGTAGCCAATAAAGCGAACATCTACTTCGATTATAACTTCCCGATCGAAACCAATGATGCCGAAACAATGTTCGCTCTACTCAGCACCGATGTATTTGCGCAAGACCAAAGCGTAGCGGTTTTCCCGAATCCAACACAGGATAAAATTAATATCAATTGCAGTAATGTGATCAAATCTGTTGAATTGTATGATGTTCAAGGCAGACTTCTTGAAGCAATTGCTGCGAATAAAATTTCAACTCAAATGGATCTTTCAGGAAAAGCCAAAGGGGTTTACTTTGTAAAAATAAGTACTGAAAAAGGCAGGAAAGTTGAAAAAATAATCAAAGAATAATAAGTACGTTAAAGTAAATTGAAAGAAAATCCCCGAAAGTTCCGGGGATTTTTTGTTTTAAATTAAGATCGGTGTAGCCAACAACTGCGTAAAATAGTGTTTATATTTATTCGAATCAAAATACAAATCCCATATCATAAACCGGTTAACTTTCAGATAATATCGCTAATTCCTGAAGTTTTGTTTCTAACAGTTCTTTTTCAAATTCCAGCAGCTTCTGTTTCGCCTGCAGCTTGAACAAAGCCACCGATGCTTCTGCTTCCTTTAGCTCCGATGTCCTGTTGCCAACAATAGTCAGCAGTTCCGCCGCGGCTGGTGTTTTGCTATTCGCTTGTTTCCCGAGAACACTAATCAGCGGAAGCACTTGCATCTGAGTGGCATGCTTTTTTTCTGCAATAATTATCTTTTTGGTGGTCAATACCTGTTGGAATTCATTTTCGAGCAGCAGGCGTTCGAGCTGCTGTCGCATTACTTTTTGCTGCGCTACTTGTGGCCTCGTTTTTCCAGCTTTCTCCGACGCTTTAACAAAGGTCAGCAATTCTGCGAGCAGCAGCGTAGCAGCCCGCGGCAAACTTCCGCGACCCAATTCGTACATAGACCATTGGCTTCGGCTAATATGCAGGAGCGACGCCATCTCGTGCTGCGTAACGCCCAACAAAGAACTGATTGAAGATTTTTTTTGCATTTCGTAATTTTTTTAGCATTTTTTAATTATCAAAAATATTGCCGCAATTTTTAAGGCAACTTTTTTATATTAAAAATATTGCCGCAATTTTTACGGCATTTTTTTTCGACTGGAAAATTTGCCGCAAATTATTTACTTTTCTTTTCACGGGAATCGATTATCGCATTCTCTGCTAATCGTTACTAGATTTTGTATGTAAAAAGTACAACTTACTTACTTGTACGGGTTCGAAGCATTATTAAAAATGCAACTGGCCTCATGGAAAATTTGGCTATAGATGAATTTGAGACCAGAGATTTGGTAAGAATATATCGCAATCTCACTTCTGATAAAATGGGCGCGCTATCATAAGAAAATGCCATCATACAACCAGCCGTGTGAAATCAATTGCAGTAGAAGTTTCGTTCTTGAAACTACAATAAGCTAGCAGAAATGCGATACAAAAATTGGTGAAAAAAGAAACCAACTGCACTACCGGAGGCCATGAATTCCCGGTTGCTAAAAATCGTAACCAATGCCTAGCGATCCACTAATCACTTTTTTACCTTTTGATTTGTGACTGTCGACCTTCGACTATCATCTTCATCTACTTGCTCAAATACATTTTCCTTCTCGAATACAATTCATAAAATTGGTCGTCTTTCAAATCGTCGATAAACAAGATGCTTTCGCCTGTCGATTTCATCTCGGGACCCAATGCTTTGTTGACATTTGGAAATTTGCTAAAGGAAAACACAGGCTGCTTGATTGCGAACCCTTTTAACTGTGGATTGAATTTAAAATCGGTCACTTTATTCGCACCTAACATTACTTTCGTAGCATAATTCACATACGGCTCACCATATGCTTTCGCGATAAACGGCACGGTACGCGATGCACGCGGATTGGCTTCTATGATATAAACCGTATCATCTTTAATAGCAAATTGAACATTGATCAAACCAACTGTGCGCAAAGCCAAAGCAATTTTATGCGTATGGTCTTTGATCTGCTGCATCACAAACTCACCGAGATTGAACGGCGGAAGTGTCGCGTTTGAGTCGCCAGAATGGATGCCACAAGGTTCGATATGCTCCATGATTCCTATGATATAAACATTTTCACCGTCACAGATCGCATCGGCTTCGGCTTCAATTGCACCGTCAAGATAATGGTCGAGTAGCAATTTATTCCCCGGAATGTTTTTGAGCAAGTCGATTACGTGTTCCTCCAGTTCTTGTTTGTTGATGACGATTTTCATTCCTTGACCACCTAGAACGTATGATGGCCGAACAAGCAGCGGAAAATCCAATACATCAGCCAAAGCCGAAGCCTGGTCGGCATTCTCAGCGATCCCAAATTGGGGGAAAGGGATTTTGAGGTTGGTCAGCAATTCGGAAAAACGACCGCGGTCTTCTGCCAAATCCAAAGCATCGAAAGAAGTTCCGAGAATTTTAATGCCGTACTTCGATAATTTTTCTGCGAGTTTTAAAGCCGTCTGTCCGCCTAATTGCACAATGACCCCTTCAGGTTTTTCATGTCGAATAATGTCGTAGATATGTTCCCAAAAAACCGGCTCGAAATACAATTTATCTGCCGTATCAAAATCGGTTGAAACCGTTTCCGGATTACAATTGATCATGATCGTTTCATACCCGCATTCTTTCGCCGCCAAAACACCGTGGACACAAGAATAATCGAATTCGATGCCCTGCCCGATGCGGTTCGGACCTGATCCTAGAACAACAACTTTCTTTTTATTGGTAACAATACTTTCATTTGAAACATACTTTTTGCCATCGGAGGTTTCGATCTCCGCTTCGAAAGTAGAATAGTAATAAGGTGTCTTTGCCTTAAATTCGGCAGCGCACGTATCGACAAGTTTATAAACGCGGTTGACATTCATTTCCTCACGCAGTTTGTAAACCTGGCTTTCCAGACAGCCCATCATGTGCGCGATTTGGCGGTCGCCATAACCCTTTTGTTTGGCTTCGAGCAACAACTCTCGGGGCAACGTGTCGACTTTATATTGTGAAATCTCTTTTTCTATGAGAAATAATTCTTCATATTGCTTCAAGAACCACATATCGATTCTGGTGATCTCGTGGATTCTTGAAAGCGGAATTCCCATTTGAATGGCATCGTAAATGACAAACACACGATCCCAACTTGCAAAGGTGAGTTTCTCGATAATCTGCTCGTAATTTTTATATCCTTTTCCATCTGCGCCGATGCCGTTGCGTTTAATTTCAAGCGATTGAGTCGCTTTGTGCAACGCTTCCTGAAACGATCGCCCGATACCCATAACCTCGCCAACCGATTTCATTTGTAATCCCAGAGTTCTATCGGAACCTTCAAATTTATCGAAATTCCAGCGCGGGATTTTAACGATAACGTAATCCAAAGTAGGCTCAAATAAGGCTGAAGTAGATTTGGTGATTTGATTTTGGAGTTCATCCAGATTGTAACCCAATGCCAATTTGGAGGCGATCTTTGCAATCGGGTAACCTGTGGCTTTGGATGCTAATGCTGAAGATCTTGAAACCCGCGGGTTGATTTCGATGGCAACAATATCTTCTCTTTCGTCTGGGGAAACGGCAAACTGTACGTTACAGCCGCCGGCGAAGTTTCCGATGGAACGCATCATAAGAATCGCCATATCGCGCATTTTCTGAAATGTCGCATCAGATAACGTCATTGCCGGTGCCACGGTGATAGAGTCTCCTGTGTGGATGCCCATCGGATCCATATTTTCGATCGAGCAAATGATGACGACATTGTCATTCTGATCGCGCAATAATTCGAGCTCGTATTCCTTCCACCCGACCAATGCTTTGTCGATCAGAACTTCGTGAATTGGCGAAGCTTCGAGACCGCGCGTTAGTAACTCCTCGAAATCTTCTTTTTTATGTACGAATGCCGCACCGGTTCCGCCGAGTGTAAATGACGGACGGATCACGAGTGGAAACCCGAATTCCTGGGCAATCTCTTTTCCTTTTAAAAATGAAGTCGCAGTTTTTGCTGCTGCTGTCGGTATGCCAATCCTTTCGAGTAATTGTTTGAACTGCTCGCGGTCTTCTGTAATGTTGATCGCGTTGATATCGACGCCGATGAGTCGGACATTAAAATCGTTCCAAATACCTTTTTCATCGGCTTCAAGGCAGAGGTTGAGTGCTGTTTGTCCGCCCATTGTTGGCAGCACCGCATCAATCTGCGGATGCGCTTTGAGAATCTCTATAATTGATTTGGTCGTAAGCGGTTTTAGATACACATGGTCGGCCATTGAGGGATCGGTCATGATCGTTGCGGGATTCGAGTTGATCAGAATCACTTCGATACCTTCTTCGCGAATGGACCGCGCCGATTGCGAACCTGCGTAATCGAATTCACAAGCTTGGCCAATGACGATTGGACCTGAACCTATAATGAGAACCGATTTGATGGAATTGTCTTTTGGCATTGTAGTAAGCAGTTGTTGTGTTAGTTGAAAGTCAAAAGTTATTGTGTAACGAAAAAGCCCTAGCCCTGATTGCAGCGGCATCCTTGCCAGAACGACAGTGTCGGCAAGATACAGCGGAAAGCAGGAAAAAGCTTCTGATAATCCAAGCCAAATCTTTTGACATTGGACTTTCGACTTTCGACAAAGCGAAGCGTTAAGATATAAAAAAAGGCGATACTAATAAAAGTAACGCCTTGATATTGATTATTGCTAATCATTATTTTTTGTGTCTTGGTTCTGAAGATACAGTCAGTTTGTGTCTTCCTTTCGCTCTTCTGCGCGCAAGCACTTTTCTTCCATTTGCAGAAGCCATTCTGTCCATAAATCCGTGCTTATTTCTTCTTTTTCTTTTCGATGGTTGAAACGTTCTTTTGCTCATTGCTTTGTATCTTTAAAATCTTAATTTAATTTCGGTGTGGTTTTTTGAAAAAATCCTTTCGTTATAACCGGGTGCAAATATACAAAGTCTTTTTTTTCTGGCAAGTAGTTTTATAAAAATATTTCCAATTCCTTTTATTATATTTGCGCACACAAAAATACGGTCTTATGTTTCACAGAAATATTAAATTGATACTTGCCGCTTTGATGGTTATTGGCGGGATTTGGCAGATAGTTGAGGGTTATGTCGGGAACGGAGTTTTTCTGATTATTTTAGCCGTCATTCCGGTTTTCCTTTATTTCAGAAATGAATTTATTTTGCTCGCTTTTCTCAAGTTGCGCAAACAGGATTTTGAAGGCGCTAAAAAATGGCTTTCCTATATTAAGAATCCCGATACGGCTTTGGTTAGAAAACAACAGGGTTACTTCAATTATTTGCATGGCATCATGCATTCGCAAACCAACCTGATCCAGGCAGAGAAATATTTTAAGAAAGCCATAGCGCTTGGACTCAATATGGACATGGATCTGGCTGTTGCCAAACTCAACCTTGCCGGTGTGGCGATGACACGAAGAAGGAAATTGGAGGCTACAAACCTCTTAAACGAAGCCAAGAAACTCGACAAGCAAAATATGCTCAAGGATCAGATTGTGATGATGAAAGAGCAGATGAAAAAAATGTAGCCATTCATTGTCAGTAAGTTGTTCGCAATTTTTATTTGAAATAAAAAGATGATACTTATAGCAAAAGGTCTCGTAGCGATTTTTGGAATTTATCTGCTATTTGCAGGCATGATAATGCTTATCAAGCCTTAGAAAGCTAGGGCTATTCTAAGGAAAGCCGGAAGTACAAATCTTATTAATTACACAGAACTAGGTTTGAGAATGATTCCTGCGGTAGGACTGATCGTATCTGCGGAACATTCCAAATTTGAGTTATTTTTTAAATTGCTTGGATGGTTCATGTTACTTTCGTCAATCATTATTATGATTATTCCGCGACAGATGCATCATCAATATTCCCTCAAGTCGGCTGAAATTTTAAAGCCAAGGTATTTTCAACTTATTTCCCCATTCTCTTTTCTCTTTGGAGCATTCCTAATTTATGCCATTGCGTAAATAAAACGTCGCATATAACATGTTATACATGATTGCCGGATTTACCAGCCTGCGCAATTTTTCCAAAGCATTTTCTTTATTCATCAAAGTAATTTAAAAACGCCACAGCTTCTCACGTGCGACAACGGCCGATGGCGAACCGCCAATAGTAATTTTTTCTAAATAAATAAGTTAAAATAAATTTTGTATTGTTGTTTTAGTTAAATTCGCCTCATATTAATCAGCATTTTAACGAATATGAGATTAATTTTACTCCTTCTTTTTTATTTTGTTGCGCAACTTTGTATCGGTCAGGATGGAACGGTTTACTTTTCCGAGGCCATCAAAAGCAACATCAAAAAATACAACACCAACAGCGATATTGAATTTGACAAAGGCAACATTGAAAAGGGGAACGCGCTTTTTGATTCGCTAGTCCAGAACAAACTTGTGGGATCGAAGTTCGATGACTATTCTTTCAAATGCCTCAATAGCCGGAAAGTAAAACTGAGTAAATTAAAAAAACCCGTTTTCATAATTACTTATGCTTCGTGGTGCGTACTCAACAAAGGCGAAATCCCCGCGCTTAACAAACTCGCCAGAAAATATGACGACAATATGCAATTCATTGTCGTTTTCTGGGATCTCAAAAGTGACGTCAGAAAAATCGCAAGACAATTCAACAATAGGATCAAAGTGTGCTATGCGAATGAATCTTATAAGAATGATGCAGCAGTAGTCGCTACTTTAAAGCATACGTTGGGTTTTCCGACTTCCTACTTCCTCAGCAGTGAACTAGAGGTAATTGATATTAAACGGGGCGGAATCGCGATCCCAAAGAAAACCGCTTTTAAAAGAGCGGTCGAAATAAATTACGATATCTTTAATGAAAGACTCATCAGTTTCTTTAATAAGAAGGAATTTATCAAACAGCAACTTACTGCAACTGATTAAAAGGCATTATAGCCGCCTTTTTTAATATCCGCTCAACGGAATTTCGATCTGGTATATCTTGCGGTTGACATTGACTAGCTTCTTGTCGCGAAGCCATGGGTTGTGAATCTTGAGGATTTTGTAATTGATGCCTTGCGCTTTTGCAAATCCTGCCAAGTCGATGATTGTTGTATCGACCATTAATTTTCGAGATGGAAGGTTAACGTATAATTCTTCGGGATGGACAACAAATCCATACTTATCTGAATTTTTCATGATTTCTTTGAGTGCCAATATCCGAAATACATAACGCGCCGTTTCTTCAGTAAGCAACAAATCGTAATAATCGGTTACTTTCTGCATTTCAATCTGCCGGTTTACGCCGTTCATACCGCCGTTATAGGAAGCCGCAGCAAGTGTCCAGGTTCCGAATTTTGCCTTTGCATCCAAGAGGTATCTGCAGGCTGCTTCAGTCGATTTTTCAAGATGGTAGCGCTCATCTACGACATCATTGACTTCCATTCCCAATTCACGGGCAGTTTCAGGCATAAATTGCCAAACGCCTCTTGCACCCGCGGGCGAAACCGCATTAGTGAGATTGCTTTCGATGACCGCCAAATATTTAAAATCATCGGGAACATTGAATTTTTTCAAAATTGGCTCAATAATGGGGAAAGCACGGTTTGCCCTTTTGATCACAAGCAAAGTAGTAGCATCAAGATTGGCGTTGACAACCAGTTCACGGTCAAAGCGCTCTCTTACATCGCTTATTTTTAACGGCGTCATTTCACCGGCAAAATCGATACTATCAGGCATATAAAGCTGCTTAACGTCAGTAGTCATTTTGGGTTTCGATTCGTATGTCGTACCATACATTAGTGCTCCGCTTATAAAAATTACGGCTGCGATCAGGCTAATTTTTTTCATCAAGTTCATTTTCTCTTCAAAATTTAGTTATATCGTAAACTTACGAAATCAGTTGGTTAACCCAAAATTATTTGTGGCAGATTATCATTGAGCCATTTGTATTTATTCAAGATCATAATGTGTGTTCCACCTTTGACACGTATACAATTAGCAATATTCTTTACCGGAAATATTGCGTCAGAATCCCCGTGAATGTGGACGACTTTCTCGTCTGCCGTTGTCCGGTCCCACAAAAGCAAATTGCGGATTGCCCAATTGATGTATCGGTCATCGCGCACCGATAAAAATTGATCATACAGTTTTAGCCGTTCATTAATTTTCGTGCCCAATGAAAATCGCGCAAGCTTTTCAATTTTTTGAACAACATCTGACGGAATTAATTTATAGGCTTTCAATGCTTTGCTAATTTTCATCCGGCGAGGAAATTCAGTATTGCTTCGCACGCTCGAAATAATGATTACTTTTCGCGCATGGAGATAATTTGCCATCTCCTGCACGAGAATTCCTCCGAACGAAACGCCGATTAACACAGGATTGTCGAGCGTGACCTTGAGCGCAATCCGCTTGGCATAATCGGACAAACTCTCATCTTCCAAAGGAATTTCCCACTCGAGTAAATGAATTTCGAACGCGTCTGGCAAAACTATCTTTTTAAAAATCGCAGGACTGGCTGCGAGTCCGGGCATAAAATAAACCGGAATTTTATTCGTCATAACGGAGTCGAAATTTTTCTAAAATTACTTTTTTAGTTTTAAATCCATCCCAAAAAAATCGTAAATATTTAACGGTAGTAAAAACGATTTCCATTTGAATATACTAGTGTAAATGAGTACCTTTGCGATAATAAAGCATTATTAATAGGGCTACGGATGCCAAAATATTGAAATTAATTATGGAAGAAGCAATCACGATGGAAATTAAGGACAATACATTTGCAAGGCAGTTTGAAACCACGACAACCAAAGGAATGGTTTCGGTAGAATATTCATTTCAGGAGAAGAAAATTTTCCTGACGAAAATCAATGTTCCTGAAGGTTATACGGATGAGGAATTCATCAATGATCTGTTGAAAAATATCATGGAAATTGCTTACGAGCGGAAACTCAAGGTAATGCCAATACTTCCAAAGATTGCTATATTTTTTAGGAAAAATCCTGCTTATAGAGATTTATTGCCACCCGGAATCAAATTGTAAAAGTTTAATGAAAGCCGTTCGAAAGAGCGGCTTTTTTATTTGCTTTTATCGAAAACAAATACATTTAAATTTTCTTTTGAATTTTACGTTGTAAATTGAGCGGTTTTAAATGAAATTGCATCATCTTAATTTTCCCACATGATATCAGCAGACAATCGCGAAAAGGTCATTTCGTTTTTCGAAAGTATCGATAAATATTATGGCTGTAAAACCGAAATTACCGAAGGCCTTTATACGCGGTCAGAAGATTTCGATGCCAATTTTACAACGTGGAATCTGTGCGAGTTCGAACTCATAAGATCAGCTTACCGCAACACCGGAGAGCGTCTGATGATGGAAGGAGAGAAAATGTACTACGAAATTTCTGCGCGACTCATTATCGACTTCAAACAACCAAAACGCCATACTTACGAATTTGTGGAGCAATATGCCGAAAGTGTCTTCCGTATTACCAAAATCAGGTTCGACTCAAAGTATTAAAAAGTAAAACCAGCCAAAAAAATCAGACCTTAAAACCTTCACTTTGGGCTCTCCATTCTGTATTTATCTATTAAACAGTGACGTTCACAAATTCCATCCGCACACTTCCGTCATCATCGATATTTGTTAGGTTGATTTCGTGCAAGGTATTGACCAATTCCGGATTCCACGGCGTTTTTACTTTTACGTAATTTTCGGTAAATCCGTGGATGTAACCTTCTTTGTTTTCACTTTCAAAAAGTACCGTTCTGTGGGTTCCCAATTGGCTTTCGTAAAATGCACGGCGCTTTTTGACCGAGAGTCCGCGTAGCATCTTGCTTCTTTTTGCCCGAACGTTTGCCGGAACAATACCGTCCATAAGTGCTGCTTCGGTATTATCGCGCTCCGAATAGGTAAATACATGCAAATAGGAAATATCGAGGTCATTTAAAAAGTGATAGGTTTCTAAAAAATGCTCGTCGGTTTCACCCGGAAATCCAACAATTACGTCAACGCCAACACAAGCATGCGGCATGACTTCACGTATTTTCAAAACCCTTTCTGTATAAACTTCGCGCAAATAACGGCGTTTCATTTTCTTTAAAATTTCATTGCTGCCCGATTGTAGCGGAATATGGAAATGCGGAACGAAAGTGCGACTTTTGGAAACAAAATCGATCGTTTCATTGCGCAGCAGGTTTGGCTCTATCGAGGATATCCGCAAACGGTCGATTCCTTGAATTTGATCGAGTTCCTGAACCAATTCAAGAAAAGTGTGTTCGTGCTTTTTATTGCCGAATTCTCCTTTACCATAATCCCCGATATTGACTCCGGTGAGAACGATTTCCTTTATATTTTTTTCCGAAATTTCCTTCGCATTCTTGAGTACGTTCTCCAACGCATCACTTCTCGAAATCCCACGAGCAAGCGGAATTGTGCAATACGTACATTTATAATCACAGCCGTCCTGCACTTTCAGGAACGCGCGCGTACGATCGCCAATGGAATAACTTCCTACGTAGAAATCAGCGTCGGCAATTTCACAAGAATGTACCTCACTCCTATCGTTTTTGGAAAGGTCGTTGATGTAATCGGTGATGTTGAATTTCTCTGTTGCGCCGAGCACTAAATCAACGCCGTCTACCGCAGCGAGTTCTTCTGGTTTCAATTGCGCATAACAACCTACAGCCGCAACAAACGCCTTGTTATTAAGTTTCATCGCTTTTTTAACATAATGCTTGAACTGCTTGTCCGCATTTTCAGTAACCGAACAGGTGTTTATTACATACATATCGGCAACTTCTTCAAAATCGACACGATCAAAACCTTCTTCTTGAAAACTCCTTGCAATGGTCGAGGTTTCAGAAAAATTCAGTTTGCAACCGAGCGTATAAAAAGCGACCTTTTTTCTTGGTGTCATAACAGTGATTTTAAATTTCAGGCTGCCAGTCAATTAAATTCGAAATGACCTGAAATCGGGCTGCAAATTTACTGATAAAATCCGAAGAAATAAAAACGAAAAATTTACAATTGTTTATTGCGAATTTGTAATTATATTTATGTGCAATTTTATTAACCAAAACAAATATTTATGAAAAAAATCTTCTTAAGCAGTTTCATTTTACTGGTTTCGATAAGCGCCACTTCATTGCAGGCACAAGAAAAAGCAAAAAAGTCAAACGCGGTTCCGATCTTAGACCGGGAACTTTTTTTTGGAAACCCCGAAATTGCTGGTGGGCAGTTGAGTCCTGACGGCAATTGGATTTCGTTTATGAAGGAATACGACGGTATCATGAACATTTGGGTCAAAAAATTTGACGAGCCTTTTGAAAAAGCGGTGCCGCTAACCAACAGTAAACGACCAATGGCTGGCTATTTTTGGACTAAAGACGGAAAATATATCGTTTATGTAAAAGATGAAAATGGCGATGAAAACGTCAATGTCTTTGCGGTCGATCCGATGGCGAAAGCAGAAGCGAGCGGTGTTCCGACATCCCGTAACCTGACGCCAATGAAAGAAATCGCCGCACAAATCAATCTGGTCAGCAAAAAAAATCCCGATATGATGATGGTATCGTTGAATGATCGTGACAAAAAGTGGCATGATTTGTACCAGTTGCAAATTTCAACCGGCGAACTCACAAAAATATTTGAAAACCAAGACCGCATTACGGGCTATAATTTCGATTGGGATGAGAAGTTAAGAGTAGTTTCAAAAACGGATGAAAAGGGCAATACGACCATGTTTAAAAAAGATGGCGAAAGATTGTTGCCAATTTATGATTTTATTGTTACCGAACAGGCTTACATCGCCAATTGGACGCCTGACAATAAAAAGGCCTACGTCGTAACCAACAAAGGCGATCTCAATTTGTCAACTTTGTACCTGATGGATATCGACACCAAAAGCATGACCAAAGTGGAAAGCGATCCAAAAAACCGCGTTGATTTTGGTGATTTGTATACGAGCGACCTTACCAAAGAAGTAATTGCTACTACCTACACTGATGACAAAACAGAATATCTGTGGAAAAACAAATCCTGGGAATCGAACTATAAGTTTGTACAATCCAAATTCGCCGGAAGGGAAATTTTTTTCCAAAGCACCACTACTGACGAGAAAAAATTCCTGATATCAGTATCGGGTGACAAATATGCGTCGGAAGTGTATTTCTTCAATTCTGATAATAAAGAGTTGATTTTGCAATATGTCCCAAGACCAGCTTTGAAAAAAGTCGAACAACATCTCGCTGCAATGAAACCGGTCCGTTATAAAAGTAGCGACGGTATGGAAATTCCCGCCTACCTGACTTTACCTATTGGAAAATCGGCGAAAAATCTTCCAGTTGTAATGTTGGTTCATGGTGGACCAAAAGGACCTAGAGATGGCTGGGGTTACAACTCTATCGCACAATTTTTGGCAAATCGCGGTTATGCCGTTTTGCAACCTAATTTTCGTGCGAGCGGAGGCTACGGTAAGAAATTCTTAAACGCAGGTGATATGCAGTGGGGCAAACTCATGCAAGATGACATCACTTGGGGTGTGAAATATTTGGTTGCGGAAGGCATTGCTAACAAAGACAAAGTCGCGATCATGGGCGGCAGTTACGGTGGTTACGCCACTTTAGCGGGCTTGGCTTTTACGCCAGATTTGTATGCTTGCGGCGTTGACATCGTCGGACCAAGCAACATATTCACGCTATTGGAATCGGTTCCTGCCTATTGGGAATCTGGACGCGCTTTCCTATACGGAATGGTGGGCGATCCAAATACAGAAGCCGGTAAGAAAAGAATCCATGAAGCGAGTCCGCTTTTTAGCGCCGACAAAATCGTAAAACCACTTTTGATCGTTCAAGGCGCCAATGACCCACGGGTTAAACAAGCCGAAGCCGATCAAATCGTAGTGGCACTGCGTGACAAAGGCAAAAAAGTATCTTACCTATTGGCTGATGATGAAGGCCACGGATTCCGTAAGCCTGTAAATAATATGGCCATGTTTGCAGAAACAGAAAGATTCCTCGCCGGGATTTTGGGTGGTCAATATCAGGATGGAATGCCTCAGAATGTTGCCGAGCGATTGAACCAACTTAGAGTAGACGTTGCTAAGGTGACCTATACCGCTAAAAAAGAAATAAAAACGATTGGTGAAATTCCGGTAATTACCAACAATCTTAAGCCGCAGACTATCAATTACGCCTTTAAATTAGAAGCGCAAGGACAATCGATCCCAATGACAATGACCCGAACTGTTTCACAAAAAGCGAACAACTGGTTGGTCAAGGACGTGGCTTCGGGGATTATGGGCGAAATGAGCGATGAATCGGAATTTTCGCCTACTTGGGTAATTACGAATAGAAACATGTCACAAATGGGACAAACTATGGCAATGGCTTTTTCGAAAGACAAAATGACCATGGACATGATGGGCAAGAAAACGGAAATCCCGTTTACGGGAGGCTATCTTTCTGATGGCGCAGGAATGGATATGTTGATTGCCGGACTTCCGCTCAAAAAAGACTATTCATTGGCTTTTGAAATGCCCGATGTGATGACCGGAAAAGCCAAACAAGTTACCTTAAAAGTGGTTGGCAATGAGATGATCAATAATGTAGATTGTTTTAAATGTGAGATTGTGTCCAATGACAATGCCAACGACATTACGACATTGTGGATCAACCCAAACAGTAAAATGGCTGAAAAAATGGTGCAAATTGTCCCATCATTAGGAAACGCCAAGATTACGATTGACAAAAAATAATTTTCTGAAGTTATATTATTAAAAAGGCTGTCGTTAATAGACGGCCTTTTCATTGCGCTAAAGGTTTGCTAAAATCTTTGGAATGTGATCGATGTTGTTGTAATTTTAAGTTCATTAACCAAAAAAAACTCGTCATGAAAACCAGAAACATTCTCGCTCTGCTGCTGTGCTTTATTGCAATATTGGTCACCGCCCAGAAAAAAATAAATACTAGTGAACTGCCTTCAGGCGCCAATGAATTCCTCGCAAAACATTTTAACGGAATTGCGATTGACAAGGCCAAGAAAGATGCCGAGCATGGTGAAAAAGGGTTTGAAGTCATTTTGGTCGACGGCACCGAAATTGAATTTTGGAAAGATGGCACTTATCGCGAAGTTGACGGCAAAGGCATAGCCATTCCTACAGATTTCATAGATTCGAAGATTGTTGCATATGTGAAAAAAAATTATCCGAATAATCCAATCACGCACATCGATTATGGACATAAAGATGTAGATGTAGATCTGACCGATAAGATAGACCTTGAGTTCAGTAAGGAAGGAATTTTTATTAAAAAAGGCGGAAAACATTAAATCTAAAAACAATAGTTTCCAACTCTTTCGAGCACATTGAGGTTGCCCAGCAGGTCGCTTTCAAATTCTGTACATTTTGATAGTTTAAAGATCGAATTGAGGTGGTCTGAATTTAAGTTCAGAAATCTTACAGTTATGAGAAAATATTAAACTGAAACGCTCCTGCCCTAGCCCTGATGGAAGCGGCATCCTTTTGTGGCGCAGCGCAGCAGAGCCACAAAAGATATAGCGGACAGCAGGAATAGCTCTAAAAAAAATGCCGGAACAAATGGGCTCCGGCACTAATTTTATATTAAGTTTGATTATTCTTTTCTCCATTTTTTGGTTTCTTCGAAAACGTGCTCAAGAATTCTCGCTTCTTTTTCATCGAATTGGATGTTGCGGCGTGACATGACAATGCGCGCGGTTTCAAAAGCTTTTTTGGTGATATAAGTTGAAAATCCGGAAGCGCCGCCCCAGGAGAAACTCGGTACAAAATTACGCGGAAATCCGCTGCCGAAGATGTTCGTGCTTACGCCGACAACCGTTCCAGTATTGAACATGGTGTTGATACCGCATTTGCTGTGGTCGCCCATCATGAGTCCGCAAAACTGCAAACCTGTTTTTTCAAATCCGCCAGTTTCATAGCTCCACAATTTGACTTCATCGTAGTTGTTTTTGAGGTTCGAATTGTTGCTATCGGCGCCGATATTGCACCACTCGCCGAGGACTGAATTACCGAGAAAGCCATCGTGCCCTTTGTTGGAGTAGCCCATAAGCACCGAATTGCTGACTTCACCGCCGATGCGCGAGTGTGGACCGACAGTTGTTGCGCCATAGACTTTTGAACCGAGTTTTACTTGTCCGCCTTCACACAGCGCAAATGGTCCGCGGATGACCGAACCTTCCATAATTTCTGAATTCTTCCCGATGTAAATTGGACCTGTCGCGGCATTGAGCGTCACGAATTCGAGATGGGCGCCTTCTTCAATAAATATATTTTCGGGAGCGATGGCATTGATACTTTGGGGAATCGCTTGCGAGGTACGACCTTCGGTAAGCAGTTCAAAATCCTCCCGCAATGCTGCATCGTTTTTGGCGAAGATATCCCAGGTATGGGAAATGAAAAGGCAATCTTCGTTGTATTCAAGGATTTCATAGCTATCGAAATCAACTTCCTCTTGTGTATCTTGCGTAAAGAATGCGATCACTTCGTCTCCTTTAAAAATAGCCTGATTGGGCTCGAGGTTCGACACCATTTCAGAGAGGACGTCATTGGGAAGGAATGACGCGTTGATCATCACATTCTGTTCCATTTCGACCATGGGAAATTTCTCAGAAAGGTATTCTTCCGTGATCGTTGTGGTCGTTGTTCCGAGGTGTTTTTCCCATTTTTCGCGAATCGTGAGTATTCCGATTCTGATATCGGCTACAGGGCGGGTGAAAGTAAAAGGAAGTAAAGCGTTGCGGACGGTTCCGTCAAAAAGTATGTAGTTCATCGTTTTGAAATCTCAAGTTACAAAGTCTATTTCATGAGTCCCCCTTTTTCCAATCGCAAAAGGCTCGTGTCAAAGTTACAAAGTTTTGAACCTAGATAAAAATAAAAAAGCCTCTCCGTAAGGAAAGGCTTTATATAATTGAAAACCGTAAGGATTACTTAACGTGTTTTGCGTATTTGGTTTTAAATTTGTCGATACGTCCTGCGGTATCGATCAATTTAGATTTACCAGTGTAAAAAGGGTGTGAAGTTCTAGAGATCTCCATTTTTACAACAGGGTATTCAACTCCTTCGTGCGTGATGGTTTCTCTTGTGTCTGCAGTAGATTTAGTGATAAACACATCTTCGTTTGACATGTCTTTGAAAGCGACTAATCTGTAATTTTCTGGGTGAATTCCTTTTTTCATGGTAATTTATTTTTCTTAATTAATTATAACCTGTTTTGAAGCTTTCCTCATTCGAAAGGTATAAACCAATTATAACTTTTTATTTTACTTGTTAATTTTGAGTGTGCAAAAATACAATTATTTTTTATAAATCAAATCTTTATTTACTTTTTTTAAATCAATATCCCATTGGATTTTTATCGTGTGTAAATCGGGAATTGTTATATTTGTGGATTAATTTACAATCGCTATTTATTTATGGAACCAATGAGAAAAAATGCAATGAATGTCGGCCTCTATCTTGGGCTCACTTTAATCCTGCTGACAACAGTGATGTATGCCATTGACATTAATTTATTTACTAGTACGTGGATCGGTATGGTCAATCTATTGATCATTACAGGTTTTTGCATTTTTGCAGCCCTAAAAAACAAAAAGGCTAACGGCGGTTTTATCTCGTTTAAGGAAGCCTTTACTAGTTTCGTTGTCACTTTCGTGGTGGGATTCCTGCTTTCAACAATTTATACCATTATACTACTAAACTATATCGATCCCGAAGCCAAAGCCATTCTCACCGAAAATATTATAAAGACGACAATTGCAATGATGGAGAAATTTGGCGGTAAAACAGCCGATATGAATAAGGTGATTGAAGAAATGCAGAAAACTGATTCATTTGGCGTCGCGGGACAACTCAAAGGTTTTGCTTTCAGTGTGATCATCTACAGCATCATCGGATTAATTACGGCGCTAGTTGTTAAAAGAGAAAGACCTCAAAGCATTTAATTAATGGACATATCGATCGTAATTCCGCTTCTTAACGAAGAAGAGTCCCTGCAGGAACTGTACAACTGGATCGCATCGGTAATGACAGCCAACCTATTTTCGTATGAAGTCATTTTTATCGATGACGGCAGTACTGACAAATCCTGGTCGATCATCGAAAAACTTTCTGCCGAAAACCCGAATATTAAAGCGATCCGATTTCTCAAGAATTTTGGAAAATCCCAGGCGCTGCATGCAGGTTTTGCGAAAGCAGAAGGCAATGTCGTGATTACCATGGATGCCGACCTACAAGACAATCCTGAGGAAATTCCGGAACTCTACCAAATGATCACCAAGGAACATTACGATTTGGTTTCTGGCTGGAAAAAGAAACGATTTGATTCGGTCGTCACCAAAAACCTGCCATCGAAACTGTTTAATTGGGCCGCGCGGCAAACATCGGGTGTGAATCTGAATGACTTCAATTGCGGACTCAAAGCTTACAACCGTGATGTCGTTAAGAATATCGAAGTTTCGGGTGAAATGCACCGTTACATTCCGGTGTTGGCGAAAAATGCGGGCTATTCGAAAATTGGTGAAAAAGTGGTCAAACATCAAGCGCGGAAATATGGCGAAACAAAATTCGGCATGGAGCGTTTTATCAACGGATTCCTTGACCTTATCACGATTTGGTTCCTGTCGCGTTTTGGCAAAAGGCCGATGCACTTGTTTGGCGCATTGGGCGTTGTGATGTTCCTTATTGGATTGGTGTCGACAGGATTTATCATTACGATCAAACTAATCAAATTATATGCGGGCTTACCGACGATTCTCGTGACGAGCAATCCGCTTTTTTATATTGCGATGACCACAATGATTATTGGAACACAGCTGTTTCTCGCGGGTTTCCTTGGAGAAATCATCCTGCGCACCAAAAATAATGAGGAACGTTATAAGATTTCGGACGAACTCAATTTTTAGCCCTGATGGAAGCGGCATCCTTTTGTGTAGTGCAACGCAACAAAAGATACAGCGGACAGCAGGAATAGCTCTTGAAAAAAATAGTAGAATAGCATAACAAGTTAAAATGGACATACCACAAAATATACTCGACAAAGTTAACGAATGGTTGACACCAACCTTCGATGCCGAAACGCAGCAAGCGATTATCGAAATGATGACCTCTTCACCAAAAGAACTCGAAGAAAGTTTTTACAAAAACCTAGAGTTTGGAACCGGCGGAATGCGTGGCGTCATGGGTGTCGGGACAAACCGCATCAACAAATACACGCTAGGAAAGAACACGCAGGGTCTTTCCAATTATATGAAAACGGTTTTCCCGGGAAAGGAACTCAAAGTGGCCATTGCTTACGATTGCCGCCACAACAGTAATACGCTCGCGAAAGTTGTAGCCGATGTTTTTTCGGCAAATGGCATCAAAGTGTTTTTGTTTTCGGATATGCGCCCGACACCAGAATTGAGCTTTGCTGTAAAATACCTGGGTTGCCAAGCAGGAATTGTCCTGACAGCTTCTCACAATCCGCCTGAATACAATGGCTTTAAAGTTTATTGGGAAGATGGCGGGCAGTTGGTTCCGCCGCAAGATGGTGAGATCGTCAAACTGATCGAAGAGTTGCGTTATGATGAGATTCAATTTCAAGCAAATGATGCGCTTATAGCATATATAGATTCGGAAATCGACGAGGCTTTTATCGCGTCGACGATTGCCAATGCGAGTTTCAATACGCCTGCAGAGGCGAAAGAAAATTTGAATATCGTATTTACTTCGCTGCACGGAACTTCGATTAAATCGATTCCGCCTACTTTAGAAAAAGCAGGTTACAAAAACGTCCATATTGTTCCCGAGCAGGCGGAACCAAACGGTGATTTCCCAACTGTAAAATCTCCGAATCCCGAAGAGCCCGAAGCACTGACAATGGCTTTGGCGCTCGCGGAAAAACGCAATGCTGATATCGTTGTGGGCACCGATCCCGATTGCGACCGCCTTGGCGTTGCAGTCAGAGACACGCAAGGCAAGATGATCTTGCTCAATGGGAATCAAACGATGGTTCTGATGACAGCTTATTTGCTCGAGCAATGGAAAAGAGCCGGAAAAATTAATGGCAAGCAATTTATCGGATCGACAATTGTTTCGACCCCGATGATGTTGGAACTGGTGTCGGCCTATGATGTCGAATGTAAAGTTGGCCTTACCGGATTCAAATGGATTGCAAAGTTCATTAAGGATTTCCCTGAATTGGAATTTATTGGCGGTGGTGAAGAAAGCTTCGGATTTATGGTTGGCGATGCCGTTCGCGATAAAGATGCCGTTGCAGCTACATTGTTGGTTTGCGAAATCGCGGCGCAGGCAAAAGCTGCCGGAAGTTCGGTTTATCAGGAATTGCTGAACCTTTACGTCGATCACGGATTTTATAAAGAATACCTCGTTTCGCTGACCAAAAAAGGAATCGAAGGATTGGCGGAAATCAACCAAATGATGGTCGATATGCGTGAAAATCCCGTGTCGCAAATCAACGGGCAAAGGGTAATTATGCTTGAAGATTATAAAATGTCGACAGCAAAAAACCTGCTGACTGGTGAAATCGAACCGATGTCGATCCCAAAATCGGATGTGCTGATTTACTACACCGAAGATGGATCTAAAATTGCCGCACGACCAAGCGGTACCGAACCCAAAATAAAATTTTATGTCAGCGTCAATGCGCCTTTGGATGTTGTCGGAAACGCCGATGCAGTTGAAGCCGAACTCGACGCAAAAATCCAAAATATCCTCAAGGATCTAAATATTACTTAATGGAGAATTACAAAAAAATATTTCCTTTTGTAAAACCTTATAAGACCAATGCGGTCCTGAATATCACGTTTAACATCCTGTACGCGCTATTTAGCTCGCTGTCGATGCTGTCGCTTTTGCCGATGCTAAATATCATGTTTGGCCAGCAGGAAAAAATTCTCGTCAAACCTGTCATGCACTCAATCCTTGATTTGGGGAGTTATACAAAAGATTCATTGTCCTATTATATCACGAAATTTTCAGCTGAAAGTCCGACCAATGCTTTGTTCTTTGTAATCGCCTTAATCATTTCACTGTTTTTTCTCAAGAACCTATTCAACTATTTTGCGATGGTTCACATCACTATTTTACGCAACGGTGTACTCAAGGATCTGCGAAATGTTTTGTTTAAGAAAATCATCGAGTTGCCGATTTCGTTTTATTCCGAAAAAAGGAAAGGCGACGTTATGGCACGAATGCTGGGAGATGTGGGCGAGGTACAAACTTCCTTCTTCTCCATTTTCGAATTGGTGATCCGCGAGCCGTTGACAATTTTGTTTACAATTATCACGATGTTTTATATCAGTGTCAACCTGACATTGTTCGTATTCATCTTTATACCCGTTACCGGATTTATCATTTCCCGAATAGGAAAATCGCTCAAAGGAAAATCGGAGCGTGCACAGCAGGAATCGGGTTATTTTATTTCGATTTTGGAGGAAACACTAAGCGGACTCAAAGTCGTAAAGAGCTACAATGCCGAAGCGAATTTCAAAGATAAGTTTAATAGCTCTGTTGGCCGCCTGCAGAAACTCGCCAACAGTATCGGTAACAAGAACAATCTTGCTTCGCCACTGAGTGAGTTTCTCGGTATCATTACCATCGCCACGTTATTATTGTATGGCGGACAAATGGTTTTAGTTGATAAGACGCTTGAAGGTGCGGCATTCATCACTTACATGGCTTTGGCATACAATATCCTGACACCGGCAAAAGCAATTTCGAAAGCTTCTTACAGTGTCAAGAGCGGACTTGCTGCGGCCGACAGGGTTTTTGCAGTGCTCGAACAACACAACGAAATTACGAGTAAAAAAGATGCAGTCATTAAAACGACTTTTGACCACGAACTCGCTATTGAAAATGTCAATTTCCGATATGAACAAGAAAATGTGCTTCGTGATTTCCGCCTCGTTATCAAAAAAGGGCAAACCGTGGCGCTCGTCGGGCAGTCGGGCAGCGGAAAGAGTACGATTGCCAATCTGCTTACCCGTTTTTATGATGTGAATGAAGGCGCGATAAAAATTGATGGTGTCGACATCAAGGATATGGATCTCCATGCGCTGCGAAATCTATTGGGATTGGTTACGCAGGACAGCATTTTGTTTAATGATACGATCCGAGAAAATATCCTCATGGGCAAACGCAACGCCAGCGACGAAGATATTATCGAAGCGTTAAAGATCGCAAATGCGTACGAATTTGTAAAAGATCTGCCAAAGGGCATACATACAAATATTGGCGATAGCGGAAACAAACTTTCAGGTGGACAGAAACAACGCCTTAGCATTGCACGCGCGGTCTTGAAAAACCCACCGATTATGATTCTTGACGAAGCTACGTCGGCGCTCGATACCGAAAGTGAAAAGCTCGTTCAGGTCGCGCTGGAGAATATGATGCAGAACCGCACATCGATTGTGATTGCGCACCGCCTTTCAACGATTCAGAAAGCAGACGTGATTGTGGTGATGCAAAAAGGTAAAATCGTCGAGCAAGGCACACACGAAGCGCTCATCGCACACAAAGGAACTTATAACAAGTTGGTGACGATGCAGTCGTTTGAAAATAATTGACGTTAACACAATGCCCGATTTTGATTTAAAATATGTATATCCAAGACACTAATATCAGGCTTCCGGAAGATTCGACCGTGGTGTGGAAATACCTCGACCTGTCAAAGTTTGTCGACCTGCTATTATATAGAAAGTTGTTCATGTCGCGTTCTGATAAATTCGAAGACCAGTACGAAGGCACATTTAGTGAACCGACATTCGAGGAAATCCGAAAACTTTCGGTCAATAATCCGGAATTTCTTGATTACTACAAAACGCACCGCGAGAAGGTCGCCGTTAGCAGCTGGCACAGCAACGAATATGAATCGTTTGCAATGTGGCAGATTTTTACGCAGAAGAGCGAAGGATTGGCGATCCAGTCAACATTGGGTCGGGTAAAAGAGGCTTTGCTACCTGAAAATGTTTTTGAACAATATATCGGAGAAGTCAATTATATCGATTACAAAAAAGAATACATACCGTTTGAAAATACATTCTTTCCTTTTCTCTTCAAACGCAAAAGTTTTCAATACGAACGCGAGATCCGCATAATTACCGATGTTACGTCACATGACATGACAATTGATAACGGACTGAAGATCGACGTTGATCTGGGTCAACTGATTGAGAAAATTTACATTCACCCCAAATCAGAAAACTGGTATAAGAATCTCGTAATCGAATTGGTTAAAAGGCTGGGGTTCGATTTTGATATTGAGAAATCAGACCTAGAAAGCACTATCCTTATCTAAGCTAGCACGCTATCACTCAAAAAAAAGGTCCGACATCTGCCGAACCTAGTTTTTAAATGCTGGAATTTAAATCGGACTGTAATCGGAAACTTTCCAATCCCTATTTGATAAATCCACATAATGGTAATGTGGAATATCATTCTTATCAAACTCCCCATTTTTGTTTGCATCTTCTATCGTCCGGAAATATAGACGGTTTTGGGATTCAATTAAATTCCAATCGATTAATTCATGGAAATCGGAAGAGATTTTGGTAAATCGGTTTCCTGATATTTCACTAATATACAACGATTTGATGTCGCTTTGGTCGAGCTTCCCGTCTTTATTGGTGTCCATATCCGCGAGCGTGTACACCATGATTTGTTGCTTGGTTTTGTCTGATACGGCTTTGAGAAAAGTCGCTGTTTGAATCAGTACCGTTTTATCGGTTAAGGAGCGTATTGAATCAGAACCTACTTCTTGGAACATAAGATTTCTCAAATATCCTGCGATTTCATTCTCACCGTAATTTGAAATTCGGAAGCGAACATCATTGGCATTCGAAGAAGAATAATAACCCGACTTAGAGTTGCCTCCAAAAATATTGAGGTCGCCAACGGGGAAAATCAAGTAATTGGTTCCCTGCATTTGAATCGGCAAGTCGGCAATTTCAATCTGTGTCGTATCTACTTTTACGCTAGTTTTGGATTTAGAGGAATTGTCATAACTGACTTTCGGTTTTTCAGGCGCTTCGTTTTTACAGCTCCACACAAGCGTAACCGTTAAAAGTAGGAAGAAGATGGTTGTGTTTTTCATATTCTTTTTATTGCAATAGCGTTTCAAATATAGGCATTTTCGCGCTGAAAAAATTATAATTTTATAGCCAGTTTGACATTGAAAACACGTTGCGTCAAATAATTTGGGATGGCCGATTGTGTTTTCTCATACACGTCGCGAACCCATGTATTGGTAATCGCATTTTGGTTGTTGAACATATTGAAAATTTCAAACCCAAGCGAAAAATCTTCGAAATTCTTGAGCCAGTGGCCTTCCCTCCTTGTGCTGTTTTTTTCAGTTAGTACATACGAAAATCCGACATCCGCCCGGCGATAATCCCGAAGCCGCGACTGGTAAACATACGGATCCGCATAAGATGGCGAACCACCCGGCAAACCGGTATTGTAAACCAAATTGAGGTAAACTTTAACGCTTGGGATAACCGGCATATAATCTTGAAACAAAATCCCAAACTTAAGTCGCTGGTCGGTCGGACGTGCTATAAAACCTCGGTTTTCAATGTTTTCCTCGGTTTTGAGGTAGCCGAAACTAAGCCAAGATTCGGTTCCCGGAACAAATTCGCCATTCAGTCGCACGTCAAGGCCTTGTGCAAAAGCTTCCGCATTGTTTTTTGCAGCATAACGAATCCGCACGTTCTCCAAAGTATATGGATTCACATCGGTCAGTGATTTGTAATAAGCTTCGGTCACCATTTTAAACGGCCGGTCCCACATTCTGAAACTGTAATCATTACTCAGAACGATATGAATAGAAGACTGCGGCTTTACATTGGGTTGCACGTCGCCGTTGATATCACGCAGTTCGCGGTAAAATGGCGGCTGGTAATACAATCCGCCCGAAAGACGAAAAATCATATCCTTGTCCCACTCGGGTTTGATCGCAAATTGCGCGCGTGGACTGAAAACTATCTGACTTTCGCCATCGAAATCTCCGGTTACCTGCCATTGGTGCATGCGCACACCGGCATTGTACCAAACATCGCTGGACCCCAATTTGTCTTTAAAGTTCCATTGTGCATAACCTGAAAATCTTGAAATGGTAACGAAATTTTTAGCACGAACATTTTGGTAAGGAACCAACGGACCAGTGTAAGGTTGATACGGCTGATTATTAAGTGGCAATCCTTTTGGCGGATTTAGCGAAAATCCTGCAGAATCAATCACTTCCCATTCTACGATCCGGTCTCGGATATCTTCACGGGTATATTTGAATCCCCATTCTAACTGGTGCTTTTTGAGTTCATGGAAACCTTTTAATTCGGCATTGACAATCACCGCATCGAGATCATTCCGGGCATGGTTAAGCTGCGTTCCGATACCGCGGCTAAAGCTAACATCCCCAAAAGTTTCCGAACCAATATCGGAATCGATTTCACCCAAAGCATAGGCGGCATAAATATCAAAATATTCTTGTTCCAGAGTGTGATAAGCCGAGCCGATGAACTTTAGCGTGAAATTATCATTGACATTGAAAGTCGTTTTCATCGCTCCGAAATACGTGTCATAGCGATCTCTTTCCTGTCCTTCATAAGAAATCTGGATTGCGATCGGCTCTGCAAAAGTTCCGAATTTTGTTTCGCGTGTCAAAGGTTGGTAATTGTATTTGTTTTGGGAAATGTTTCCGAGAAAACTCCACTGCCATTTCGTTGAAGGTGTGAAATTGATATTGGTCTGTATGTCGGCAAAGGTTGGCTTGAAATTCGTCTGCGTCTCCTGGCTATCCACCAAAAGGCTATTGTCGCGATAGCGGACTCCGGTTATGGCGGTCCATTTTTGATTCTTTGACACGAGATCGACGGCAACGCTTCCTCCTAATAGACTCAGTTCGGCCGCAGCACCAAATTTTGTCGGACGCCGGTAAGTGATGTCGAGTACAGATGATAATTTATCGCCAAACTTAGCTTGAAAGCCACCGGCTGAGAAATCGACATTTTGTACGAGATCAGTATTCGTAAAACTCAATCCTTCTTGTTGTCCGGAACGGATTAAAAAAGGACGATAGACTTCGATTTCGTTGACATACACCAGATTCTCATCATAATTCCCGCCGCGTACCGCATATTGCGTACTCAATTCATTATTGGAATAAACGCCTGGCAAGGTTTTAAGAATATTTTCGATGCCCGGATTGGCACCAGGAATTCTACGGATCGTTGCTGGTTCGATACTGACAACGCCCTGAACACGCTTGGTGTTGTTAATAATGACTACTTCACCCAATTGCTCTGCCCTGTCATTCATCACCACATTGAGTTCATAGTCTTCATTGGGCTTGAGTTCGAGCGTAATCACACTTCTCCTAAGCGTAACATGCGTGAAAATCAACTGTATTTTTTGGTTCGCTGGAATAGTCAGTTCATAGAAACCGTTTTCATTGGTAATCGTTCCTATTTGAGGTGCATTGACATTGACAGAACCTACAGGATTTTTATTTTCGTTGAGGATGATTCCTTTAACACGCGCGGTTTGCGAGTAGCCGGTAAAACTGAGGAGCGATAAAAGAAAGGTAAAAAAAGTGAGTTTCGTTTCTAAGCGCATTTATTTGGTTTTTTGTTGACTTCTAGAAAATGATGTTTCAAAGATAGCAGAATTTCCAAGATTATCTGAAACGGTTACTTTTAAATCATTCTTGCCTTCTAGCAATAAACTATCGTCAAAATAGTGGATTATTTTTTTTGCTTTATGGTCATATTCAAATAAAACCCATTTTCCGTTGAGGTAGCCGTTATATGATTTTATTCCCGAAATATCGTCGCTGATGCGGAGTGCGATTGCCCTTTCCTTGGTGAGCCATTTTCCTTCAATTGGTTTGGCAATCGTGATTTTTGGAGCGATCGTATCTTTCACTAAAGTAAATTGTCCCAGATTTTTGGTATAAGTCGTAAACGTATTGGTTTTGTATTTAGTGTTGTTATAGTAAATTCGTTTCCCACTTAGCGAAGCGATAAACGTTTTCTCTACATTGGTGACAAGACTGTCCTTGATTGTCACAGTAAAATTGGAATGCACCGGAACCGAATCGTCATGAACGGTCATGATTTTATTGTTCACATCAAAATTGAGGTTGAAATCCTCGTAAAAAGTATGCGCCGGAAAAAAAACCGACATATTGTCTTTTTCAAAATTACTATCCTTATCCGCCCTCACCAGATATTGAGACGATAGCGGCTGCTCGGGAATGACGTTGGTCGATTGCGCGTAATCGATCGGAATTAAAATAGTCGTTTTGTTTTGGAAAAAATCGGAAATCTCGATGCGGTACAATTGGGAAAAATTGGGAAGCAATTCGATAATACCATTAGTCGGATTCGTCTGGATTAAACTCAGCGCGAACGGATTTTTCATAAATAGTTTTTGCACGCGCAAACGGGTTTTTTTATATCTAGTATAATCGATCAGAGCATTGATATACCGACCTTCGTCAAAAGCAAAGCTATCGAACTGATACCCAAAAAACGGACTGCCGTTCATAAACGCCTGTACCTTGAATATTCCGTTGTTATTATAAGAAACATCGTCGAGATCGGCGCTGGTGATGCCAAAACCTATGCGCCCCGAAGCAGCAACCTTCTCTGAAATATAACTGCCGTCCGGTTGTAGTGACAATCCAACAACAATGGGTTTTGCTGACTGGTTGGCCTGGCTGTCTATATCGATTGGATACACTAAAAGCGAAGACACAAATGGCTTTTTGGTGTCTTTCATAAACTTGTCGAATCCGAAATGCAACGGATTGATGACTTTTTCTGTCTCACTGTCGCGAAATTCAAAATGCAGGTGCGGCCCTTCAGAGCCACCGGTATTTCCTGAAAGCGCAATAATATCACCTTTATTTACGGGAAGATCGCCGGGTTCGGGAAACATTTCAATTTCATAAGCTTGTTGCTTATAATGTGCCGCGCGAATGTATTCTTCAACTTTACCGTAACCTTTGCGCAAATGTCCATAAACGGTAGTATAACCATTAGGATGCGTGATATAAATCGCTTTTCCGTAACCATATGTAGAGATTTTGATGCGTGAAATATAGCCATCGGCAACCGCATAAATAGAAAGCCCTTCTCGTTGTTGGGTTTTAAAATCAAGGCCCGCATGAAAATGATTTGGACGCAGTTCCCCAAAATTGCCCGATAACTGCATAGGAATATCCAAAGGGGAACGGAAGTAATCTTTTGGGTAGTTCGTTTGAGAAAAAATCGGCGTGTAAAAAATCAAAAAAATAAATAAAAATCTCATCGAAAAAAGCTTTTTGCTAAGGTAAAAAAAAGTTGTCACAAATAAATAAAAATCTTTGCCCGATTATAACTTTCTATTTTCCAAATGATTATAATTACAGGTATTTCAAAAATCAAAATTTACGGAAAAGTATTGGTTTAATTCATTTGGAATGTTAACTTTGTTCGGACAAGTAATGAACCCGATTTTATAATGAGTGAAATTGTAGAAATTATTGATACTCTTGAGAGTAGGCTCAAAAAACTGTTACAGAAAACAGACCAATTAGAGCAAACTTCATCAGCATTACAGCAAGAGTTAAATAAAGCTGCAACTGTTATTCAAGGCCAGTCGAAAGAAATTGACAACCTGAAAAAGCAATATGATACATTAAAAATCACCAATTCATTGCTCGGCAGTGACGAAAATAAGAGAGAGACCAAGCTGAAAATAAATTCATTGATTCGTGAAATTGATTACTGTATAGCACAGCTCGCAGACTAGTACAATATGGACGAAAAGCTTAAAATTAAACTATCAATCGCCGACAGGATTTACCCATTAACGGTAGAGATGTCACAAGAAGAAGGCTTACGCAGCGCCTGCAAAAAGATTGAAGGAATGATAAAGCAGTTTGAAGAAAATTATGCTGTTCGCGACAAGCAGGATGTATTGGCAATGTGTGCCTTACAATTTGCTTCACAGTTGGAACAAAAACAAATAGACAATTCAATCGACGGAAAAGAAACTATTGAAAGGATTAGAAAGATTAACGATTTACTGATTGGTTATCTCGAGCCCCGAGGCACAGGCGAACTGGCCGGAGGCAAATAAAAATACGTTCTTTACATAGACTAAAATACTGCCTACATTAGTTCATATTGGTAAACTCAACACTAACAATTTAGAATGAGCAAATCATCGCTACTAAAGCATGCTGCCTTGTCGCAGAAGCTTGAACAGTGAGTTAGCTCAAAACTTGTCTTTACGAGTTTATACATTCACCTAATGTAGGCTTTTTTTATACACCAAACCCAACAAACAAATGGACATTTTAACAATAATTATCGGAATAGTCGGGATTGCAGCAGGCTTCGCCATTTCTAAAATGATGGACAAAAGCAGCGCCTCTAACCTGATTGGCAACGCCAAAAAAGACGCGGCATCAATCCTCAAAGATGCTTCACTAGAAGCCGAAAACATCAAGAAAGACAAGATGTTACAGGCTAAAGAAAAATTTATTGAATTAAAGGCCGAACACGAGCAGGTCATTTTGGCACGTGACAGAAAAGTGGCCGAAGTCGAAAAAAGAATACGCGATAAGGAATCTTTAGTTTCCAACGAACTCGGAAAAGCCAAGAAAATCAATGACGATTACGAGACTAAAACCAATGAATACAGTTCTAAATTGGAAATCCTCGATAGGAAAAAGGAAGAAGTCGATCGCATGCACAAAAGTCAATTGACGCAATTGGAAGTGCTCTCCGGACTTTCAGCAGAAGAAGCCAAAGAACAATTGATGGAAGGCCTCAAAGGCGAAGCCAAAACCAAAGCGATGGCTTACATCCAGGAAACTATTGAAGAAGCGAAACTAACCGCACAACAGGAAGCCAAAAAAATCATTATCAATACGATCCAAAGAGTTGGAACTGAAGAAGCGGTAGAGAATTGCGTTTCTGTTTTCAACATCGAATCCGATGATGTAAAAGGTAGAATCATCGGTCGTGAAGGTCGAAACATTCGTGCGCTGGAAGCAGCGACCGGTGTCGAGATCATCGTTGATGATACACCGGAGGCGATTATCCTTTCGTGCTTTGATCCTGTAAGAAGAGAAATTGCACGTTTAGCACTCCATAAATTGGTAACCGACGGAAGGATTCACCCCGCACGTATCGAAGAAGTGGTAGCCAAAACCGCTAAACAAATTGACGATGAGATTATTGAAGTCGGTAAACGTACGGTGATCGACTTAGGCATTCACGCACTGCACCCGGAACTGATTAAAGTAGTGGGAAGGATGAAATACCGTTCCTCTTACGGACAGAACTTATTGCAGCACTCACGCGAGGTTTCGAAGCTTTGTGGCATCATGGCTGCGGAACTAGGACTCAATGTCAAATTAGCAAAAAGGGCCGGATTGCTGCATGATATTGGAAAAGTGCCAGATACTGAAAGTGATTTGCCACACGCATTACTCGGTATGCAATGGGCTGAAAAATACGGTGAGAAAGAAGAAGTTTGCAATGCAATTGGAGCGCACCACGACGAAATAGAAATGAAATCATTGCTCTCTCCTATTGTTCAGGTCTGTGATGCAATTTCGGGTGCAAGGCCAGGTGCAAGACGCCAGGTTTTGGATTCCTATATCCAGCGTTTGAAAGATTTAGAGGAAGTGGCTTACGGATTCAGCGGCGTAAAAAGCGCTTATGCGATTCAGGCCGGAAGAGAATTGCGTGTGATTGTCGAAAGCGAAAAAGTGACTGATGATAATGCCGCAAGTCTTTCATTTGAAATTTCTCAAAAGATTCAGACCGAGATGACATATCCGGGTCAGGTGAAAGTAACGGTTATCCGTGAAACCAGAGCGGTGAATATTGCCAAGTAAAAAATTATATTCCAAAAAAAAGCCTCCTGTTTGGGAGGCTTTTTTTTTAAAATATCTTTTTGAGATCTTCGAGCGTCATAGGTTTAAAGAAATAATCCTGAATTTGATCCTGATATTCTTTCGCTTTATTAATATCAGATTGGCTGTCGGAGGAACTTACTAGATAAATAACCGTTTGTTCATCGGGGTTTGCTTCTCTGGTTTGCCGGAATTCATCGAGAAACTGCCAGCCATCCATGATGGGCATATTAATATCGAGCAGAATTAAATCGGGAAGATTCACCCCGAGCCTAATCTTTTCCTTGATTTTTTCAATAGCCTCCAATCCGTTCACATAAAAAGAAGGAATGATCTCGATATTGTTCTTTGTAAATAGTTTCTTGATGATAAAATGAAAAACTTTGTCATCATCTACAACAAATACATCTTTAAACTTACTCATTAAAATAGATTTTAAAAGTGGTACCTTTTCCAACTTGACTTTTGACAGCAACGGTTCCGCCCATTGCTTCAATCTGATTTTTAGTTATAAACAATCCGATTCCTCTTGAATCCTGATTTTTGTGGAACGTCTTGTACATTCCGAATAGTTTTTTTCCGTGTTTTTCGAGATTGATTCCCAGACCATTATCAGTAATTTTTAATATTTTCTGAGTATGATTCGTTGTTATGGAATATGAAATTACCGGTGGTCGGTCTGGATGGGAATATTTGATCGCGTTTGATGTAAAATTTAATAATACACTTTCGAGATAAGCCGGATTGAATGTGATCGTTTCTTCATGCGAAATCGAATTTTTAATCACTACTTTATTTTTATTGATTTCCTCTGCCAAAATATCCAGCGTTTTGCCCAAATATTTGTTGAGATTTAGATTTTCTCGTTTGTGGATGAGCTCTGTTTGAATTTCAACCAGTTCTTTTAGATGATCTATGGTTTGAGTCAGCGCATTGGAAGAAGAACGCAAATGTCCAAAACTTTCATCGATCATTTCCTGTTCTTCTTCCTCATCGATAATATCGAGCAGCATTTCAATATTACCCGAGTGGGAGCGCAAATTGTGCGAAACTATATGCGCAAAGTTGAGCAATCTACTGTTCTGCGCCCCAACAATTTCAAGCGTTTGCATGAGTTCTTGTTCTTTTTCCTTCTGACCTGAAATATCGGTATGGGTTCCGATGATTCGCAGCGGTCGGTTTTTGGAATCGCGCTCGATGATCTTTCCGCGGCTTAAAATCCATTTATATTCACCTGAATTCGTCAACACACGTTGGGCATTTTCGTAATAGGGCGTTTTATTATTGATGTGAAGCTGAATGTCTACCAGATATTTTTCTTTATCCATCGGATGTACGCGGTCATCCCACATATCAATCGAATCGATGGTATCTTTTGCTTCAAATTGGAGCATTTTCATCGATTGGGATGAATAAAACACCTTTTGTGTCCTGACATCAAGATCCCAGATTCCTTCAGAAGAAGCTTCGAGTGCGAAGTGAAAGCGTTGTTCTGAAAGTTTGAGTTTTAATTCCTGCGCCTTATAATCGGTAACATCAGTAACTTTTCCAAAAAAGTTGACGGAACCGTTAGGAGATTGCTCGACGGTTGCAGTAGCTTTATACCAACGCAGCCCCTTGACGGGAAGCCGCGCACGATACTCGTGAGACCAATTTCTTAAAAAAGCCCGGGACTCTTCGATGGAATTCAAAAATCCGACATAGTCTTCAGGTAAGATTTTGCTTTTTAAGACTGAGAACGCGTCACTATTTTTCTCGTCCGGCGTCAAATCGAAATGGGTAATGACAGATTTGCTCAAAAACGGGAAGTGCAGCTTTCCTTCTAGGGAAATCGTAAACTGAAAAATCAGATCGGGTGACTGGAATAATAATTTCTTATAAAAGTTATTTTTTTCTTCCAGTAGTTTTAGGTCTGCGTAGTCATATGCTTCCATAAATGTAATACAAATTGATTGGGGCAAAATTTGATTTACTCTACTATTATTTGCTAATAGCGATGTCAAACATAAATAAATAAATCGATTAAATGCATTTATATCGGATAAAATACACTAAAACAAAAATATTTAACATTTAATGTAAGGTTATTCTTTAGTTAATATTTATAAGAAAAAGCTTTCGTTTATCATTCTACGCTAGGTACAGTGATTTAAAACTAATTTTTTCTAGGGTGAAACGAATTCATGATTTGTGTCAGGTGTTTGCGATCTAAATGCACATAAATTTCTGTCGTAGTGATAGATTCGTGTCCGAGCATTAGTTGAATCGAACGTAAATCGGCGCCATTTTCGAGTAAATGAGTGGCAAAAGAATGGCGTAGTGTATGCGGACTGATATTCTTTTTGAGGTTGATCGCCAGCGCAAGATTTTTGATAATCGTAAACACCATCGCGCGCGTGAGTTGTTTGCCGCGACGGTTGAGAAACAAAGTATCTTCATATCCTTTTTGAATTACTTGGTGGATACGGACTTCGTTTTTATAAAGCTCCATGTACTTTTGGGTCAGATTTCCCACAGGAACAAATCGTTGCTTATTGCCTTTTCCGGTAATCTTTATAAAACCTTCGTCAAAAAACAGATCGGAAATTTTAAGTGTTACAAGTTCTGAAACACGTAAACCGCAACCATATAAGGTTTCCAGAATAGCCCGGTTTCGTTCCCCTTCATTGGTACCAAGGTCGACGGCAGCAATCAGCGCATCTATTTCAGCAAGTGATAAAGTATCAGGAAGTTTTCGGCCGATTCGGGGCGCCTCAATAAGTTCGAGCGGATTATCAATGCGATAATCCTCAAAAATCAGATAGGAAAAAAAACTTTTTAAACCTGAGATAATGCGTGCTTGCGACCTGGCGTTGACTTCTTTGGAAATATGGTAGATGAACTGCTGTAGTGTTTCCTCGGATATTTTAATGGCTGAAACCTCCACTTTATTTTGCTCGAGATAACCACAAAGCCGCTCAACGTCGAATGTATAATTGTCAATCGTATTTTTAGAAAGACCACGCTCAATCCGCAAATAAGATTGGTAACTTTTGATGATCATTTTCCAGTTCATGCTGACAAAGTAAGCCTAATTTTTCAAAAAAAAAAGCACCCTCGAAAGGATGCTTCATTGCTATCTTAATTCTAGGTTTTAGAATTTGTAACCAGCTGAAAAAGCCAGTACGTTGTTTTTTCTGTCAACTTCGTAGATGGCCAATGGACCGGTCAAGTCATTAACATTTGTCAAACCTATACTATATCGTGCACCAACGAAAAAATTTGGAGTGAAATCATACCCAACTCCTAAATTAAAAGCAAAATCAACTGATTTGTACTGATTTTTAACATCCGTTTCTGATGAAAATCTTTCTAAATTTCCTCCGAGATCGGTTTCAGTAGATTCATTTTTAGACTTTGCGCTGATGAGGAAACCCACTTGTGGACCACCTTCTAAGAATAATCCGCCAATTGGATAGTATTTTAACATTACCGGCAAATTCAAGTAACCCAAATTTCTTTTGAAGGTGTCAGTGTAATACACTCCATCAAAACCTTGATCGACAATTTCTGCGCCCTGCATCGAGAATAAAAGCTCTGGTTGTAATGCCAGCTTGTCGGTAAATTTAAGCTCTACTAATCCACCGGCATGGAAACCAGCTTTCATAGATACGTCGGAAGAAACCGCGTCTCCACTAAACGTCGCAAAATTAACACCCGCTTTTACACCAAATTTTACTTGTTGTGCGTTCGCAAATCCAAATGCGAATAAGGCAATTGCACTAATTAAGACTTTTTTCATAATATGTTTCTTTAAGTTATAGGGCAAAATTAGCACTTCAATTCTGGCTGGGATTACATTTAAGACCAATAATGTTATAAAAAAACACTTACTAAAATGAACTATATATAGGTAACTCTTTTTATAAATTCCAAAAAAAAAGCATCCTGCGAAAGGATGCTTCTCAAATATGTTGTTCTTAAGATTAGAACTTATAACCAATAGAAAGTTGCAAAACGTTATTTTTAACTTTGTAAAATTTTGGATAAACTTCATTCACGCCATCAATGTTAACAGTTCCTCCTTGACCAATGTCAGACAAACCGATATTGTAACGCAAACTTGTAAAAAAGTTGTCTGTGATGTCATAGCCTGCTCCAATGTTGAAGCCAAAATCGATTGATTTGTGAAGATTTTTCACATCAACAGTTTTTGATTCTTTTGTTACAGTTCCTTCAAAAGTTTCAGTGCTCTCATATTTATCTTTTGCACTTACCAAAAATCCTACTTGAGGTCCGGCCTCGATACTTAATTTTTTGATTACAAAATATTTGAACATTACTGGAACGTTAATGTAAGTAAAATTGATTTTGTCTTCTGAAGTATAACTATACCCATCAGTGTCAAATTCAGAAGTAGTCTGTTTTGAACCTTGCATAGAGAATAATAGTTCTGGCTGGATCGCAAATTTGTCAGTCAATTTAATTTCTGCCAAACCACCAATATGGAATCCAATCATAGGATCGGTACTTGGACTGGTTACTCCAATATAATCATTGGAATAACTTTGATTAGCAACGTTCAACCCTAATTTAGCACCAAACTTAACGCTTTGGGCGCTAGCTACACCAATTGCTAATAAAGCTACTGTTGATAATATTACTTTTTTCATCTTATTTTGTTTAAAAGTTATTAGGGACAAATTAAATTCAATTTTCGTAGAGTATAAGGGTCGAGTTTTTCAGTTATCAACAAATTTATTAACACGACGTATTCTGAATGTTCATAACCTGCATTTTTTAAATGTTAACAGCACGCTAAAATTATTATAAGCGTTGGTTGAATTAATTAAATTTGAGATTAACTTTTAACAAAGTAATCATTAAACTTTATTAACTATGAAAAAATTAATTGTAACAACGCTGTTGCTTATCGTGACAATCAGTACGCAGGCGCAGGTGAAATTAGGGATAAAGGCGGGAGCTAACTTTTCTGACCTCGATGGAAATTTTGACACCTCAATGAAGACTGGTTTTCATGCCGGCGCCGTTGTGGAAATTAAAGCTTTTAATAATTTTTCGTTGCAACCCGAAGTACTGTATTCTATGCAGGGCGCCAAAGTTACCTTTTCAGGTGCGCAAGAAATTAACTTCAGTTACATAACTGTACCCGTTATGGCGCGGTACTATTTGCTGACAGATACTTTTAGTCTGGATGCCGGACCACAATTCGCGTTCCTTATTGATGACAACATAGGCGATTCTGTCGCCAACACGTTTAAAAGTAAATCATTTGATTTTGCTGTAGCCGGTGGCGCTACACTTAATATCACGAAAAGCTTCTTTGCTTCGGGCCGATATGTTATTGGACTCACAGAAGCTTCCAGCAATGCAGATATTAAAAACCGTGTCATCCAGCTTTCCCTAGGATATACCTTTTAAGCAACATGCGTTATATTTTCAAAGCCGGTTCTTTTTCAGACCGGCTTTTTTATTGCTTTTAATTGCCCATTCCATTTAGATTTCTTTATTTTAACAAAAAAACGCATGAAGATTATCATCATCAATGGACCAAACCTGAACCTGCTCGGGAAACGTGAACCCATAATTTACGGCAATGCAACTTTTGACGACTATTTTCAATCCCTGCAGGCGCAATTTCCGCAAATAAACCTCGATTACTTCCAGAGCAACATTGAAGGGGAAATCATTGACAAGATTCAACAGGCCGGTTTTAGCTATGATGGAATTGTATTGAACGCCGCGGCTTACACGCACACTTCAATCGGTATTGGAGATGCGGTAAAAGCCATAACGGCTCCGGTGATCGAAGTGCATATCTCCAATACTTTTGCGCGCGAAAGTTTTCGCCATCAATCTTATATTTCTCCGAATGCAAAAGGTATTGTTATCGGTTTTGGACTCCAAAGTTATGAGTTGGCATTGCTGTCCTTTCTTTCCAAAAGCTAAACCGAGACTTATGAGAAAAATAACGCTCTGCCTGCTACTCTTTTTTACACTTTCCAATCTTGCACAAATCAGAGGCACCGTAACCGATGACAAAGGCAATCCACTACCTTCTGTTTCGGTTTTTCTCGAAAATACATTTACGGGTACTTCGACCAATGAAAACGGACAATACGAACTCAAAGCTAGAGATCAGGGTGAACATTATGTCGTCTTCCAATGTCTCGGTTATAAAACCAAAAAAACAATACATCAATTCACTGTCGAAACAGTCACGATCAACACACAACTAAGTGACGAAAATGTGACGTTGCGCGAAGTGGTCATTGAGAAAAAAGACAATCTAGCCAATCAAATCATCCGCAAAGCAATTGCAGCAAAAGACGAAAATACCGAAAAGCTTTCGCGTTATGAAGCCGACTTCTATTCACGCGGGATTTTTCGGATTAAAGATGCACCGAAAAAGATCCTCGGACAGAAGTTCGACCAATTCGATGAAATACTCGATTCTACACGAAGCGGCATCTTATATCTATCTGAAACCGTTTCCAAAATAAGTTTTCAAAAACCTGATAAGCTCAAGGAAACAATTATCGCGTCTAAAGTCAGCGGGAATGACAACGGCTTCAGCTTTAACAATGCCGCATCGGCAAATTTTGATTTCTATGAAAACTACATCGCGCTGCAGGTAAACGCCGTTTCTCCAATTGCCGACAATGCGTTAAACTATTATAGGTATAAACTCGAAGGCAGTTTCTTCAACGAAAACAAACAGGAAATCAGTAAAATAAAGGTTACACCGAGGCGGAATGCCGAACCTGTTTTCGAAGGTTACATCTATATTATTGACGACAGCTGGGCAATCTATGCCGTTGACCTGTCGATTCCGGGCAGCCGAATTCAAAACCCCGCAATAACCGAACTGAAAATCAAACAGAGTTTCAACTATAATAAACTCAATAAAGTTTGGATAAAAAATTCGCAGATGCTCGACTTCTCAGCGGGTATATTCACGATGAAAATGTCGGGCCGATTTACCTATGTTTATTCCGATTATGTGTTTAAAGACCGTTTTGAAAAACGTACTTTTTCCAAAGAAGTTCTTTCTTTTGAAAACAATGCCAATAAAAAGGACACACTGTTTTGGAATGGCATCAGGCCGGTGCCGCTCACGCTAGAAGAAAGCACCGATTACCTAAAAAAAGACAAGTTACAAACCAAGAAAAAATCAAAGGCTTACCTCGATTCCATCGATCTAAAAACCAATAAGTTCGGACTACTGGATGTGATCATGGGATATACTTACGCCAATTCCTTTAAAAAACGTGAACTCGAATATCGCGGCTTGATCAAGGGTATAAGTTTTAACACGGTACAAGGTTGGGCGCTCAAAACCGGTTTTGATTATTCTGTAAAAGATGATGAGAAACGGACCAATTCGATTCTCCGCACAAACTTCAATTATGGATTTGCCGAAGAAAAATTCCGTGCAGATTTTTATTATAGTAAAAAACTCAGCAACCTCAACCAAAGCGAAATTAACCTATCAGCGGGAAGTACGGCGTCGCAACTCAGCAGGGCAGAACAAATCAGTCCGCTCATCAATTCTATCAGTACCCTGTTTTTTAAACACAATTACATCAAATTATACGAGCGCAATTTTGCCAACTTCTATTATAAACGGGAAGTTACCAATGGCATATTAATGAGTGCCAACTTGGAATATTCTGAGCGAAAACCACTTTACAACCACACCAACTATACGATTGTGAAAAGGGACAAACCTTATACGTCTAACAATCCGCTTCTGCATTTTGATTATTTCACGCCTGCAATCGCCAAACACAATCTGGTTAAAGCTACAGTAAATACCAAAATCAACTTCGGTCAACAATACTGGAGCCGACCGGATGGAAAGTTTAACCTGCGAAACGATAAATATCCGGTGTTACAATTGGGGTATGAAAAAGGATTTGCGGGAAGCGAAAAAAGATACGCGTTTGATTATGCCAATGCGCGCGTAGATTATTCTGTAACTTTAGGCAACAAAGGCGATTTGGAATTACTGTTGAAAGCCGGGAAATTTTATAATGCAAAGGCGATTTCATTTACCGATTTTTATCATGCCGTAGGAAACCAAACTCACATAGGTGAAACTCAAAATTATCTTGGCATCTACAATCTGCTACCTTATTATATGGGCAGTACGAATGATGCCTATTTTGAAATGCATGCCGAACATACTGATCAAGGTTATATCATGAACAAATTGCCACTGCTCAACAAACTTAAATCGACGATGGTTTTGGGTTACCATAGCCTGGCAATCTCGCGTCGTGATTTGTATCAGGAATTTTCTGTCGGGTTGGATAATCTCGGCTTTGGGAAATTTAGATTTTTCCGCATCGATTATGTGCGGTCATATCAAAACGGACAAGCAAGCGACGGCGTGATTTTCGGATTGAAACTATTGGATATGCTACAATAACCAAAACCTCGCAATCAGACAAGTAAATCAATCGTATTGGTTGGGTTCAATATGGATTAAAACATGTCCGAGTTCCGGAATCGCCTCCTGCAGCTCATCTTGTAAGTTGTGAGCAAGATAATGTCCTTCTTTTACTGTAATGTTCGAATCGACGATCGCATGAAGTTCGACATGGTATTTCATTCCTGTTTTGCGGATATAACATTTTTCTGTCCCAAGGATTCCATGTACATTGACTGATACTTTACGGATTTCCTCAATCAGATCGTCATACACATGCTCGTCCATGATTTCGCCGAGCGCGGGTCTGAAAATCAGATAGCTGTTGTAGATTATAAATGCTGACGCGAAAAGTGCGGCCCAGTCATCGGCGGCTTCATAGCCTTTTCCCAGAAACAATGCAATCGAGATTCCGATAAACGCTGCAATCGAGGTAATCGCGTCACTGCGGTGGTGCCACGCATCGGCTTTAAGCGCAGAACTGTTGGCTTCCTTGCTTCTTTTGATAACGGTACGGAATGAATATTCCTTCCAAATAATGATGATTGCGAGCACGATCAATGTCCATGTGGCCGGCAATTCATGAGGTGTCTGGATATTTTTTATACTTTCGTAAGCAATGACTGTTGCAGATGTAATCAGGAATCCAACGACAAGAAAAGTAATCAGCGGCTCCGCACGTCCATGTCCGTAAGGATGGTTTTCGTCTGCGGGCTTACTCGAATATTTTATACCAAATAAAACCAGAAACGACGAAAAAACATCGGTTGTCGACTCAATCGAATCGGCAATCAAGGCATAAGAATTTCCAAAATAACCCGCCAGAAATTTTACGATTGCCGCACAAACATTCCCGAACAAACTAAAATAAGTAGCTTTTATAGCGGTCTGCTCGTTTGTCATAGTTGGAGGCTTTAGTCTTCCCTGGTAATTTTAGCTCCAAGCGCGCGTAAACGTTCGTCGATGCGTTCGTAACCGCGATCAATTTGTTCGATGTTTTGAATGGTGCTCGTGCCTTTTGCAGATAGCGCGGCGATAAGCAACGAAATTCCCGCGCGAATATCAGGTGAACTCATGATAGTTGCCTTGAGCTGTGATTTGAAATCATGTCCCATGACTACAGCCCTATGGGGATCGCAAAGCATAATCTTCGCACCCATATCGATAAGTTTATCGACAAAAAACAAACGACTTTCAAACATTTTCTGGTGAATTAAAACATCGCCGTTGGCCTGTGTCGCAACAACGAGAATAATGCTTAGCAGATCGGGAGTGAATCCGGGCCATGGTGCATCGGCTACAGTGAGTAGCGAACCGTCTATATCAGTTTTAATTTGGTAAGTTTCGTGTGTAGGAATATAGATATCGTCACCTCTTTGCTCCAGTGTGATTCCGAGTTTACGGAAAGTGCTTGGAATGACACCGAGATTGTCCCAGCTAACATTTTTTATCGTGATCTCGCTTCGGGTCATCGCAGCAAGTCCGATCCAGCTTCCAATTTCGATCATATCCGGAAGAATACGGTGCTGGCATCCGCCTAATTTTTCAACCCCTTCGATTGATAGTAAGTTCGAACCTACGCCCGATATTTTGGCGCCCATCGAATTAAGCATTTTACACAATTGTTGTAAATACGGTTCGCAAGCCGCGTTGTAAATGGTGGTTTTTCCTTTTGCCAAAACAGCAGCCATCACGATGTTCGCCGTTCCGGTTACTGACGCTTCATCAAGAAGCATATCGGCTCCTGTTAGTCCGTCAGTGGCTTCCACACCGTAAAAATGATCTTCGCGGTTGTATCTGAATTTGGCGCCCAGATTGATAAAACCTTCAAAATGCGTATCGAGTCTTCTTCGTCCGATCTTGTCACCGCCCGGTTTCGGAATGTATCCTTTTCCGTAGCGCGCCAATAAAGGACCGACAATCATTATCGAACCTCTGAGCGAACCGCCTTCTTTCTTGAAAGCCTCGGTTTCGAGATAACCAACATTGACCTCATCGCTTTGGAACGTTATCGAACCCTGTTCATTTTTGTGGATTTTCACACCGAGATTGCCCAGCAAGGTGATTAATTTATTGACATCTATAATGTCTGGAATATTATTGATCGTAACTTTCTCCGGAGTCAGCAACACTGCACAGAGAATTTGCAATGCTTCGTTTTTCGCACCTTGCGGTGTGACGTCTCCTTTGAGGCGAATGCCTCCCTCAATTTTGAAAACTGCCATGTTTAATGATGGATTATGATAATGAATGGGAATTGTAACCGTTCTTAAGATTGATCGGCAACTCCGTATTCACAATTACTATCTATTTTTGATTGTTCTTCTGAAAAGGTTTCTGTTTCCCTTTCCCGTTTTTATTATTGTTGCCTGGGTTTTTGGATGGCCCTATGCCAACCGGAGTGATCTTATTTGAAACGCGTTTATTGGTTCGCATGAGATCGGTCGTAGTGAGCAATTCCTCCGAACTTTGTGTGAGATTGATTTTTCCACCCGACATTTCATATAAGTGCTCAAAGATTACGTCATCCTTGACAGTGTCCTTGTTCCAGCTCAGGTAAGACTTTTTCATGTGATTGGCGATGACTTTGATCAAGGCGCTTTTGAGTTCGCCTTCTTCCCATTTGTTTGCTACCGCGATCATATAAGTGATGTTGTTGCCGTAGTACCTGTATTTCGGAAAGTTTTGCGGATAATTGAGTACATCGGGTTTGAGCTGCAAGACTTCCCGCGACGGAATCGGAAAAGGCGAATCGACGTCAAGCTTGAAATCGGACATGATAAAAATCTGGTCCCACAGTTTGTGTTGGAAATCGGGCACATCGCGCAAATGGGGATTGAGACTTCCCATAACCTGAATAATATATTTGGCGATTTTATTGCGTTCTTCACGATCCGGAATTACAACGGCCTGATCGATGAGTTTCTGCAAATGTCGTCCGTATTCGGGAATGATTAGGTGTTGTCTTTCGGAATTGTATTCCAAGTTGAACACCACATCATTAGCGTTCTCTTTTATGTATTTTTCCATTGTATTTATAGGGAAATTATGCCTTCAATCGTACTTAATTCCAAGTATTTGTCTATGATCGATTGTGCGTCTATCATCGTAACATCAATTGAAATACTCGTGAATTTTCCGGCTTTGGATTGGTTGGTTCGGATGACCGCGCCCATTCGGTTAAAGGCGTTCTCCACTTTTTCAATCTTTTCAGAATCTGTCGGAACAATAAATTTGAATAAATATTCGGCCGGCCATTCATTCGCGTTGTCAAGTTCGACTTTCAAGCGTTCATAAAATTCTTTGGTCTTGTCGTCCATTTTCAAAAAATAAAAGCAAATATACACGTTTCAAACGTGATTCGCCTTAGCGCAATTATGATTTTTGAACAAATTGTGTTTTTTTAACTTGATTCATTTTTTCATATGCCAATTAGATTGAGTAAGTTTGCGCCTTATTTCCGAAAACGTGCAAAAAGAGATTATCGTTATTATCGGCGGACCCGGAACAGGCAAAACCACTATCATCGACGGATTGATAGCAAAAGGATACTGCTGTTATCCAGAAATCTCGCGCGAAGTCACGATGGAAGCTAAGAAACAAGGTATTGAACAATTGTTCCTAGAAAATCCTTTGCTTTTTAGCGAATTGCTGCTGGAAGGTCGGAAAAAACAGTTCAAAAACGCGTGTAATGAACCCCACGAATTTGTGTTTCTTGATCGCGGAATTCCGGATATTTTAGCTTACATGCATTATATTGGCGACAGTTATCCGTCTTTTTTTGATGTCGCTTGTAAAGATCATACCTATACCAAAATTTTTATTCTTCCGCCTTGGGAAGAAATCTATGTGAGCGATGATGCGCGTTATGAAAATTACGAACAGGCCAAGCTTATTTTTAATCACCTTACGGAGACCTATGAGTATTACGGGTATGAACTCATCGAAGTGCCGAAAGACAGCATCGACAACAGAATTGACTTCATTCTCACCCAGCTGAATTAATTGCTCCCGATTTTAGTCAAATTCCCTATATTTACTGCTGTTCTCACAAACTCAACATCTAATCTATAATTCAACATTTCAAAGTGTCTGAAGCATTAGCGATTCTGCAAAAGTATTGGAAACACGATACTTTCCGTTCTCCTCAAGATGAAATCATCGCAGCGGTAATGAGCGGCAAGGATGCTTTTGCGTTGATGCCAACGGGCGGCGGTAAATCGGTCTGCTTCCAAATCCCCGGAATGATCAAAGAGGGCATCTGCCTTGTGATTTCACCTCTGGTCGCGCTGATGAAAGACCAAGTAGAGCAATTACAGAAACGCGATATCAAAGCGATTGCGCTCACTGGCGGAATCTCAACCGATGGTATGATTGAGCTTTTGGACAATTGCGAGTTCGGGAACTATAAATTTCTCTATCTCTCTCCGGAGCGGCTGCAAAGCGATTGGATTCTCGAACGTATCAAAAACCTTCCGATAAATCTTATTGCTATTGATGAAGCACATTGTGTCTCGCAATGGGGTCACGATTTTCGTCCGGCTTACCTCAAGATCGCCAACCTCAAAACGCATTTCCCTAAAATTCCATTTTTAGCGTTGACAGCATCGGCGACTCCACGTGCTGAAACCGATATCATCAATGAACTCGGTCTGGAAAAACCAGCCATTTTTAGGAAATCCTTTGCGCGTGAAAACATTGCCTACATGGTTTTTGAGGTTGAGGACAAACTTTTTCGCATGGAACAAATACTGCGAAAAAATCCTGAATCTTCCATAGTGTACGTCCGCAATCGAAAAGCCTGTTTGGATGTGTCGGCACAATTGCAAGTATTGGGAATTAAATCAACCTATTACCACGGCGGACTCACCACAAGAGAGAAAGACAAAAACATGCGGTTTTGGAAGGACGGCCAGGTACAGGTCATGGTGGCAACCAACGCTTTTGGAATGGGCATCGACAAGGCCGACGTAAAAACCGTCATCCACATTCAGTTGCCAGAAAATCTTGAAAATTACTATCAAGAGGCAGGTCGTGCTGGAAGAAACGGAGACAAGGCATTTGCTGTATTGTTGACGAGCCCCTCAGATATTTTTCAAGCTGAGAACCAATATATCAGCGTCCTTCCCGATAGGAAATTCCTAAATAAACTGTATGTTAAACTGTGCAATTATTTTCAGATTGCGTATGGTGAAGGCATCAACGAGTCCTTTACATTTAAGCTTAATGCGTTTTGCGTCAAATATGGTTTCTCGCCACTCAAAGCCTTTAATGCATTGCAGTTTCTCGACCGCCAAGGCATTGTGAGTCTATCACAGGAATTCTCGGAAAAGATTGCAATGCAATTTCTGATTGAATCCAAAGAGGTAATTCGTTATATGAGCCTGAATCCCAGCGACGAAGAAATGATGCTTACTATTTTGCGGACTTATCCCGGAATTTACGATATGCCGACCGTCTTCAATCTTTCGCTGGTCGCCAAAAAATCAAATCATAGCGAAACTCAGCTGACTCAATTGCTGGAAAAATTAAAGCAAAGGGAAATTATCAGTTATGATTCTAAAAACAATGATTCGGTTTTGGTATTTAATGAAATCCGAGAAGACGAGAAGACTATCAATCGGGTCGCTAAATATCTCGAAAATCAAAACACTCTTAAAGTCGCACAATTACAATCAGTATTGCATTTTGCTCATGACAAGGCAACCTGTAAAAGTCGGTTGATCCTTTCCTATTTCGGAGAGAAAGAAACTACAGACTGCGGAATTTGCTCGTTCTGTATTTCCACAAAAAGAAAAAAGTCCAATCGGCAATCGATTTCCGAAAAAATCATCGAATTGCTCAAAATGCATGATATGGATTCGCGGGAAATTCAAAAACGATCACAATTCAATACAGACGAAATTATCAGTACATTACAGGAATTACTTGAAAACGAAACCCTCATGATTAAACCCAACAATCAATACACACTCAGAAAATAATGGAAGCATTGCGAATCGTATTCCTGGGAACCCCCGAATTTGCGGTCGGTATCCTTGACTCTATCATCCAAAACAACTATAATGTAGTTGGCGTTATTACTGCGCCAGATAAGCCAGCGGGTCGCGGTCAACAGCTTAAATATTCTGCTGTCAAAGAATATGCGACGGAAAAGGGCCTTATATTACTACAGCCTACAAACCTTAAAGACGAAACATTTTTGGCGGATTTGAAGCGTTTGAAAGCCAATTTGCAAGTGGTCGTCGCCTTCCGGATGCTGCCTCGAGCGGTTTACGAAATGCCTCAATTCGGGACTTTCAATCTGCACGCATCGCTTCTTCCGAATTATCGAGGCGCAGCTCCAATCAACTGGTCGATCATTAATGGCGAGACAAAAACCGGTGTTACTACTTTCTATATTGATGACAAAATTGATACGGGCGCAATGATCCTATCGGCTGTTACCGATATTCAGCCAACAGAAAACGCGGGCAGCCTCCATGACCGACTGATGGAGCTAGGAAGTCAAACCGTTGTCGAAACCCTTGGGCTGATTGCTAACGGAAATGTCAAAACGGAAATACAAAACGAAAGTACCGATATCAAAACCGCGTACAAACTCGACAAGGATAATTGCAGGATCAATTGGCAATTAACTTCACTTGACATCTATAACCTCATTCGCGGCCTGTCTCCGTATCCCGCAGCGTGGTCGAACATTAAAGACGGTGATGCGGAATGGAATGTGAAAATTTATGAAGCGGAAGCGGTTTTGGAAAAACATACTGAAGTGATTGGCAAACTCATTTCGACTAAAAAGGAATTAAAAGTTGCCGTTAAAGATGGTTATATTCGAATATTAAATGTTCAATTTCCCGGTAAGAAAAAAATGGCGGTTCGCGAACTTTTAAATGGCCTGTTATTTTCAGACAATGCCCATGTTTATTAGCTTGGGAATAGGTAGAGAATTAAAAAGCAGGGGAAATCATACACTTTATCAACAAAAGCTTTGATTTATCAACAAATCGACTAAAAACATCTGAAAACACTTGCGCAGTAAGGAATTCCTATTAAATTTGTTATCATTAACAAAATGTTTAACCAACAATTAATAACTATTATTATGAACAAATCAGAATTAATCGATGCTATTGCTGCTGATGCAGGAATTACAAAAGCAGCTGCAAAATTAGCTTTAGAATCATTTTTAGGAAACGTAGGTGGTACTTTGAAAAAAGGCGGAAGAGTATCCTTAGTAGGTTTCGGATCGTGGTCAGTTTCTAAAAGAGCTGCAAGAGACGGTAGAAATCCTCAAACAGGGAAAACAATCAAGATTGCTGCTAAAAATGTAGTTAAATTCAAAGCTGGTGCAGATTTGGAAGGAAACGTAAACTAGTAACAGTTGCTCTTATATAAATTAAAAGTCTCCAATTTGGGGACTTTTTTTTTATCTTTTCGAGCATTTATTTGCTTATTTTAAAAAATTATCGTTAAATTTAATAAAAATTGACCGAAAATGATTTCAGAAAAATTAAAAAAGGGACAATTACTTATCGCTGAGCCATCTATAATTGGAGATCTATCTTTCAATAGATCAGTTATTTTACTGGCTGATCACAATGACGAAGGTTCGGTTGGCTTTATTATCAACAAGCCGCTGAAATATACTATTAATGATCTTGTTCCCGATGTTGAAGCCAACTTCAAAATCTACAACGGCGGCCCAGTGGAACAAGACAATCTGTATTTTATCCATAATGTACCAGAGCTTATTAGCAATAGTATCGAAATTTCGAGTGGCATTTTTTGGGGTGGAGACTTTGAACTTACAAAAAACCTCATCAATGAGGGGCAGATCAAAAAAGACAACATCCGTTTTTTCTTGGGTTACACAGGTTGGGAAGCTAAGCAGCTTGAAAACGAGATGCAATCGAATTCCTGGATTCTTGCTGAAAATCTGTATCAAAATAAAATTATCGGTAAATCCACAGCCGATTTCTGGAAGGAAAAAATATTGGAACTCGGCGGCGATTATCTTATCTGGTCGAATGCACCTGAAAATCCTTTACTCAATTAATGTAAGAGAATCATCGCATTTAGCTTTTCCCGCAATTTTTCTGAAAATTCTATTTGAAATTCCTTTTTCCTATATTTCGTAATCGGCTGAATGCCTCTAATAACATTGGTTAAAAAAAGCTCCTCTGCTTTCTGGAGTTCAAATGGGGAAATTGATGCTTCAACCACTTCAAGACCCTCAATTTTTTTTGCCAGAGATAACACCTGTTTGCGCATTACGCCATTGATACATCCATCAGATACTGGCGGTGTGATTAATGTATTTCCTGAAACCATAAATAGATTGCCCTGTAAACCTTCAATTACATTTTTACTATCGTTCATCAGTAAGCAGTCGGCTAATCCGTTTTCATTGGCAAAAATACTTCCCGTAATATTTATCATGCGGTTGGTCGTTTTTACTGATGAAAGCAATTGCGCAGGTACGTAAAAGTCCTTGTACAAATCAACCTCATATGACATCTTATCTACAACATACAGCGCATTTTCAAGTGGCTTCACGCTCGCTATAAAACCCACATCATTATTTAGCGGCAAATAGTAACCCTCAGAAATCCGGTAAACTGTAATACGGACACGCGCAGCATCAGCACAATCATTTGCTTTAGCGACGGCAAGCAGTTGTTCTTCAAAATATTCCATGTTGAAATGCATCGGAATATCCATTCTTACTATCCGCATTGCCGCCATGAGACGGAAATAATGATCTTCAAGAAATAAGACACGGCTATTAATTATCCTTATGGTTTCAAAGACAGCGTCTCCGAAAAGAAAAGCGCGGTTACCGATGAGGAGATTATCGGTTTCTGTAATGAGATCTCCGTTAAAATTAATCATAAAAAAAGCCCTAATAAATTCAGGGCAAATATAAGTCTATAAACTGGGATTTTATACCGAACCGATCACATGTTTGAGATCTGAAATCTGGTTTTCCCATAATAATTTAGCTTCTTCAAGCTCGTTGTCTTCAGCAAAATCAATTACCATTAATGAGACATCCTTTGTAATCTCATCTTCAAGTATTCGAAGCTCAAAAAAATAATCGGTGTCTTTTTTATTATCATCAATCCATCTAAATTTAATTTTTTCACCTGTCTTCTTTGACGACAACCTGGCGTTTTCCTCAGTATCGTCCCAAATGAATGTAAAAAATTCGCCTCGGGAATTGACGTTATCCGCAAACCATTCGGATAAACCTGAAGGTGTTGATATATACTGATATAACAATTGCGGCGATGAATTGATTGGAAATTCTAATTCGTATCTTGATTTTACTTCCATTGGAGCAACTAATTTTTGGGAAATATATACAATATTAAATCAATAAAAAAGCATTTTTTAAAATAAAATATTTTTGGCGATTTATATTTGTAACCTATTATTTAAGTTTTATATTTGCACCCGCATTCAGGATTTATATCCCTAAATATGGCGAGGTAGCTCAGTCGGTTAGAGCGCAGGATTCATAACCCTGAGGTCGAGAGTTCAAATCTCTCTCTCGCTACAAAAATACAAAACTCCGGAACTAATTGTTCCGGAGTTTTTTTTTATTCTATGGCTAAAGCGGAACTTGATTGTTGGACGGTTAAAGCTTCTTAATTTCGTATTTCGCATATAATAATCATCTAAAGAATCTCCTTAAACTTAATTTTTCAAATTTCTGACCATTCAACATTTGCTTAAATGTTGATTTGTAGCTATATAGCATTTACCCCAAATTAACAAATTATCGTCAGCTATTACTTACAAAATGTAGCATATTGTGTATTTTATCGATGTTTTATGCGTTTTATCGGTAAAACATTTTTTTTTTTTGAAATAAAAAATTAGTTTTGGTCTGTTAAAACAAAATAAACTCAACAAAACAAAAACGGACGTTCCATAATTAAATAAAGATTATGAAAACAATTACTTTAAAAGACTTTAAAAATGCTGCCCTACTACTAGGATTAATTTTCTTCTCTTTATTAGGACATGCACAAACTACGCAGACCTTCAATTCTTCGGGAAATTTTATTGTTCCTGCAGGTGTGACCTCATTAGATGTACAAGTCTGGGGAGCAGGTGGAGCAGGTGGTGGAAATCCAACCAGTAACGACGGTGGCGGTGGCGGTGGCGGTGGCGCTTACAGTAGAACAGCTACTCTTTCGGTAACTGCAGGCACAACACATGCAATTACAGTAGGAACAGGTAGTGTCGGTACAACAGGAAATGGTGCTGCCGGCGGCCTTTCGCAATTTGGTGCCTCCGGACTAGTTCTCGCAAGAGGTGGAGCTGGCGGATTTGCACCTGTTTCAAATAATGGGGGTATTTTCGGAGCCGGTGGTTTAAGTACGACAGGTGTAGGTATCACACGATTTAGTGGCGGTAATGGTGGCACAGGACGCGACAGCAGCACTGGACAAGGAGGTCCTGGTGGTTCTTCAGCCGGCACTGCAACGTATGGAACATCGGGAACTGTTTTGTGGACAACAATTACCGCAGGAGCCCCGCCAGCAGGTAGTGGAATTGGCGGAAACGGTGGAGCAGCAACATTTGACGGTCTAGCGGGAACTATTCCTGGTGGTGGTGGTGGTGGTGCCGGAGAAGGCGTCAAAATTGGTGGCGCGGGTGCAAACGGACGTGTAATCGTTACATGGACGTGTCCAACCTACGCACTGACAGCTGCAACTTCTAATAACGGCCCATTATGTGGAAGCCAAACTGGTGTCGCCACGGTTCGATCCTCAACCTTACCAAGCGGAACCTATACCGTAACGTATAACTTAGGCGGTGCAACAACTGCTACTGCGAATACAGCGACCATGACATTTACTGCAGGAAGTCCGGGAACAGGTTCTTTCACAACATCAGTACTTGGCGTCGGAACAACAAATATTTTTGTAACCCACCTTTCTTCAGGAGCAGGTTGTAGTAGTGCTACAGGTTCTTTCAACTCTACAAGCATTGTGGTAAACCCGATCTTAACGGCAGGTGTTTCCATTTCATCTACTGCAACAACAATATGTGCCGGAACAAATGTAATATTCACTGCTACTCCAACAAACGGTGGAACAACACCTATTTACCAATGGAAAGTGAATGCCGGCAATGTGGGAAGCAACAGCGCTACTTATTCCTCTACGACATTGAATGACAACGATAACGTCACTTGCGTGATGACATCAAATGCCACGCCTTGTCTTATAGGTTCTCCGGCTACGTCCAATATTATAAACATGACCGTCAATCCAACATTATCAAGTGTTTCAATTGCAGCCAGCCCTTCATCAACAGTTTGTGCAGGTACCAGCGTAACATTTACAGCTACTCCAACGAACGGTGGAACAACTCCTGTTTATCAATGGAAAATCAATGGCGTGAATGTAGGCATTAATAGCTCAACCTATTCTTCTTCAATATTAACAAATGGCAACACCATTACTTGTGTTATGACTTCAAATGCACTGTGCGTGTCAGGTTCCCAAACTTCCAACACAGTAACTATGATCGTCAATCCAAATCCAACTATAACTGGATCAACGGCTGGCAATAGAATAAATTCAGGTACTGTCGTGTTAGGCGCAACAGCGTCAGCGGGAAGTGTATTTTGGTATACTACACTATCCGGAGGT